>JGI12635J15846_10000530_pt1 | contig 32720 bp, 35 predicted proteins | sample BlaSpr_A8_OM2_M2_FD_15846 | JGI IMG/M metagenome (IMG submission 15846)
TGCGGCAACTGGAAAAAATTGGCGAACAGGCCGATGACGATCTGTGCCTGCCGGATTGCGAACTGATGTTTTTCGACCGTCTGCTGGCGTTCGATCACTTGCACCACCAGATCCACATCGTGGCAGCGGCGGACGTTTCGCGCGAAAGTCCACGGAAGGCCTACGACCGGGCAGTGAATGATATTGCGGCACTCGAGAAAAAGCTCGCTAGCGGATTACGTCCGGCGATGTGGCGCAAGTCCAACAAAGCGAAGCCAGGAAAACTCAAAATCAATTCTGGAACAACCCGTGAGAAATTTCTTCGCAGCGTGGAGCGTTGCAAGGAATACATTGCCGCCGGAGATATTTTTCAGGTGGTGCTCTCGCAACGGCTCGACTTCGTGCCCGGAGTGGAACCGTTCGATTTATACCGCGCCCTACGCCAGGTGAATCCCTCACCGTATCTTTATTTTCTGCGCATGGGAGACACGCGAATTCTGGGGTCGTCTCCGGAAATGTTGGTGCGGGTGACCGGACGGAAATTGGAATACCGTCCCATTGCAGGCACACATCCGCGAGGCCGCGACGAGGCTGATGATCTGCGGCTCGAGGAGCAGATGCGCAAGGATGAGAAGGAGTGCGCCGAGCACATCATGCTGGTAGATCTGGGGCGCAACGACCTGGGGCGGGTAAGCGAGTATGGATCCGTTAAGGTGAAAGACCTGATGTATGTCGAGCGCTACTCTCACGTGATGCACCTGGTTTCCGCACTGGAGGGAACATTGCGCAAGGATCTGAGCGCGCTCGATGCCTTTGCCGCGTGTTTTCCGGCAGGGACGTTGAGCGGAGCTCCGAAGGTTCGGGCCATGCAGATCATCGAAGAACTGGAGCCTGTCCGACGGGGCATCTATGGCGGCTCGGTGCTTTACGCCGATTTTGCCGGGAACCTGGATTCGTGCATCGGAATCCGAACCATGCTCATGCAAGGCAAACACGCCTATTTGCAGGCGGGAGCTGGAATCGTTGCGGATTCCGACGCGGCCAGCGAGTTTCAGGAGAGCATGAACAAGGCGCAGGCGCTGTTGCGGGCGGTGGAGAAAGCCAGAGGCGCCTAGCGCGGGTTTAGTGTGAAGGGGCCGGAGCTGCCGGCTTAGGCTGCACACAGCGGGATGTTATGTCGGCTGTTTCGGGTTCCCCAGCTTGCGAGTTGTGTGCGAAGCACCAGGGAATCAGCGCATCCGGATAACGCTGCCGAACATATCGCGGGATATCGGACTCGTGCACTTCGTGAAAAGAAAAATCGATTGCGCCACCCGGAGATACCGTGCCCAGGAGATATCCGTAGACATGGGTGAGGACGGTTTTTGGAGCACCATCTGGAAGCGCAAAACGGACGGCTCCGGCCGTTCCCACGATCCAGCCCGGCAAGGGCTGCTTTTTTGATTGTCGGTTAATTTGTCGGTGGCAAAAATATTGTTCATATAATAGCGAGAGTGGCTGGCGAGCACGTAAACCGGCTTTTTGCTGCCGTCGGGATAAGTGTGGTCCCGAAAGTTCTCCAAAGCTTTGTAGGTTTCCTCGCCGCTGGAGCGCCCTTCGGCACCCGCGCGGGCGTCGCCCATGCTGTGAGAGTTGCCGATGCTATCGGGAAGGGCTTCGTGCATCCCTACGACAACGCGCTTCACATCGGAGTCTGTTTCCACGCTAGCCAACCTGTGCTTGAGCCAGGTTCATTCCGGCTGCGAAAAAGAGTTTGAAGCATTGTCGAGGTAAATGAAGTCGACCCCACCTTGAATCCAATGATAGTAGGGCTCGGGCTGAGCAAGCTCTTTGTCCTTCAGGCGTTGTTCCCGCAGTGACGGCAATTCTAGCCAGTCGGCAAACTGGCGCTTGAACCCATCCTCGGTCTTGGGCGAAATGACTTCATGATTTCCGATCCCCACATAAAAAGGCACGTTACCGAATGAGGCAATCTGGTTGGTTATAAAGTCGGGACGCCAGCCGCTCGTAGCTCTCGCAACTAAGAACTTGATTATTCTTCGCGGCCGCGAAGGCCATGTCCTCATCGATTTTATAAGTTGCGCGCAAGTCGCCCAAGTGCCAGTAAAAGGTTGGAGCAAACTGAGCGCTTTGGGCGGCAATAGCGGGCATCACAATATCGCCGCAATTGCGCGAATCGCCGAAGACGATGAATCGCCAGTTACCTCCAGAAAGAGTCTCGGGTTGGGAGCAGACTCTTCGATTTTGTAGATTGGAGGGTTCCCGCGATGGTGATGCCGGCAAGTGAGAACGATGAAACATACCGTGACGATGGTGGCCAGAATTGCGCCGTAGACGGACAGAATCTTCCGGAGATTCCATTTTTTCCTGGAGTTGAATCGCTTATGCAACACCTCCACTGGGGCGACCGAAGTGAAAGTCAGAAAGTACACACGTTCACAAGTTAAAGAAATTGCTTACCAGCTGTTTGCCTGCGTCGGTGAGCACACTTTCGGGATGGAACTGCACTCCTTCGACAGGGAACTTTTTGTGGCGCAGGCCCATGATGGTGCGGGTTCCATCTTTTTCGGTCGTCCAGGCGCTGACTTCAAGCTCCGCCGGCAGATCTGTTTCTTCCACGATGAGCGAGTGGTAGCGAGTGGCTGTCATGGGAGTGGGCAAGCCGCGAAAAATGCTCTTGCCGTCGTGTGTAACCGCGCTGGTCTTGCCGTGCATCAGGCGAGGAGCGCGCACAACGTTTCCGCCAAAGGCGGCGCCAATGGCTTGATGTCCGAGGCAAACTCCAAGAATGGGTACTTTGCCGGCGAAGTGGCGGATCAGTTCGATGCTGATGCCGGCGTCCTGCGGCGTGCATGGACCGGGCGAAACGACGATGCGCTCCGGTTGCATCTCCTCAATGTCATCAATGGTGATCTGATCGTTGCGCCGAACTTCAACCTGGGCGCCGAGTTCGCCGAAATATTGAACCAGGTTATAGGTAAACGAATCGTAGTTGTCGAGAATAAAGACCACGGAGTTGCTTCCTCTTTGCAGTCTACACGCGGGTTCAACTGCGGGTATCGAATCCTCTAAGGTGCCCCCGAAACGTGCCATCGCCGTCCCCGAGGGTGGTATTGACGATAACGTCCTTAAACCTCATTCTTGACTCCAGAATATCGGTATTAGCCACTTCAATCGCTTGGGAGCAAACATGGCAGAGGCCCAGGAAAAAAGGGCTGCACGACGCTTCGCACTTCGGATCCCGGTTTCCGTTGCCCGAGGCGAAACATCGAATCACAACGAACCCGCGCAGTTGCGTGATGTGAGCGCTCGCGGGATTTCCCTTTATCTCGATTCACCCGTGGAACAGGGCTCGCTGTTAGGTTTCACACTTACGCTTCCGCCCGAAATCACGCTCACGGAGAGCATCCGCGTGCAGTGTAAAGGGCGGGTGGTGCGGGTGGAAGACTCCGCCAATGACGGCAAGATGGCCGTGGCCGCGGTAATCGAGGAGTACGAGTTTCTTTCCGAGAGTTGAGGTTGCCATCGCGAGGCATTCGCAACAAGAAAAAGCTCCGCCGTTTTGCATGGCGCTTACGGACGAAGTTGCGACGTTCAAGCTACCCTCGGTTGATGGCTCGCCGCAAGGGTTCTACTTTATCCCGGAGTTCGTCGGCCAGGCTGGCGCCGCGCTCGGCCACCTCGCGCACGCGCTCTTTCGCGTCACGCGCGCGGTCTTTCGCTTCTTCTGTCCAATCCTGCAGAGTTTCCCTGGCATCTTCGTAGCCGCGTTTCAGATCACGGCGAAATTGTTTGCCGGTCTTCGGCGCAAGCACGAGTGCCGCGAGCGCTCCGGCCCCGATTCCAATCAGCAAGAAGGTGATAGCCGTTCCTAAACTATTACCCTCAGAAGATTCATAACGTCCGGAACTCATATGATCGACCTCAATTCACTTGTTAGTCTTCCTTACGAACTGATACCAATTCTATTCCTCAAGACGTGGGCGTGCGACTCGCGTGATCGATGCAACGGTGCATTGGGATGAATAGGACCGGGGAAAGGTTTTCTTTCTTCCGCACGGAGTGTAGAATCTACTATTCGGTCCTCGAGTGCGGCGGAAAATGTGGCCTGCCCGCCTTCCGTCAGCAAAACCGCATTTATTTGAAGGAGATTGGTTCAAGCGATGTCGATCCCTGCAACTCAACTGCGCCCCGGCATGATCATTAAGCACAACAATGATCTGCACTCCGTATTCAGCGTCGAACACCGTACTCCGGGCAACTTGCGCGCATTTATCCAAGCCAAGCTGCGCAATCTTCGTACCGGCGCCATGTTCGAACACCGCTTCCGCTCGCCTGATCCGATCGAGAAGGTCAATGTGGATGAGGTGGACATGCAGTTCCTCTATGCCGACGGCGACAGCTACTACTTCATGGATACGTCGAACTACGAACAGACTCACTTAAGCAGAGATGTTCTGGGCGACGCCGTCGATTACCTGATTGCCAACCTGGAAATCAAGGTGGAGTTCTTCGATGGCAAGGCAGTTGGCATCGAACTGCCGCAAACCGTCGAACTCACCGTGATTGAGACCGAGCCTGGGCTGAAAAGCGCAACTGCCTCCAGCGTGACCAAGGCCGCGAAGACTGAGACGGGGCTGGTGGTGCAGGTGCCACCGTTCATCAATGAAGGCGAGAAAATTAAGGTTGACACCGCGGAAGGCGTGTATCTGTCGAGGGCGTGAGCGAAGTCAGAAGTCAAAAGTCAGAATGCAGAAGTTCGAGCAGGTGCGGTTTTACTTCTCCATTCTGACTTCTTACTTCTGACTTTTTATGATGTCCACTGAAAAAGCAGCGGAGGCCCGCCGCTTCGTGGTTCGCGGCCGGGTGCAAGGCGTCGGATTCCGCTGGTTCGTGGAACGCGAAGCGCATATTCTTGGCATCGCCGGCTGGGTGCGCAACAATGCCGATGGCAGCGTGGAAGTCTTCGCCCAGGGAACTCGCGATCAACTCTCTGGATTGAAATCGCGATTGCGGGAGGGGCCACGCGCCGCCCGAGTGGATGCGGTTGAAGAATCCGAAGCCCACCCGACCTCCGGGCTCAGTTCATTTCGCATTGAAGGAGCGTGGTAGATTTGTCACCTGAATCGAGCCTGAATGCCGACCAACTCAAGCAGCTGATCCGCGAAGTGCCCGACTTCCCCAAGAAGGGGATCCTCTTTTACGACATTACGACTTTGCTAAAAGACAAGACCGGCTTTGCGACGCTGGTTGACCGGCTTTCTGAGCACTATCTCGGCCAAGGAATTGACCTTGTTCTGGGTATGGAAGCGCGAGGCTTCATCTTTGCGCCCACTCTAGCTTACCGGCTGCATGCTGGATTTGTCCCGGTGCGTAAAGTTGGCAAGCTCCCCGCTGCAACCGTGAAGTTCGATTACGCGCTGGAATATGGAACCAACTCCTTGGAAATGCATAAAGATGCCATCCAGAAGGGCCAGCGCGTACTCATTGTAGACGATCTGCTGGCCACCGGAGGAACGGCGGAAGCCACAGCCAACCTCGCGACTATGTTGGGCGCGGAGATTGCGGGACTTGGATTTATCGTGGAACTTGACTTCCTGAAAGGTCGAGACAGGCTCAAGAAGTACGATGTAATGTCGCTACTGCACTACGACAAATAACCCACACTTTATCTCCAGATTCGTGCGACCATCAGTGCTACTCCGGTCCAGAAACCCGCGCTGACCCCGAACGCGAGCGCTAAACCTACCGCGACCTTTCGTTGGCGGGGGCTCACTACAACGTTATTCGAGACATCAGAACCGCAAACCACCCCGAAACGCAGGATCTTCCCATCCTGCGGATTCGTGGGCGACCCGCCCCACGAACTCCGGACGGCCACTCCAGGAGATACTTCAGCAGTGCTGGACAGGGGGTAGAGCTGTGCTTTAAAGCTCATATATCCGCACCTCCGCGCTAGCTACTGAGCAAACCAACAGCCATCTTGCTAAAACTTGCAAATATCTGAAATGAAACAACTTTTAGTTAGTAGCTGATGCTCAAAAATTCCCTACCTAAGCAAAAAATTCCAGGTTCAGTTGTACAGGCTGCAATCTCTTTTGTCTGGAATCGGGACTATAACCACCCTAGTCTGCGCCAGATTGGCGGATCTCTTCCAGTGACAACTTCGAGTCCTTGGGCAGATAGCTTTTGCGGCGAAACCAATCTTCCATGGCGTCGCGAAGCTTATCAACCGGGACGGTGGCGCCGATCTCCATCTGCCCGTCGGCGATGGGCAAGGTATCGTCAAAGATGCTGGCGTTGGCGAAGTTGCGCATGGCGAAATTGTCCATCCACTTCAACGGCACGGTCGCTTCCGACGTTGACCCTCGCCTTGATCTTTAAGAATGTATTCGACGCGAATTTTGCGGGCAGGCATCGCTTGATTTAATCACAGAAAATGCCGAGTGGTGGGTTCGGCTCAATCGGGCAAGGCGTACCAACTCATCGGTATTCCGTAGCATCCCAATAGTCTCGCTTGCAGAGCGCTCTGCTGGTCAAGCCACACGCATTAGGCGGCGCTTGAAAATTGAGAGGGCGCTGCTGGCTGAACCTATGTCACCGGCTCCCTATGCGTTTGTCAGTTTTGATTTTGTTCCTATTGTGTTCCATTGCCGGGCCGGCCCAACTTGCCCCGACGGACGCGCGAGCATTTTATAACGGGCAGACCGTCACCGCGGTCGATCTGATCGCCAATCCCCACCGGAATGTGGACGCCTTGCGCACCTCCGTCGTCCAAAAAGCGGGGCAGCCCTATTCGCAGGCGGATGTGCAAGCCAGCATCGCCGCGCTGCAACGCGCGGGAGGTTTTGAAAAAGTCACGGCCGATGTGATTCCAGATACTTCCGGATTGCGGATCGATTTTATTCTCGAGCCAGCTTATTACCTGGGCATGGTCAATTTCAAGGGGATCACGAATGTTCTCTCGTATGCGCGCATGCTGCAAGTCGTGGATCTGCAGGATGAAGATCCCTACAACCCGGCTCGCATTCCGGTAGCCGAAGCGGCGTTAGTGCATTTCCTCCAGCAGAATGGATTCTTTCAGGCGCAAGTCAGCGTCGAATCGCAGATCGATGATGCCAACCAACTAGTGAATGTTACCTTCTCGGCGATCACCGGAAAACAGGCTCGAATCGGAAGTGTGGAAATCCACGGTCCTGCGGGCTCTGAGCAGGCGTGGTTGCTACACAAGGCGCGTTCGCTTCGCGCGCGATTCAACGGCGGATTACTCAAGCCGGGAAAGCCTTACACGCCAGAGCGGATTAAAGCTGCGACATCGTTGATCAAGAAATCCCTGGCGGGACAGCATCGGCTGGCGAGCAAGGTTCATGAGTCGCCGCCGCAATACCATGCCGAGACCAACCGCGTGGATGTGGCGTTCGAGGTTGAGGTTGGTCCGTTGGTAGTGGTACGAACCACGGGGACACGTCTTTCCCCGATTCCATTCTTGTCAAGCCGCGAGTTGAAGAAGCTTGTTCCCATTTATTCCGAGGGCGCGATCGATTCAGACTTGGTGCAGGAGGGTCAACAAAATCTCAGAGATTATTTCGAAACAAAGGGTTTTTTCGATGCGAAAGTCACCCCCGATCTTCAGCAGCAGGCCGATCGCATCGTGCTTACCTACAAAATCGAGCGAGGTTCGAAGTATAAGGTGGATCGTATATCGTTCCGCGGAAACTATCAGATGTCGACGAAGAATTTGACGGCTCTGATTCGAGTGAAGCGCTCTCATATCTGGACTCACGGCAAAGTTGGTCAAAAGCTGCTGAAGCAAAGTGTGGATAATCTTCTCGCGTTTTATCGCGATAGAGGATATCAAGACGCTAAAGTCACTCCGCAAGTCTCCGCCCGCGACCGCAAGATCGACATTGCATTTGAAATCGTAGAAGGTGCGCAGACTCTGATTGACCGCGTTCAGGTTACGGGAAACCAAAATGTTCCAGAAAATCAGCTTGCCGCTCCGAGGGGATTCGAATTGAAGGCCGGGGCGCCCTTCTCGCCGCGGCAACTGTCGGATGATCGGAACCGCATCTCTGCGACTTACTTGAATCGCGGATTTCTCAATGTCGATGTCAAAACCAGCGTGAGCCGCCACTCCAATGATCCACATCTGGTGGACGTCACCTACGAAATCTCCGAGCAGCAGATGGTGCGGGTGGAGAAAGTGGTGTACCTGGGGCAAAATCACACGCGGCTGCCGCTCATCAAGAATGCTGCGAATCTGCCGCCCGAAGCTCCCATGAAAAAAGGTCAACTACTGGCGGCGGAAACTCGCCTCTACGACCTAAACGTTTTCGATTGGGCGAGTGTGGGCCCGCGAAAGCCGATTACTGATCAGACCGGGGAAGACACGCTGGTGAAGGTTCACGAAGCCACGCGAAACGAAATCACTTACGGATTTGGATTTGAGGTGTCGCATCGCGGCGGAAACATTCCCACCGGCACGGTTGCCCTTCCGGGTGGCGGAGCGACGATTGGCCTGGGCAACAACCAGATCGCGCCCAGCCAGGCCACTTACGCCAGTCCTTTGGGCTCGATTGAATTTGCTCGCCGAAATATGCGGGGATTGGGCGAGACCGCAAGTGGATCGATTTTGCTCTCTCGCCTCGATCAACGGGCGATCACCAGCTATCTGCAACCGCGCTTCTTTGGTTCGGGATGGAGTTCGCTGACCAGTTTCTCGGCGGAGCGCACATCGGAGAATCCACTTTTCGCGGCAACACTGGGCGATGCCTCATTTCAAGTGGAGAAAGTTCTGAACCCAAAGACGAACACCCGCCTCCAGTTGCGCTACGACTTCAATAAAACAGTTCTTTCGCACTTGCTGGTTCCCGGACTTGTGCTGCCGCAAGACCAGAACATTCACCTCTCTACTCTGTCGAGCACACTGATTCGCGATACGCGGGACAAGCCTCTGGACGCGCATCGGGGCGTCCTTGAGAACCTTAACCTTGCGATCACACCGGGGAGTCTGGGATCGAGCGCCAGCTTTGCAAGATTGTTCGGACAATATGCGTTCTACAAACCGTTTCATTCCGTAGTATTCGCGAACAGCGTCCGTCTCGGCCTGGCGAAAGCATTCGACGGAAGTTTTGTGCCCACCAGCCAGCTTTATTTCTCCGGCGGCGGAACTTCCCTTAGATCTTTTCCCATTGATGAGGCTGGCCCGCAAAGGCTGGTTCCGTTTTGCGATGTGCTAAAAAATCAATCGGGATGCGTCAACGTAACTGTGCCTCTCGGCGGAAGACAATTGTTCATCCTGAATTCGGAAGTGCGGTTTCCGCTTCGAATCATGAAAAACTTGGGAGGCGTTGTGTTCTATGATGGGGGCAACGTTTACAGCGCCATCAACTTTAACAATTTCACCTCCAATTACACGAACACGGTTGGAATCGGCCTGCGCTATACCACACCCATCGGGCCGATTCGCATAGATTTGGGCCACAACTTGAATCCGGTACCGGGCATCAATCCGACTCAGTACTACATTACTCTCGGTCAGGCATTTTAGGAATTATGCAGCGGCGAAAAATCATTGGCGGCGCGTTGGTGGTGATTGGCGTTTTGATTGTCGCCGGAGTGGTTGGTGGATATTTTTTTCTGAAGAGCGAGAGCTTCCAGCGCCTTGCCATCCGCACGATCGAACAAGATACCGACGAGGCAACCGGCGGCCGGGCAGAGATCGGGAAATTCGATTTCCAGGTTTCGACTCTCACCGCCCATCTCTATGACATCACGCTTCACGGCAGCGAGCCTCCCAATCAGCCCGCGCTGCTGCACGTCGATCGACTAACTGTTGGACTTAAGATTCAATCTATTCTTCGCCACAAAATTTCTCTCAGCCAACTGTCGCTTGAGCATCCTGTGGCATACGTGCGGGTTGGCCGCGACGGCAAGAGCAACTGGCCCCAGTCTCCACCGAATGAAAGCGACAACAAAACGAATGTGTTCGATCTAGCCGCAGGGCATGTGCTGCTGTCCCATGGCCAGATCAATTACAACGACAAAGCAATTCCGGTCGATGCGGACCTGTTTGGCCTTAGAACAGAAATCCGCTTCGTGCCCTCCGAGACTCGCTACCAGGGATCGAGTTCCTATAGCAGCGGACGGCTTCGTTACGGGGATAAACCAACTTTTACGCATAGCTTGGAAGCCAGGTTCAACGCGACGCCCACGCGCTTTTCGCTGGAATCGGCATTGCTCAAGGTGGGAGCTTCCACGCTCTCTCTGAATGCTGAGGTGACGAATTACAATAATCCCGCGGTCGAAGGCTGCTACGAGGTTCGCATTCACACCCAGGATTTTTCTCCAATCGCTCACCCCGTCACACCGGTGGGAGATGTATCGCTCTCCGGAACAATTCATTACCAAGGCGGTGACAAGCGGCCGATGCTGCAGAGCATCGCAATTGATGGGCAGATCACCAGTGACCAATTAGCCGCATGGTCGCCGGACGGCCGGCTGGATCTTCGCCGCCTGCAAGGACATTACCGGTTGCAGGACGGCGCCTTCCAGGCCCATGACATCGCTTTCGAAACACTCGGCGGGAGGGTCGCTGCGGAGGTTTCTCTCCAACATCTGGACACGACCGTGGTTGGGCAAGCGCGAACAACGCTGCGTGGAATTTCGTTGCAGGCCGCACAGCAAACCGTACGCATCGCAGAGCTGAAGCGTTTAAATCTGACAGGTGGAATCGACGGCACTGTCGAAGCGTCCTGGAAGGGCAGTATCAATAACCTGGTTGCGCGCACGGATTTGACTCTGCAGGCCGCTTCAATTGGCACGGCTCAGCCCTCATCGAAGGCCTTGCCGCTCAACGGCTCTATTCACGCGTCTTATGACGGTCAGCGAAATATCATAACTTTTCGCGATACTTCTCTTCGCATTCCTTCGGCACAAATTTCCGCGCAAGGCGTGGTTAGTAAACATTCAGAGCTGCGAATCCAAGCCCAAAGCAGCGATCTAAACCAGCTTGCGGGCATTGTCTCGGCCGTGGACGGCCAGCAGTCGTCGCTGGAAGTAGCCGGATCTGCGTCCGTGCAAGCGCTCGTGCAAGGCTCGTTGCAAAGACCTCACTTGACTGGGCAGTTCAGTGCGCAGAATCTGCGAGTGCAAGGGAGCGAGTGGAACACTGCCAAATTTAGCATTCAAGCCAGCTCTTCGCAGATTGCATTGCACGATGCGGTTCTGGTGAACGCGCATCAAGGCAAGGCCTTGCTCAACGCCAGCGTGGGGTTGCAGAACTGGTCCTACCGTCCGTCCGGCGCGGCAACTGTCAATTTGTCGGTGCAGCGCATGGCTATCGCCGATTTGCAACAGCTGGCGGACGTGCACTATCCGGTTTCCGGGGACCTTTCGGCGCAGGTTGCTTTTCACGGCTCTCAACTGAATCCAGTGGGCGATGGCTCCGCCAGGGTCGACAACGCCCGCGCGTACGGTGAATTCGTCCAACATTTTGAAGCAACATTTCGCGCCGACAAAAACTCCGTGAGTTCAACGCTTGACGCCAGCCTGCCGGCGGGCTCGGCTAAGGGAACCGTTTCCTACACGCCACAGACCAAGGCATACCTGGTTCAACTGAGCGCTCCGTCGATCTCTTTGCAAAAGCTAGAGACGGTGCGGACAAAGAACCTGGGCGTATCCGGAATTCTAACTTTTTCCGCGAACGGAGCTGGAACTCTCGACGACCCCGAGTTGACGGCCGTAGCGGAGGTGCCTGTACTGCAACTGCGCGATAAATCGATTTCGCAAATCAAAGGGCAACTCCAGGTGACGAACCAGCGGGCAGAGCTGACGCTGGATTCGCAAGTAGCGCAAGCGTCGGTCCATTCTCATGGCAATGTCAGTCTTAGTGGTGACTACTACACGGAGGCTTCGATTGACACTTCCGTCGTGCCGCTGAATGCTCTGTTTGCATTGGCTTCATCCAGTGCTCCTCAGGGCTTTCAAGGTGAGACCGAATTGCACGCGACCCTCAAGGGCCCGTTGAAGGACAGATCCCGGATCGAAGCTCACCTGACCATTCCAACGTTTAAGGCGAGTTATCAATCGCTGGAGATCGGTGCTGCCAGCCCAATCCGGGCGGATTACGCTAATTCCATAATCACGATTCAGCCGGCAGAAATTCGTGGCACGGGAACATCGTTGCGAGTGCAAGGCACGGTTCCGCTAAGTGGCAGCACGAGCGCCAGCCTAACGTTGCAAGGATCAGTCGATGTTCGCGTTCTTCGAATCATCGATCCTGATCTGCAAAGCTCGGGAACTCTGTCGCTGGATATCCGAGCGTCCGGAACGACGGCTGATCCGGCAGTGCAGGGGCGGGTTCATATTCAGGACGTCGCTTTATCGACCGCCGCTGCTCCGCTTGGGATACAGAAACTCAATGGAACTCTCGACGTGAACGAGCGCAGCCTGCAGTTCTCCAGCCTTACTGGCGAGGTTGGAGGCGGGCAAGTTTCGATTGGAGGAGCCATCTCCTACCGTCCCAACTTGCAGTTTAGTATCTCGCTGCAAAGCAACTCGGTTCGGCTCCGTTATCCGGATGGTGTCCGCGCGCTGCTCGATGGCAATTTAGCTTTGAGTGGAACGAAGGATTCATCTACTTTAAATGGCCGCCTGCTGATCGATTCGCTTTCGTTCACTCCTGATTTCGATCTGGCAAAATTCAGCGACCGATTCAGCGGCAATGTGGTCCCTTCCGAACCTGGATTGCTCGATAACGTCCAACTCGCGGTCAGTGTTCAATCAAAGACCGGTCTCAGCGCGACAAGCTCCCAGGTCAGCCTTGAGGGACAAGTGAATTTGCGGGTAGTGGGCACCGCTGCGAACCCGGTGATTATCGGCCGAACTGACCTAACTTCCGGGGAGCTTTTTTACCGCAATGTGCGCTACGAACTGCAACGCGGAATCATCAGCTTCGATAATCCCAACGAAACTGAACCCGTGCTGAACATCTCGGCCACAACCACGGTTGAACAATATAATTTGACGCTCACGCTGCGTGGCCAGTTCGATAAATTGACCACTTCGTACACGTCCGATCCGCCGCTGGCCACGGCCGACATCATCAACCTGATTGCCAATGGTCAAACCACACAGGAAGCAAGCGCCTCGGGCCAGACTACCGATTCGATGATTGCTTCCCAGGTTGCAAGCCAGGTGACGGGCGGCATTCAGCACCTGGCGGGGATTTCCAGCCTGCAGATCGATCCATTGCTCGGGGGAAATAATCAGAATCCCTCGGCCCGCGTGGCCATCCAGCAGCGGGTGACCAAGAATTTTTTGTTCACGTTCTCGACCGACCTCTCACAGCCTGGAAGCGAGATCGTGCAAGGCGATTACCAGATCAACAAGCGGTGGTCGGTGGGCGTTACTCGCGACGAAGTTGGAGGAGTTTCGGTTGACGGCAAGTATCACACAAAGTTCTGAGTGACGTTACATCCTCTCCTCTTTATTTCTTTTATGCGGCGCGGTCCACGATGGACCCGCTCACCGGCTTTTGTCCTTCTCGCGAATAGACAGCGTTTCTCGCTTTCGCCAGTTCCGCGTTCAACTCACCCCCAGCCAACAAGATGAAATATGCATAGTAGAGCCAGGTCATCAACGCCAGTACTCCGCCTAGAGTGCCGTAAGTGCGGTTATAGTTCTCGAAGTAGCGGAAATAGATTCCGAGCAGATACGAGAGCCCCCTCCAGCAGGCTGTAGAAAAAAACGCGCCCGGCAGAGTTGCCCGGAATGGCTGCTTTACGTTGGGAGCAAGGAAGTAAATTATGGCGACCGCGAGCACGGTGAAACTCACTGCCATGGTCCAGTGAATGGCGGGCCAAAGCGAGACGAAAGCTGTCGAGAGGGATAATCTACCCGCTAGCCAATAACCCACTCTTGGGCCAATCACCGTGGTGGCGATCGCGCACATCAGCAGAGCACCGGCGGTCGCGGCCAAACCCACCGCCAGAAGGCGAGTCTTCCAGAACGGCCGAGGGTCCATGACATCGTAGGCTGCATCCAGAGATTCAATCATCTCGTCGAACGCAGACGACACTACCCAGATTGTGCCCAGAGTCCCAAGTGAAAGCCACGTGGTGGAGTTCTTGCCAAGAATATCGTTCAGAACAGCGTAGATCACCGGCATAATCCCTGGCGGCACAACCCTCCCCATGCCTACCAGCACATCCTCGAAAAAGTTTGGCAGCGGAATGTATGCCATCACCGCGGACAGGAAAATCAAGGCAGGAAATACGCTCAAGATTGAATAGTAGGAGAGCGCCGCCGCCGCTTGGACGGTCCGATTCTTGAGCACATCATGGTAGGTGCTCGCGATTGCTCGTCTGGTGGCGGCAAGTGTCACGCACCTTGGATGCTAGTTTTCCAACAATGATCAACTCCGGAGCATGGATTCTTCAGGGGAAAACTCTGAGAGCGCTTGATAGGCTGACTTCGAAAGAACCGGGTTCCGTTAGCTTACGGACTCTGGGGATGGAGTTTATAATTAAAGTGTAACGGAGCGGAGAGGTGGCCGAGTGGTTGATGGCTCCGGTCTTGAAAACGACGGGCCTCAATGTCGGTACAGTAATATCATCGGCTTAGCGTCGGATAAATTGCGGAAAAGTAGGGTGGAATTGGGACGCTCGGCGGTCTCTGCAGAGTAAATACGAAGTGTATTTCGCACAGATTTGAGCGGGGGAGAAGGGTGATCACGAGGCAGAGTTCTCCGCCTTTTTGGGCATCATGACCGACCCTTTCGCTAGTTCACGAAGCACAGTCGCATGAGCCAAGGAACAACTCTTTCCCGATCTCGACCGGAGAATCTGGGAGTTCCGTAACCTCGATCCATACGCAAAGATTGTCGAGCCCGATCCGCTGAAACCGGGATGGGAGGTTCACGAGATCAAACTCATCAAACCCTTCCCGGGTGCTTTTGGTCAGGGTACTAACTAGCCAAGGGCTTCGCCTTTGATATCCCAATCGAAACCTACTGCTCTGCCGCTATTCGAGCGCATCTATGCTCCGCTCACCGCCGGTCTCCTCAAGCCTTTCGCCGGCGATCGCAACCTCGCACCGGACAAACGTTGTCAACTTGACCGCCTCTATCAACGGCTCACCGATGATCTCGACGCTCTCTTATCCGCAGTCGGACTCAAGACTGCTGCTTAAGCAATACAACGAGAACAAAATTCTCGTTTCGAGGTGCACAATCGACTAAGGGCCTAAAGACTTGGTTACCAACCTCAGAAGCGTTCTCGACATGGCGCGATACGCTATCGCCCTTCCCGATGCTCGGTCTACTGCTTTCCCTTTCGCCAACAACGTCGATAGTATGCGGTCCTCGATAGGAAGGGCTGCCGATCTCCCGAAAGAGATTCGGTCTTTCTTTTGCGGGCTCCAGCCTTACAGAGGAGGCGACGATTGGCGGACCTGAGAGCAGCACAAGGAAACCCGGCTGAAGGGTTCATTCTTCGCGGGGAGCGAAGCGGCGGAACTTTGAATCTGGATCAGCTGGCGAAGAAGATAATCAAGCCTTCGCTGGAAGGTGTCGGTATAAAATGGTCTGGATACCACGCCTGTCGCCGAGGGTACGCCACTGCTGTAACAGAAGTCAGCCCACAAGCAGCGGCGGGGCTTCTACGGCACAAGGGGGTATCGGGACAACGATTGAGCGCTACATCGGTCTGGACGCACAGCACAAGCTGCAAGCCGTCGAGTCGCTGTCAGCAAAGTTCTCGCTAGCCCAGAAGCAGTTGCAGGCAGGCGTATTGCAAGCGGCAGGAGATTCATAACGGAGAGTTGGCCGAGCGGTTGAAGGCATCCGCCTTGAAAGCGGACAAACCCGGAAGGGTTTCGGGGGTTCGAATCCCTCACTCTCCGCCAGTTCCTCAGAAACCCGCCAAATACGGGCAAAATCTCAAATACCTAGCAGACTTTGCTATTCCGCTTCGCTACTCTCGAAAAATCCAGCAAACGAGAGTATTAGCGAAAATGAATCGTACAGTGGAGCTGTTCGGGAAATAAAAAAAGAGCACCAAAGCGAACTCCGATGGAAATCGCAAACGAGATGGCCCGGCTCGTACTCGAAATCCGGGACAACAGCCGGAACGCAGGGGTAAAGAAGCACAGGCTCGAATTGCTCGCAGAGCATTTCCTGCGGATCACCACAACAGCGAGCCAGTCCGATTCTATCGACAGCATTGAGATTGGCAATCGCACGCCGGGTGGAGCGAACTTGACGATGTAGAACCATGAAGCTGTCGAACCAAGGCATGATGTGACCAAGTTTCGCGGTGTTCTACGCCTTTAATTTGCTCCATCTGGCAATCCCACACTGATTGTGCGATACCCCTGCGTTCTTAGCTGCGCGGAACCACTGCTCTTGATCCAGCAAGACCTTAGTCTTTCATTTTGGATTCTACGAAGACAGCGTTCGCGATTGAGCCGTCCCGCCACGCGATTACATCTGGACTACCGCTGCCATCGGGGCCTACGGCGTTTGAAATGACTCTATATGAGGAGCCCAGCGGTAGTGGAAGCGATTCCGGTGTCACAATCCACTCCGACCACTTCCGTGGAGCTTTCCCCCATGTGTCCACCCATCCCGCCTGCCAACCTGCGTTACGAAATCGCCGCACAAGCTCGATTTCGGCGACTGTCCATGAGCCGTCGTCACGAGCCATCAAACTCTTACCGTAGGTCTCACTCCACGAAAGCTTCGGGCTGGGCAGTGGTGGAATCCATGGAACAAATTCCAAATTCGCATGCCAAACCAGAAGGTCACTGCCGGGAATTACGGGTTCGAGATGACACTCGCCAACGGGTCCTAGAACAGCGAGCCAAGAAGATGGGGGCTCAGACTCTTCCTGACTTGCGCCAGTTGACAACATAAAACGCCTCCTTGAGTCTGCGCTCAGTGTCTCGCCTTCCGCCGAAGATTTGCTTGATCCGAGTCTGTCCGCCGCGCCTCGTTCTATGACATGATCAACTTCCCAGTGTCCGTCCGGCTGGTCAATCCAGCCCCGGTTTTCAAAGACGAGTGGGTCTCCGCAAAAGTGGCAGTGCCCTTGGGTCTTCGCGAGGATTTCTCCTAAGGCATGTTCTCGCATGTATTCTCCATTTTGACCGCACTCCCGCTGACAAGGTCGCCATCGTTACGAAAGAGGACGGTGTGCAATGCTGGTGCACGCCCGCGGTCCGGAGTGAACAGCCTTTTTGCTCAATCTGGCATAATCTCCGCATGTGCGGGCGCTATAAACTGAGTCGGCGAAAGCAGATCATTGAAGAGCACTTCGACAGCGTGTCAGGCGAAGAGGATTGGATTCCCAAATACAACGTCGCGCCAACACAGCCTGTCCCCGTCATCCGCCAGAATCCCAAGGAGCCCATCCGCGAACTGTCGTTGATGCGCTGGGGATTGATTCCATCATGGTCGAAGAACCCGTCTGCCGCTGCCAGCATGATCAACGCACGAGCGGAAACAGCGGCCACGAGGCCCGCGTTCCGCGATGCCATGAAATCCCGCAGGTGCTTGATCCCCGCAGACGGGTTTTATGAGTGGTCGCGCACAGGAAAAACTAAGCAACCGTACTGTTTCGAAGTCAATGAAGGGAAGCTGTTCGCGTTTGCAGGACTGTGGGAGCGATGGAAAGACCCGAGTGGCAACTGGATCAAGAGCTGCTCAATTCTGACGACCACGCCGAACGCGGTGACTTCGAGCGTCCACGACCGTATGCCAGTGATTCTCGATCCGGACAGCTACGATCTGTGGCTGGACCCCGGCATGAACGATGTGAGCGCGGCGTCCGACCTCTTGAAGCCCTGCGATGCCCGGCTGATGCGGTGCTTTCCCGTGAGTACGCGGATCAATTCCGTGGCGAATGATGATGAGGAGTGTTCGCGGCGTGTGGAGATCGCAGAGGCTCAGAATCGACTTTTCATCTGAGGAACACAGCGCCTTCCGAATGTGGAGGTGTGCAGACCGCTGGTTGCGGTAAGATGCTCCAGCATGAATGCCTTTCCTGAGTTCATGAGGAACCCCGCGAACCGAATCGTCCGGTCAAATCAGGCAACTCCCGGTGTCGAAGGATATGTGTTTGACGGAGCCGATCAAGGCCAAATGGCGTTTTGGACTTGCACTCAGACCGCAACTTCCGCAGAGCATGTCCATGAATTTGATGAGTACATGCTGGTTGTGCAGGGCTGCTACACATTACTGATTGACGGAAGGCGCATTCCTATCAAAGCTGGCGAGGAGTATCTGATTCCTCGCGGTGTGCCGCACAGTGGCGAGGTGGTGGCGGGAACAAGGACAATCCATGCCTTCGGAGGTCACCGGGCAGATCGAGAAGCGAACGCCTGATGCGGGGCAGAGTTTGGGTACCGGAATCGGCGGCACGCCAGCCGCGCACTTCCGCTGCGGCCAACGCAGACTCCACCGGGTACTCCTTGTCTTCCGATGTGACCTCGACCACTGCGAGACAGTCGAGGTCCAACCAGCCTTCGTCCTGCGAAGGAACATCCAGCAGATTCGGCGTTATCTGGCGCTTGCGCATAACGCTAGTTTACCTTCCGTCCTGCTCTCTGGTGATTCGCCGATTGAGAACAGGCTCGCCTCTGGAGCCATTTCTCAGGTCGGTGTGTGCGTTCTTGCGGGTGACTAGGCGTGCGTCTCGCACATGGTAGTCGAATGCACGTTGCGTCATGCTGCTGTTCTTTCAGTGTTTCCCACCGATACCAAAGAGGCGAGATTGCGTTGGGCGTCTTTACGACTTCTTTATAAACTTTCCTGCTAACCCCACCGAGCACTCCCGGCATCGAATCGTCAACATTAATCGCATGCACTACGTTGTCCGGGGTTGACTCTCAGATTGCTGGGTTCCGCCCGATGGCTAAAATGGTATTTGTGGTCGATGACAACGCGGTTATCCGTCAGGCACTCTGCCGCCTGTTCACTTCGGAGGCGGACTTTGACGTATGCGGGGAGGCGGAAAATGGACAAGACGCGATTGAAAAAGCTCAGGTCTTACACCCTGACTTGATTGTGATGGACTTGTCCATGCCCGTGATGAACGGAATCGACGCCGCTCGGACTCTGAAAACGTTGATGCCTACGGTGCCAGTAATCATTTTCAGCGACTACAGCGACGTGTTCTCTGAGAAGGAAGCTCGGTCCGCAGGGATCTGTGCCTTGGTCTCAAAGTCTGAGCCCGTGTCTTTGTTGATCGGCAAGGCCCGCGCTTTGCTCCACCCCCCCGCAGCGTGATTGGAGCGTTTAGCCTTTGCACCCAAAGGAATGCTAGCGCGGTGTCCGATCTGCTGAAGCCCTACGATGCCCGGCTGATGCAGTGCTATCCGGTGAGCAGTCGTGGCAACCATGTGGTTAACGACGACGAAGCCTGCTCTGAGCCCGTCGAACTGGCCCAGATTCAGGATGGGCTTTTCTCGTAGCGGAGGGAGTGCGAGATGCCGATGTCACGATTAAGCACTGAGGCACTTGATCAGATTGCGGAAAACGGCTACGCAATCGTTCCGGACTGCCTCGATGCACTAACCCTTTGCGAATTCAGTGATCTCCTCGATGCAGGAAACGCAGGAGTGCGCAATTTGCTTGATGTTCCGGCCATCAGGCGACTTTGCAGGCTCAAGTGCTGTACGCAGACTGATGGAGCCAGTGCTAGGTTCGAATTGCTTCGCGGTTCGTGGCATTCTCTTCAATAAAAGGAGAGGGGGCGAATTGGAAAGTCGCTTGGCATCAGGACTGCGTGATTGCGGTCGCTCAGCGAAAGGAAGTTCCGGGGTGGGGGCCTTGGTCGATTAAGGCTGGTGTTCACCATGTTCGTCCGAGTTCTGAATTGATGTCGCGGATGCTGACGGTTCGTCTCCACTTGGACGATTGGGGGATCGACGACGGTCCTTTGCGAGTAGTTCTGGGTTCTCATACGCGAGGCTTCCTGTCTGACACGCAGATTCAGGAATCGCCGAAGGACAACGCCATAACCTGCGCAGCGAGACAAGGGGATGCAATTCTGATGCGACCCCTTCTCCTGCACGGTTCGTCTGCGGCGAAGGTTCCGAACAGCCGTCGAGTACTTCATCTGGAGTTTGCAACAGACGAATTGCCTGCCGGGATAAGTTGGCGGGATCGAGCGTAAGGGGAAGAGATTAGCAAGATGCCAAGCTCAGGTGAAACTCTCAAAGAACGCCTCGCCCGCTACCGCCAGATCAAGATGAGCATGATCGGCAGGAAGTTCGGGAAGACGATCTCGATTCCGGTCTCCTAAACTTTCCCATCGGCTAATTGTGCTGCGAGATTTTCTCTTCCAGAAATGCAATCATTCGTGAGTCGTCGGCTGCTTTTAAAACGGGGAACGTCTGTTTCAGCCAACCGCTGAGTTCGTTTGTGTAGAACGGTTTGTCTTTCAGCATTGCAATGAAGAACCGGAACCCACCGGGATCATTCATGGAGACGAGTTCCTTTGCGGTTGATGTGAGAACCCACGTCTGTCGGGAGTTCTGCAACAGGCGATGAAGGTGTGGGATTGCTTCTCGACCATAGCTCCCGATGCCATCTGCGACATCCGCATGACGATACCCGTGGGGGTCGTCAGGATCGTAGGTTTCCGTTAGGGTCGTGAGTTTCGGCAGGTCGTTAGCATCCTTGAACCAAGTGGTGCAGATTAGCGACTGTTCAGTGGCGAGATTCGCATCCACTAGCTTCCAGAGCAACTGATGTGTTTCGGCTGTGCGCTTCTGTCCGAAATAATTGGCAAGCCATCCTGCAGCCTTCTCGTTCCTTTGACCGGCGACATGATCGACAGATGAATCGAGAGAGCGTGAGACATTGTGAAGGGTCTCAGGCCGAAGTCCGAAAGAGGGATCGCTGAGCAGCACCAGAGTGTGGATTGCGCCCAACACTCTTTGAGGACTGTGGGAATCTAGGTTTGCTAGCGCCACGGCTGCGAATTGTTCACCGATAGGTTTGACGATGTCCTCAGAAGAACTGAATGCGTAGGCTAAATAGTCATTCGGGCCTTCGCTGGTCAAAACGGAGATCATTTCTTGGCGGACAAGTTCTGGATCAAAGAGAGGCAAACTGTTGCCAGCATAAATGCCGACAATCTGGTCGGTGTTGTAGGTCTGCTGCAAAACTGCAGCTCATTAGATTCATCCACTTGCGGCGGCTGCGGGAAACCCCTTTTTGACCACGGTGTAGGTAAAGGCTTGGGAGAGTCTGAAATCACAGGATTTGCCTCCTGAGTCCATCAGTAAGCCGTCCTCGTTGACTTCGCGACTGCTCGACCCTAAGATTGCGCCCTGAGTCCTTGCGCCACTCATGATCGGACAGACCATCTCGCATTACCGCATCGTTGAGAAGCTGGGCGGCGGCGGTATGGGAGTGGTCTACAAAGCTGAGGATGTTAAACTCAGTCGCTTTGTTGCCCTCAAGTTCCTGCCCGACGACGTAGCCAAAGACCCGCAAGCACTCGCCCGTTTTCAGCGCGAAGCCAAAGCTGCCTCTGCACTGAATCATCCGAACATCTGCACGATCCACGAGATTGATGACCAGCAGGGACAAACCTTCATCGCTATGGAGTTTCTCGATGGGCTGACACTGAAGCATCGCATAGCGGGGCGTCCGATGGAGACGGAATTGATCCTGTCCCTCGCCATCGAGATCGCGGATGCGCTCGACGCAGCCCATGCAGAAGGCATCGTCCACCGCGACATCAAGCCCGCGAACATTTTCGTCACCAAGCGTGGGCACGCCAAGATTCTCGACTTCGGGCTGGCGAAGGTCATGGTGACAGCGAGTTCTTCGAGCAACATTGCGGTTCTTAACACGCAAACGGGTTCGGTAGACGCTGATCATCTCACCAGTCCCGGTTCTACGCTTGGAACCGTCGCCTATATGTCCCCGGAGCAAGCCAAGGGCAAGGAACTGGATGCTCGAACCGATCTGTTTTCGTTCGGTACAGTTCTGTACGAAATGGCAACGGGAGCGTTGCCATTCCATGGTGAAACTACTGCGCTGATCTTCAATGCCATATTGAATTCCGATCCGCCTCCTGCGATTCGGTTCAATCGCGAGATTCCGCCCAAACTGGAAGACATCATCAACAAGGCACTGGAGAAAGATCGCAATCTCCGCTACCAGCACGCTTCGGAGATGCGATCCGACCTGCAACGGCTGAAGCGGGATACCGAGACGGGACGAGCCAGAGCAGCCAGTTCCGGCACCGTAGCGGTGGCACAGGGAAGCGGCTCTCAGGTCGCGCAACCTCCTTCGCCAGCATCAGGTTCCTCGCCTGCGGTTGCTCCATCTCCGTCATCGAGCGGGTTGAAGGTCGCTGACGTTCCCGTCGCGAACAGGAAACTCTGGAAGGTTCTTGTTCCCGCCGCCGTGATACTGGTCACGGTGGCAATCGCGGGAGTGTTCTACGTCCGCTCGCGCCAGACCGAGCACCAGCTAACCGACAAAGACACTATCGTGCTCGCCGATTTCGCCAACAGCACGGGGGACCCAGTCTTCGACGATACGCTCAAAACGGCGCTAAGCGTGTCTCTGAACCAGTCGCCGTTTCTGAATGCGCTGTCCGACAACAAGGTCGCGGCGACCTTGAAACTGATGACGCGCCCTCGCGACACCAAGCTCACGCCCGACGTTGCGCATGAACTTTGCCAGCGAGCGGGCAGCAAGGCGTACATTGCCGGGTCGATTGCCAGTCTGGGCAACCAATACGTGCTGGGATTGAAGGCGGTGAATTGCCAGAGCGGAGACCCGCTGGCCGAGGAGCAGGTGACGGCGGCGTCCAAGGAGAAAGTGTTGGACGCGCTGGGCGACGCGGCATCCAAGCTGCGTGGCGAACTCGGCGAATCGCTGGCCACGGTGCAGAAACTTGATGTTCCGCTGTCCGAGGCCACCACGTCATCGCTCGAAGCCCTGAAAGCGTACAGCCTTGGCAGCGAGGCCTTGAACGAGAAAGGCTCCGCCGCGGCCCTGCCTTACGTTCAGCGCGCCATCGAGCTTGATCCGAATTTCGCCATGGGGTACAGAGCGGTAGGCATCGACTACATCAATCTCGGCGAGGCAGGGAGGGCCAGCGATTACTTCACCAAGGCATTTCAGTTGCGGGAACATGCCAGCGAACGAGAAAAGCTGGCGATCACCGCCCAGTACTATCGGAATGTAACCGGAGAACTGGATCAAGCTATCAAGACGTATCAAGAAGCGATTGAGGGCTACCCACAGGATTTGCGAGCGTACAACAGCTTGGGCATAGCGTTCTCGTTGCTCGGGCAGTACCAGAAAGCCACGGAAATCACAGAGCAAGGCCTGCGCCTTGCACCGGATCAGTTAGTTTCTTACGGGAACCTCGCCAATTACACTCTTGCCTTGCAGCATTTCGATGAGACGCGGCAGATTATCCACAAGGCGCAAGCGCGGAAGCTGGATGCTTTCATATTCCACGATACTCTTTATGCTCTTGCGTTTCTCGGAGAGGACTCCGCCGCGATGGCGGAACAACAGCAATGGTTTGCGGGCAAGCCCGATTATGAGAACTTTGGTCTGGCGCTGGCATCCGACACGGAGGCTTATGGCGGTCATTTGAGCAAGGCGCGGGAACTGACCAAGCGGGCGGTAGACTCCGCAATCCGGGCGGACAGCAAGGAAACCGGGGCGATATGGCAGGCGATTGCTGCTCAGTGGGAAGCGGCTTACGGCAATGCTGCGGAAGCGCGGCAGTCCGCGGCAGAGGCTTTGAAGCTTGTTCCAACCAGTCAGGGCGTCGAGGTTGAATCCGCGCTGGCATTTGCCATGGCGGACGATACGGCACGCACTGAGTCCTTGGCGCAAGACTTAGGGAAACGCTTCCCGCTCGACACGCAGGTGCAGTCGCTTTGGCTACAAGCGATTCAGGCGCAACTGGCGCTGGACAGAAAGAATCCGGCTTCCGCCCTGACTGCCCTGCAAGCTGCTTCACCTGTCGAGTTCGGAAGTATTCCGTTCGTCGCCAATATGTCCTGCCTCTATCCGACGTACATTCGTGGAGAGGCATACTTGGCAGCCGGACAGGGCGGCGCTGCCGCCGCCGAGTTCCAGAAGATTCTCGACCACAGCGGCATCGTCTGGAACTGCTGGACGGGAGCGTTGGCGCATCTGGGCGTGGCTCGTGCCAATGCTTTGCAGTCGAGAACCTTACATGGACAGGGGCAGGGGCAGGGAGCGGATGCCGATGCCGCCCGCGTCCGGGCGCTCGCCGCTTACAAGGATTTCTTCACCCTCTGGAAAGACGCCGACCCCGATATTCCCATCCTGAAGCACGCCAAAGCGGAGTACGCTAAGCTGCAATAGCGCCCTCTTGTTTTGGGTCGAGTTCTTGGGTGTAAACTTCCACCCGGTTGTGCGGGCGAGGCTGGAGGCGCACGGGTATGCCTAAGAGAAAACACATCTCTCCAGAAGCTCTGGATGCGAGCTTGCTGCCTAAGCAGCGCAAGCCTATTCCACACGCATTCGTGCTTGATGCGATTTCCGCACTATCGCCGTACACGCGTCCGATGTTTGGCTGCCTTGCAATCTATGTAAAAGACAAAATCGTGTTGATCCTACGGGACAAGCCTAAAAGCACTGCGGATAATGGAGTATGGCTCGCCACTACCCAAGAACACCACCAGAGCTTGCGGCGTGAGTTCCCGAACATGCGATCCATTCAAGTATTGGGCAAACGCGTAACGGGTTGGCAGGTGTTACCAGTCGATGCCCCTGATTTTGAATCAGCGGCACTGCGGGCATGCGAGCTTGTGCTGGCTGGAGACCCTCGGATCGGCAAAATTCCGGGCGCACGAACGTCGAAGTCCGATTCAAAAGCAACTGGAAGATCGTCGAAGCTAATCAAAACCTCGAAGAAACACGGGAGCACGATTAACTTCGACACCGTGCGGAAGATCGGCTTGGCGTTGTCCGGCGTGGAGGAGGGCACGGCATACGGCGCACCCGCGCTCAAGATTCGCGGAAAATTGCTGGCGTGCCTGCCTACTCATCGTTCGGCTGAGCCGGGTTCCCTAGCGGTTCGTGTCGGCTTCGACGACCGCGCTGAACTGCTTGCAGCGGCTCCCGATGTTTACTACGTGACCGACCACTATCTCAACTACAGCGCCGTGCTGGTTCGCCTGTCCCGCGTCACGCCCGATGTCCTGCGCGACTTGCTGGGCATGGCTCACAAGTTTGTGACCGCGTCTGACGTAGGTCGTTCGTCATCTCGCAACCGCCGCAAGCCTGTCTGATTCTGGCTGGCTTCCGAGCAATCCGAGAGCAACAGACCTTATATTGCTACGATAGGCATTGACGTTGGTGAGAGGAAGCATGACCGTCGCATCCACTACGAGCGTTAACGTCAAGCAGGCGGTGCCCTTTTTCGGCGTGACCGACATGCAAGGCTCGCTGCGATACTATGTTGACGGACTTGGCTTCCAAATGAAGCACTGGTGGATTCCGCATCGTGAGGAGGACAAGCCAGACGGTAGGATTCGTTGGTGCTGGCTTGAGCTTGGCGAAGCCGCAATCATGCTTCAGGAGTTCTTGCCGGAGCACCAACCGAAGGAGACGCTGGGCACTGGAGCATCGGTCTCTTTCATGTGCGAAGATGCGCTGGCGCTCTATCGCGAGTTCAAATCGCGTGGAATTCAGACGCGGAAACGCCCATTCGTTGGCAATCGTCTTTGGGTAGTGCCGCTCACCGATCCCGATGGCTACCGCATTGAGTTCGCAAGCCCAACCAATGCGCCAGAGGAAAGCGAACTAGCAGAATAGCAGCGGAAACATAGGAGGCGACGATGAAGCAAGAACGTGCGCTCAAGATCGTGCTCGTAGTCGTGGGATTGCTCTTTTGCGCTGGCGTTTATCCTCTAGTTCTGATGGCGAAGCAAGACCCTGCGCTGGCGATGATGATGAGCCTTTAGGTAACACTCGGCATCTTCCTGCTGCTTGCATTACGGAACCTGTCAGCGAATCGCAGCCCAATCGCTTTCACGGCTTGGTCGAGCCTCGTTCACGCCGCCATTATGGCGGTGCAGGCATTCCATAATGTGATCCCACGTGCCGATCTGCTGCACGCGGTACTTCCGCTTGCGTCGGTGCAGCCCTGATCGCACTGGCTCCGGCAAAGTCATCCATCGAACGGGCATCTACAGCAGTGGTGTAGACAATTGGAATGCCGACCCCCGTTCCCATCTATCTTCATGGGCTGCCACAGGAATGTGCTCAAAGTAACGTGGAATGGCAGACAGGGCTGGCTTATGATGTGTCCGTCGTGAGCTTGCGAATCCAGCGACCCTTGCTTACCGATTCGCCGGAGAGAGCCATTTATGAATTGCCGCGAATGCGGAGTCGACGTTGATCCTTCCGAACAGCAGGTCAACGCGACGGTTGACCAAATTCTGGAAACCTCCCTGCAGGATGCCCAGAAGATAAGGAGGCGTGTGTCCTCTTTGCGGCCACTCCAAAGAAGTACCTTACTCACATCGCAAGTCGGTGCTATTCGCACTTCTATCGGCATGCTTGCTCGTCAGCATCTTCGTGGGGATCTTCATTAAGAGATCGGGACATACTGAACGAGCCGCCGTCGCGGAGGAAGCAGTTACGAGGATGTCCACCAATGCAGAGATTGTCCGGCTCATTGGCAAGCCCGTGACTGTTGACTCCGGACTTGCCGGAGAGATCAAACAGGATGAAACCGGATGGAGCGAAGCACATTTGACGATTCCCGTGCGTGGCCCTAGCGGCTATGGGACGGCACATGTAGTCGGGGGGCGGGCAAAAGGCCCTTGGGCTTTTACGACATTCGAAGTGGACTTTGAGAAGCAGCACGAAAAAGTAGACCTCGTATCCGGGCGAGTGGTGGAGTATGACCCCGATGCCTACGTGGAGGTTCACACTCAATCCGCAGCCTTGCCGGAATATAGCAATGTAGTTGCTGCTGCACCGCGGTTCGACGGCAACTTCCCGTGCGTTTTCGCCGCAGTGAGCACGAGCGGTGTCGTTCCTCAGCTTGGCAGTTGTGCCATGCCAACCTCACATGGCGAACCAGTGGACAGATTCGAAGCGGATTTGCGGTATGGACGTTTCGTGCTGCGTGAAACCGATTTGTATCTGGATGATGTGTTTAAGGTTCCGCTCACTCGCTCCTACAATTCCGAGGATTGGGTGCATCCCAATCCAGTGCATGCTTTTGGGCGCAACAGCAACCATCCCTATGACATCGCACCAATCGGAACGCGGAATCCGTATACCTATCAAATGATCGTGCTGGAAGACGGTGATTTTCTGTACTTCGACAGGATTTCGAAGGGTGCAGGGTATGGAGACGCCATGTACCAACACAGCGAGACCTCCAGTTGTTTCTATAAAGCCACCCAGCGGTGGAATGGAAAGGGATGGACGACAAAACTTGCTGATGGCTCGGAAATTCGATTTCCAGAGTCTTACAACGCGAAAAATCTGGCACAAGGCGCAGCGACCGAGATGATCGACGCGAAGGGTAACCATCTGGAACTGCGGCGTGATCCCCAGCGGAATCTGCAAGAAATTCGAACACCTCACGGACATTGGATTCGTTTTGCCTACGACGAGCAGTCCCGCGTTAAACGTGCGGAAGACGACGCAGGCAATTGGGCAAAGTACGAGTACAACAGCGATGGGATGCTAGAAAGCGCGACCCTTTCCTCCGGTCGGCAGCGGCACTATGGATATGATGGCGATCTGATGACTCGAATCACCGACGAAAAAGGGCAAATGCTGCTCCAAAACTGGTACCAATCGAAGATTTTGATGCAGCAGCAATTTGGGAACAGCGAGACCTATTCTTATACCTACGACTGGAAGCCCGACCGCTACTATCCGGACAAAGTTGTGGTGACGTTACCAGACCGAACGAGGCGGGATGTAAATGTTGCGGGTGCAGTTCCGGAATTCGTCAAGAATTACCATCGATAGACAGCGATCAATCATGCCGCCAGAGCGCACCATACGGGTGAGTTCCCTTTGTTAAAGAAGATCACAGTCCGCCGCGAGCGGGTCGAGGACTGGGAGAGCTATCCCTTCTCGATTGCGATTATCCGGGGTCTGGAGGAACTGACCTTCCGATCACGTATTTGTTTTTTCACGGGCGAGAATGGCACGGGAAAGTCTACCCTGCTGGAGGCGATAGCGGCACACTACGGTTTCGGTCGCGAGGGTGGAAATCGCAGTTTCTCCAATGACAGCACTGAAAGCAATCACTCTGTCGATCCACTCGTGGGTGCGCTCCGACTGTCTTTCGACAGACGCACCGGGGCGGGATACTTCTTGCGAGCAGAAAGCTTCTTCAACACCGTGTCGCACATGGATGCCCTCGACCAAGAGGAGTCGTATTCACCTCCGATCAGCGCCTTCTACAGCGGGAGCAGTCTCCATACCCGCTCTCATGGCGAAACGTTCTTTACGCTCCTCGAACTCAAGTTTCAGCGGAATGGATTATTCCTGTTGGACGAACCTGAAGCGGCCCTTTCACCGCAGCACCAGTTAAGCTTTATCGTGCTGATACACGACGTTCTTCGGAAGTTTAAAGACGCGCAATTCATCATTTCGACTCACTCTCCCCTGCTGCTCGGCTACCCGGACGCCCAAATACTGTCATTTGACGACGGACGCATCCACCAGATCGAGTACGCGGAGACCGCTCCGATGCAGATCGTGCGGCGATTCGTAAATGACCGCGATGAGTTTCTGGAAGAGTTGTTAAAGGAAACGCCATCGCTCTTCAAGGAGGATGATGTCGGCTAGAGGAGAGCCAGTTGCCGAAATCGAAGAGAGTCCTGATAAACGGCACGCCACGACCTCCGTGTACCGTGTGCTCTACGACGGGCAATGCGAAATCTGTCAGGCTTGCGTGTCATGGCTGCGCGCTCTAGACCGCGAGAACAAGGCGATCTGTCTGCCCATCAGCGCAGAGGTCCTGTCAGCGGTCGATTCCCGACTCCAGATGGATGAATGCCTGCGGCAGTTGCACGTGGTCACTCCCGAAGGCCAAATCCATGTCGGCTGGGATGCCGTCGCGTGTCTGGCGCGTTTATTCCCGTCCACCTGGCTCATCGGCGCGCTGGGACAGCGGTTCCCGTTTCGCAATGCAGGGCGCTGGCTCTACGGATTTGTTGCTAAGAACAGATATTCCCTCAGCAAATGTCGCGGCGGCGCTTGCCGCATTGCCAAGCCAGAAGCGGTGCGCCGGAAGGCTAAGCTGGGAGCGTTTTGGTCGTGCTACACGCTGGGTTTATTCATTCGGGTGCCGCTCGTCCTGTGGTCGGGTATCAAGGCTGGGGGACAAAGAACGAGCATCTTTGCTCAGACGCACCACGAGCGACTTGATCTACTGAATGGCAAGCTCACGATTCTATTTCTGAACGGGATGCTGCCCAACACCGTTCCGCTGTTGTTCGGGGAATTGTTCACTGCGATCATTTACGACGGGATCGCAATCGACCCCGGCTCGCCCAAGATGCGGCGGTCGCTTGCCCGTCACCTTCGGCAGATGAAACCGAAGATCACAAAAGTCGTCGCTACCCATGCCCACGAAGAACACGTCGGCAACCTGAATTGGCTGGCCGAAGTTACTGGTGCTCCTGTCTACGTTTCGGAGATGACCGCCCGGTTCCTGAGACCATTCAAAAAGCTTCCGTGGGTACGCGCCGCAATAATCGGGCTGCCGCCAGACTTGACGGAGCCTTACCAACTGTTGGGCGAGACCGTGGACACTGACTCCGGCTCCTTGCAGGTGATCCCTACTCCCGGACATTGCGACGATCACATCGCGCTCTATGATCCCAAGGAGAAAGTGCTGTTGGCAGGCGATGCGTTCATGGGAGGCTATTTTGCAACCCCCAATCCCGACGTGGATAGCAGGAAGTGGCTCCAGAGCCTCGAACGGTTGATGGAACTCGACATCGACATTCTGGTCGAAGGACACGGGCACGTTCACACACTGCGGGCTGACATCCCCGATTTCCCCGGTGTGGTGATCCGAGAGGACCCGAAGGTCGCGATATCGCAGAAGTTGGCTTACATGCGCTGGTTGCGAGAACAGATCGAAGCCGGGTTTCAAGAAGGGCTTCCGGTGCGCGTCATCGAGGCAAGCTGTTTCCCATGGGGAAGCCGAACTTCGTGGGAAAGTTGCGCTACCGACGAATGTATCCGCCTGCTGAGCCTCGGTCACTTTTCTCGCACTGAACTGGTTCGCAGCTTCGTCCGGAGAGATGGCGACCAGCTTCCAACGATCTACGAAGTACGTATATCGGGAGGAGAGTGACAATCCCTTTGTTCAGGCTCTCAGCACCCTCTGAAGATGGGATTCGACGTTTCATTTCGCAGCAGAAGGACTCACACTTCTCGTACCGGATGTCGGGGCGTCGGCTACTGCCGTCCCAGCGGGCTACAACGTAGACCACAATCGTGTTCAGCTTGGCAGCGGCGAAGTGACGTGGCAGCGGGCATCGGGGGCGATTCGAGCATGGCGAATGTTCAGCATGGAATGGGTGAACCTCCATTGGCCGAGTGCCCCGATACTGGTCGGAACCGAGCGTAGCGGTTTCCATACATCACTTCGGGTTCTATTCGCTGAATGCCGGTCGCATCGTCTACCTCGTAAATGAAGAAGGCACCGTGAAGCGATTTGGCTTTGCCTATGGGACTTTAGCGGAACATGCAGAGAGCGGAGAAGAGCGATTCACCATCGAATGGAACCGTGCAGACGACTCGGTATGGTATGACATCCTTGCCTTCTCTCGCCCCCGTCAGATGCTCGCCAGACTGGGTTATCCACTCTCGCGACTGCTTCAAAAGAGATTTGCCGAAGATTCAAAGGCGGCTATGATTGAAGCCGCAGGTGGCAAATAATGTGGGGCTCTAACTCTTCGGGCAAGTCCAATCCAAATCGACAAGGGCAACCATTCTACACGTGCGAAACGATCAGCAAGCTTCCCGCAACTGCGATAACGTCCTCCGCTAGCGCCACGGCGAAGTCTGGGAGATGCGCCTGCAACACTAGAGTATGGCGGGTTTTGTAACCTGCAAATGTCCCTATAAGAGCGCCGAGGACGCCGACGATTGCAGGAACCAGCAAGTTTCCGCCAACGCTTGTCGCAAGTGCGACAGCGCACAAACAACCGAAGACAATGCGGGCGATCAGTCCCGGAGGCGCGGTACGTGCCGGGCTCTTCGGCAGCTTATCCGCGATCAGTTCGATGAACGCTAAGAGCGTTAGAACGACAAGTGTCGCCGGACGGTCTATGAAGGCGAGCTTGGTACCTGCAAAATTCAACCAGCCAAGGTGCGCAGCCCAGCAGACTACTGCTGGCGCGGTCAGCGAGCGCAGCCCAGTAAGGCAGCCGAGGAGGAGGCAACAGAGAAGTAATGTCATGATTGTGGCAATGCGCCTTTCTTTGGACGCAAGTACCTTAACCTATCGGAAGTCATTCCAACCACTTTCCTCGGTGTCATAAGGGCAGATCGGCACTCCCCAATTCCATATGCCCTGCTAGCCTATCGTCATGCAGAATCCCGTCAAAGAACGCATAGCGAAATTGCGAGAGGAAATAGCGCAAATCAGTGAAGCGAACCGCCTGTACTTGCAGACCGGGAAGAATAAATCCGGCGCAGCGGATGATTACGCACGTCGGCTTCAACGATTGCAGGAAATCCTAGACGAGTTGGTGGCGCTGACCGACTGGAAGAAACTATGAACTTCATTACCGCGACACTTGGCTGGTGGGACGGGTCAAATGTTCGTCGGAGTGTTTCTACCGCGCCAAGCGTGAGAATTTGGAGTTCCGTGATTGGTAGATCATGCAGCGAAACTAATTCGCATCCAGTTCCGCACGAATCCCGGAGCGGCGACAGAGGCTTTCAAATCCTGTGCTCCCGCCGCCTGAAGTTCGATGGCTTCGATTACATCGGCGACCCCGATCTCACGCCCGTGCTCGAACGCCGACTGAGACCCCAAAATGTAAGTTTCGCGGAGTTGGGCGAAGGAAAACCCTTCGGTCTTCTCAATGGCGACCTCAAACTGTTCTCCCGCGAGAGTCGCATTCAGTCGTCTGTAATACTCGCGGCGCAAGTCGGTGTCGGGATTGCGGAACTGAACCACACGGTCGAACCTCCCCGGCCGCTTCAGGATCGCGGCGTCGAGGCAGGTGGGGTCGTTGGCGGTAGCAACCACGATCACCCCATCCTGCGTCCCCACGCCGTCCAAGCAATTGAGTAAGGTCTGGAAGCTAACCGTCCTTTCCTGTGTGCGCTTGCCCTCGGTCGGAAAAGCGCGGTCAAGGTCTTCGAGGATCACCAGTGCCGGGGTATTGGCGGCAGCTTTTTCAAACAGACGGAGGACATCGGCGCTCTTCTCTTCTGAATCGCTGAGGTCAAGCGTGTAGGGCTAAGGATGAGTAGAAGGTTGTACCCAAATTGTGCTCCCCGCTTACACAATCGGGCCATTCCCATTTCTGACCGTCTCACGTAAAAGCTAATCAAACAAAAACGCCGCTTCGACAACCTTCAGATAAGTTCTGGCCTGCAGTCACCCAACCGACTACACAAGGAGAGCACGCAGATGGAAGGCACAGTGCGATGCCCATATTGCGTATTAGGTCTTGAGTTCCGTCCTATGGTCGCCCATGTGGACGGCCGGTACATA
>JGI12635J15846_10000531_pt1 | contig 32717 bp, 24 predicted proteins | sample BlaSpr_A8_OM2_M2_FD_15846 | JGI IMG/M metagenome (IMG submission 15846)
GGGTGCGTTCGTCATCGTCATACTCGCGCCGCTTGTCGTGCGCCTTCTGCCCAAGCTCGGTGTTTCACGCCTCGTCGGTTTCGGCTTTTTCGTTTTTGCGCTCGCCATGTGGTATTTCGCCAGCTTCACCCTCGCCACCGACTACCGCCACGAAGCTCTAGCCCGAGCGCTGCAAGGACTAGGCATCGCCACGCTCTTTGTCCCCGTCAGCCAGCTGGCCTATTCCAATCTCGCGAAAGATAAGAACAACAAGGCGTCCAGCCTCACCAATCTCTTCCGCAATCAAGGCGGCAGCTTCGGCATCGCCTTCGTCACCACCATGCTCGCCCGGCGCACGCAATATCACCAATCCGTGTTGGTCGCGCACGCGATTCCTTCCGACGCGCCCTTCCAGCAACTCATCCAAAACCTCGCCGGTTATTTCTCTACGCACGGCTTCACCCACGCCGACGCCATCGTTCACGCCCAAGCGCGCGCCTTTGACCTTCTGCAGCGTCAAGCCACGCTGCTCGCCGCTCTCGACTGCTTCACGATTCTCGGTTGGGTCGTACTGGCAGGAGTCCCGCTGGTATTCCTGATCAAAAAATTCAAATCCGCCGCCGGCTCATCGTCCGCTCACTGATGCTACGTCGCGGGGTTTGCAAGATTCTGCGCAGCCTCTTGTGCGGTAGAGAACGACTTCACCAATTTATCCACCCGCGTCATTTTAAGCAGCCCCACCACCGCGCTGTTCGGACCGGCAAGGGTCATCGCGCCCCCGGCAACGCGCAGCGCCGAAAGGCAATTCACGATTTTGCCCAGCCCGGCGCTATCCACCTTCATCACGTTGGTCAGATCGAGCACCACGCGCGTCTGCTTCGACTGAATCGCATCTTCAACCGCGATCTGCAGCCGTGTGCACGGGACGCCAAGCTGCAGCTGCCCCTTCATCTCCAGCACGATCACGCCGGGCAGTGCTTCTTTCTTCGTGATTTCCAAGCAAAGCCTCCNGGAGAGAATTCAGCCGGCGCAACGAATTCAATCCAAATCTCAAATCCAAAATCGCAAAATCGACCCTGGCGCAAATCCCTCCTGGGATTCAGCCTCCGCCAGCCCTATCTGCCGCCGTCGCTTTATCTTCCTCACAAGGAAATTCTCGGATCGACCGCGTGCACCCGGTCAAAGCCTCAAGAATCGAATTGCCCCAGCCCGACGGCAAAAACGGCGCAATCTTCTGATTCACCTCTTTGTCGGCCTGAGCAAAGAACTTGAAGTGTTGTCCCGGCGGGGGCGCCGCAAATTCTTTCACCGTAATCGTGAATTCGACTTCGACTCCGCAAACGCATTTCTTAAAGGCGTAGTGATGCAGTTGGGCCAATTCTTCAGACGGACTCTTTTGCGCAAATCTCCAGTCGGTCACGCCGACCTCCGAAAGGAAGGAACGTAGGAAAGGCACTCGCAGTTTCTGGCTGCATCTTAGGCCGCGCACTGAGCCAAGTCAACGCGCGCCGAAACGCCCGGTCCCACACGAGCAGTTAGATCCAAGCCAACTTGACCGGCCTGAACGCGGAGTCTAGTATCGTCGCGCAGATGGCGAGCGGGTCTTCCATGGTCGGTCAAAGTCTTTCCCAGTACTCAATTACGCGCAAATTGGGTAGCGGTGGGATGGGCGTCGTCTACGAAGCCGACGATTCACGCCTCGGGCGCAAGGTCGCCCTCAAATTTCTCCCCGCCGACATGGCGCATGACGCCCAACTCCTCGAACGCTTCCAGCGCGAGGCACGCGCCGCTTCCTCTCTGAACCATCCCAATATCTGCACCATCCACGCGATCGAACAGCACGATCGCCAGCAGTTCATCGTCATGGAATTACTCGAGGGCCAGACCCTCTCCGAAAAAATGGGCCGCCAGCCGTTCCCGGTCGATCAACTGCTCGCCCTCGCGATTCAGATCACCGACGCTCTCGAGTCGGCGCACGCCAAGGGCATCGTCCATCGCGACATCAAGCCGGCAAACATTTTCGTCACGCCGCGCAACCAGGTGAAAATTCTCGACTTCGGCCTCGCAAAAATCGAACGCGTGAATCTGAATTCTGCCGGTGAATCGAGCGTTTCGGGCCTCGATACCGTGGTTGGCGAACAGCTCACTTCGCCGGGAATGTCCGTCGGAACCATCACTTACATGTCGCCGGAACAGGCGCGCGGCGAATTGGTCGATGCGCGCTCCGATCTCTTCTCTCTCGGAACCGTTATGTACCAGATGGCAACGGGCACTCTGCCGTTCCGCGGCGATACCTCTGCCGTGATCTTCGACGCGATTCTCAACCGCGATCCCGTTCCCGCGGTTCAAGTGAACAGCGCGATTCCAGGTGATCTCGATCGAATCCTGAACAAGCTTCTCGAAAAAGATAGAAATCTCCGCTGCCAGTCTGCGACCGAATTGAAAACCGATCTGTACCGTCTCAAACGCGATCTGGATTCCGGACCCAAGCGCGCGAAAGCACAAGTCCAGGAAACGACGGATTCGCGTTCGGGTGTCGCCAAAGTCGGTCCGAAATCTGTGGCCGTTCTCTATTTCGAGAACCTGAGCGCCGCAAAAGAAGACGAATACCTCCGCGACGGCATCACCGAAGACATCATCACCGAGCTCTCGAAAATTCGTGGCCTGAATACGTATTCGCGTCCGACCGTGCTCGCGTTTCGCGACAAGCAGGTCACGCCGCAGCAGATTGGGCAACAGTTGCACGCCGCGTACGTTCTGACCGGTACTCTGCGCCGCGCCGGTAGTCGCCTCCGCATCACCACGCAACTGGTAGACACCAGCACCGATTTTCCGATGTGGTCCGAACGCTACGACCGCGAGATGAAGGANGTCTTCGAAGTGCAAGATGAAATCGCGCGCAAGATCGCTGAAGCGCTGCGCGTAACGCTGTCGCCTCAGGAATTGGAAGCGCTNGCCGTCAAGCCGACGGAAAGTCTTCAGGCATACGATTTGTATTTGCGCGGAAAACGGTATGCGCGGCGGCAGACGCGCCAGGATCTGGAATTTTCGCTGCAAATGTTCGAGAACGCAGTCGCGATCGACGCAAGTTTTGCGCTCGCGTACGCCGCGTGTGCCAATGCCTGCGCGATGTTTTATTGCAACTACAGCCGCGATCCTGTGTGGGTCGAACGAGCTCGAAACGCTTCGGGAAAGGCTGTGGCCCTGCGTTGGGACTTACCGGAAGTGCAGGTGAGCCAGGCGTGGGTTTTATACGCCACCGATTTGCATGACGAAGCTGTGCGGATGGTTCAAAAGGCCATCGAGCGCCGGCACGATTGTGAAGGTGCGCATTACTTGTTGTGCCGCGCCTTATTCGCGGCGGGCCGCTATCAGGAAGTCGCCGACATCATGGACACTGCGATCGAGGCCAGCGGCGAAGACTACAACGTCTACGTTCCCATCATGAACGCGCTGAACGCGTTGGGAAAACCGGGAGCGAACCGCAACGTGCTGACGCGGTGCATTGCGGCACTCGAAAATCATTTGAAGCAGGTACCCGAGGATGCGCGGGCACGCATTCTGCTCGGCAGTAACTATGCGGAGATCGGGCGCGTGGATGACGCAATGCGCGAAACGAACCTGGCAATTACGCTAAGGGCCAACGAGGCCTCGATTCTATACAACGCGGCGTGCACGTATTGCTTCTTGAAGAAAAAACAGGAAGCGTTGGATACGATTTCAAAAGCGTGGGAAGCGGGATTCAAAGACGCAAGTTGGGCGCGGAAGGATCCGGATTTGACTTTGCTGCACGGCGACCCCGTCTTTGAGCGCCTGTACCCGGCCACGTAGGTAGCGCACAGAATGAGTAGGGGCACAGCATGCTGCGCCCCAAGTCCGCACGACGTATCCCGCAAGGCAATAGCCGTACTGCGCTGAATACAGTTCTCTTCGCAAATCCTCTCCGATAGAAAAATCCCGGAGCAAATGTTGCTCCGGGACTGATCCAGGCTTGTGTTGCGTCAGGTTTGGCGCGCTTAAATATGCGTCGCTTGAATATGCGTCGTTTAAATATGCGTCGTTTAAATATGATTGAACAGCAGCGGTGCGCCCAGCTTCGACGCGTAGCTCGGGCGATACCGCTCCGTGTTGTACAGAGTCTTCAGATCGACGCGGCGCGCGCCGAGCGATACCGCCGGCAGCGGCGCGTGCGCGTAGCAGCCGTTCTGTACGGCCACCATGCGTCCGGTCACGCCTTCGGCGAGCATCTCGACGGCGATGTTGGCATACGTGATCGCCACGAGCTGATCGATCGCGTCCGGTTCGCCCGAGCGCAGATCGTACGTGAGGTCGCTGATCATGATTTCGTCGCCCGTGCGGCGGCGAATCTCTTCCCCGAGCGCTTCTCCGATATCGACCTTTTTGCGATGGCCGTAGGCGTCCGCTTCGCCATATTCGGCGACCGAGCCTTCTTTCCAGGTCGCACCTTCCGAAACGATCACGATTCCATAGTGGCTGAGATTCTCGCTCTTATCGTGAGACAAAATTTCCGCGACGTGGTCCAGATCAAACGGATATTCCGGAATCAAGCAGCGCGTCGAAGTTACATAGGCGGTGTACAGCGCAGTAAAACCCGCGTCACGGCCGAAAATGCGAAACACGCCGATGCGCTCGTGTGAACCAAGCGTTGTGCGCTGCCGCGTAATCAATTCTTTCGCGCGCGTGATCGCCGTCGAAAACCCGATGCAGTACTCCGTCCCCTGAACGTCGTTGTCCATCGTCTTCGGAATCGCGATGACCGGCATTCCCGCCGCCGACAGCGCCGCGGAAAAGCTCAGCGTATCGTCGCCGCCGATCGTCACCAGGCAGCCGATGCCGAGTCGATCCAGATTTTCCAGCACGATCGGCGTGAAATCGTAGTGCTTGCCGTCGAACGGCAGCTTCTTGATGCGATCCGGGCTGATGTGCTTCGGAATCTTGCTCTCCAGCATTTTGCGCGGATTCGTTCGCGATGTGTGCAGCACAGTGCCGCCGGTGCGGTCGATCGTGCGTGTGTTGTCGCGCGTCAGCGGCCGGATGTAGATCGGATCCTCGATCGAGTCCGACGCCATGTGGGTGAGACCCTCCCACCCCTTGCGAATGCCGATGACCTGACGCCCCATTTCCTTCGCGCGATAGACGACCGACTTGATCACCGGGTTCAATCCCGGGACGTCTCCGCCACCCGTCAGGATTCCAATATTGTTTTTCGCAGCCACGTAATGCTTCTCCTCACCAAGGGATTGTCCGGCGCGGCTTGTCCCCCCAAAGGCCAAGCCCGCCCCTGCGACCCTACATAATGGCATAAACGCGAGCAGCGGTCCGATTTGAAAAAATTTGGTCGCGCATGAGGAAAACTATTTTAAAAAGTGGGAATTGTGGCTAGGCTATGCCTCGCTGAGGTGGACCGATGGCGGCATCTGGGGCTCCGGCGGCTGGGAGCGGTTTCGGAAGTACGCTGCGCCGCGACGCGTGGTGGGTCGAAGTCCTACCAGTCATTGTGTTGTTGGGAGGTTTCGGGCTTTATGCCACGCTCCGGGCCTTCGAGGGAAAATTCTACGAGTGGGGGCCGTATCTCTCCCCATTTTACTCGCCGTTGATTGACGCGAATCATCGCTGGTGGAAGTGGTCGCCGGCGATTTTGATTTTAGGGGGGCCGCTGAGTTTTCGCGCCACCTGCTACTACTATCGCAAGGCGTACTACCGCGCGTTTTTCGCCGATCCTCCGGCATGCTCCGTTGGCGAGCCAAAACGCTCGTATAGTGGCGAAACGAAGTTTCCATTCATTCTGCAAAACCTTCATCGCTACGCGTTGTATCTCGCCATCATATTTCTCGCGTTCTTGTGGAAAGACGCTTACGACGCGTTCTGGTGGGACGGAAAATTTGGAATGGGTGTCGGCACGCTTGTGCTCCTCGTCAACATCATCCTGCTCACAACGTATACGCTGTCGTGCCATTCACTGCGGCATCTTGCGGGCGGTAAGCTCGATTGTTTTTCCTGCACGGCTTTTGGCAAGCGTCGGCACTCCGCTTGGTCCTTTCTGACAACCCTGAATGAGCGCCACATGCTGTTCGCATGGATGAGCCTCATCTCGGTCGGCTTCGCCGATTTTTACATCCGCATGGTCGCCAGCGGCGCCATTCATGACGTGAGGATCTTTTGAGCTCCGCAGCGCAACAAGTCAATCGATTTGAAACGCATGAGCATGATGTTCTCGTGATCGGCGCGGGCGGCGCCGGATTGCGCGCCGCGATTGAAGCGTTGGCGCAAGGCGTGAGCGTCGGTGTTGTCAGCAAGTCGCTGCTGGGCAAAGCGCACACCGTGATGGCCGAAGGCGGCATCGCCGCGGCGATGGGCAACGTCGATTCCGCCGACGGCTGGAAGCCGCATTTCCGCGACACGATGCGCGGCGGAAAAATGCTCAACAACTGGCGCATGGCGCAGCTTCACGCGCAAGAAGCGCCGGAGCGCGTGCGTGAACTTGAACATTGGGGCGCGATTTTCGATCGCACCGCCGACGGAAATATTTTGCAGCGCGCGTTCGGAGGGCACACGTACAAGCGTTTGTGCCACGTGGGCGATCGCACCGGGCTCGAGATGATTCGCACGCTGCAGGATCGCGGCGTGCAACTCGGTTTCGATGTCTACATGGAATGCACGATCGTGCGTCTGCTGAAGGACGGCAATCGCTGCGTCGGCGCGATCGGTTACTGGCGCGAGCAAGGCCGCTTCGTCGTTTTCAAAGCAAAGTCCGTGGTGATGGCGACCGGCGGCATTGGCAAGGCGTGGCCGATCACTTCCAATTCGTGGGAATACACCGGCGATGGTATGGCGCTCGCGTACGAAGCTGGCGCCGAGTTGATGGATCTGGAGTTTGTGCAGTTCCATCCGACGGGGATGGTTTGGCCGCCGGGCGTGCAAGGGATTCTGGTTACGGAGGCAGTGCGCGGGGAAGGCGGAATTCTGCGCAATAGCAAGGGCGAGCGCTTCATGGAGAAGTACGATCCGAAGCGCATGGAGCTTTCGACGCGCGACGTCGTGGCGCGTTCGATTTACACCGAAGTGAAGGAAGGACGCGGCACCGAGCACGGCGGTGCGTATCTCGACATTTCGCACAAGCCGGCCGAGTACGTTAAGAAAAAGCTGCCGAGCATGTATCACCAGTTCAAAGAGCTGGCCGACGTGGACATCACGAAAGGGCCGATGGAAGTTGGTCCGACGTGCCACTACGTGATGGGCGGCATTCGCGTGGATGGAGATACGGCGCAGACGACGTTGCCGGGATTGTTTGCGGCGGGCGAGTGCGCGGCGGGATTGCACGGAGCGAATCGGCTTGGCGGGAATTCGCTTTCGGATTTGTTGGTGTTTGGCCGCCGAGCGGGCTTGGCGGCTGCGAAACAGGCGAAGGAAGTTTCGTCACCGACGATCGATCCGGCGCAAATCGATGCCGCGGAGAAGTACGCGCTCGAGCCGTTCCAACGCCAGCATGGCGAGAGTCCGTACGCGATTCATCGCGATCTGCAGAAGACGATGCAGAGTCTTGTTGGAATTTTCCGCACGCGAACGGATGTCGAGCAGGCGCTGGCTGAACTTGAGAAGCTGAATGAGCGATGGAAACTGGTCAGCGTGGAAGGCTCGCGGATGTTCAATCCGGGCTGGCATCTCGCGCTCGATCTGCACTCGATGCTGAAGATTTCGGAAGCCGTCGCGAGGTGCGCGCTGGTGCGCGAAGAAAGTCGCGGAGCGCACAGCCGCATCGATTTCCCGGAGACGAGCGCGGAGTGGGGAACGAAGAACAACATCATCAGCCAGGATTCGAGCGGCGGCATGAATCTCCGCCAGGATTTGAAATCGGATTTGCCGGAAGATCTGAAGCAAGTGCTCGCCGAGGACGGCGGCAAGTGAACAAGTCGCCGCGCGGCGATGTGGACGCGCGTTGATGTGGTTGAGCGGGTCGAATAGGAGAGCGACGAGATGGCCGAAGCGATCCTGAACGTTTTTCGCGGAACCAAGGATGGCGGCGAGACGGTGAACTACACGGTGCCGATCGCGCCGGGCATGGTCGTTCTCGATGCGCTGCACTACATTCAGGGATATCTTTCTCCCGATCTCGCGGTGCGCTGGAATTGCAAGGCGGGGAAGTGCGGTTCGTGTTCGGCGGAAGTGAACGGGCGGCCGCGGCTGACTTGCAAGACGCGCATGGATACGCTGCCGACGCATGAGCCGATCACGGTGCGTCCGCTCAAGACATTTCCGGTGATCAAAGATTTGGTCACCGACGTTTCGTGGAATTACAAGGTCAACAAAAAGATTCCGCCGTTTCAGCCGAAGAAGGGCACGGACTGGAAGTTTTATCAGGAAGACGCGGATCGGGTGCAGGAGTTTCGGAAGTGCATCGAATGCTTTTTGTGCCAGAACGTTTGCCACGTTTTGCGCGATCACGATCAGAAGGCGAAGTTTGGCGGGCCGAGATTTTTTGTGCGCGTCGCGGGATTGGAGATGCATCCGCTGGACGATGGCGATCGCGTGCCGTTGTTGAAAGAGGAAATGGGGCTCGGCTACTGCAATATTACGAAGTGCTGTACGGAAGTTTGTCCGGAAGAGATTCACATTACGGACAACGCGATTATTCCATTGAAGGAACGGGTTGTGGATCGGTATTACGATCCGCTGGTTTGGATCGCAAGGAAAATTGGGGGGAAGTGACGAGCGTTTGTTGGTTGCTCGTCGTTTAGGTTTTTGAGCGACACATTTGGTTGAGATCCTTCGCCGTCCTTCGGACGGCTCAGGATGACATCGCATATTATTTTGAAAAGAGATCCGCGGAGTGATCGTCCCAAGTCAGGAGGATCAAGATGGATCTGAAACTGAAAACGATCTCCAAATCGGGGATTGGCGAGGCGATCGCCAAGGCGGAGCTGTACCGCTATCTCAACGAACCTGAAGAGGCGGAGTCGATTTGCCGCGACATTTTGGCGGCTGATCCGCAGAACATGCTGGGATTGCGGGTGCTTGGGCTGAGCATTACGGATCAGTTCGAGGGGCGGCCTTCGGACCGCTACAACGAAGTCGAGAGGATCTTCGACGGGCTAAACGACGCGTACGAACGGAGTTATTACACCGGGCTGCTTTGCGAGCGGCGGGTGAAGGCGCAGCTGCGCGCGGGGCGAGCGCCGCATACGTTGCTGCCCTTGCTGGAGCGGGCGCTGCAATGTTTTGCGGAAGCGGAGAAGATTCGTCCCGCGGGCAACGATGACGCGATTTTGCGCTGGAATCGGTGTGTGCGGCTGCTGCAGAGTGAGCCGGATTTTGAGTCGGAAGAGGCGGCTACGCTGGAAGCTTGGGATAGTCCACCGAATTGAAGGGTGACGACGGCGAAGTCGTGCTTGCAGTTGACGCCGGGCGGAGCAAGCCATGCCCCTACAAAGGCAAGAGTCCGAAGGCGATCCATAGTGACCCTCCCCCTGTTTTTGTGTAAGTGCGGAATCTGCGGGGGATAAGAGTGCTTGTTTTCATACACATTTGTAAGTGCGGAATCTAAAGAGCTTAGAGAGACACCCCGCCATATCGTTAGTGCAAAGAAAAAGGCCCGTCTCTGGGGAGGCGGGCCTTTACTTGTTGGAGATGATAACCGAAAAGGTAGCGTTTGTCAAGGTGAAGTCGATGGGGCGCTGGCGATTCTTGGGTGTTCGAGTCAGGAGTCGGAAGGGCTGAATTGCCCTTCGTTAGGTTGGGAGGCGCTCCACCTCACAAACCGCACCCTCAGAAACCTAGGGTGCGGCACCCAACCCCCGTTTCTATTTCAAAATGGGAAGGACGATGGTGGAGGGGTTTTGTCGGGAGTGGTAGATGCGTTCGGTGGCTTTTTGGAAGTCGGCGGGGGTGGCTTCGAGGATGTTGATGAATTTCTGGGGGTTGCGGTCGGTCAGGGGGAACCAGGAGCTTTGGATGTGGATCATGATGCGGTGGCCGTGGCGGAAGGTGTGGTTGATGTCGGGAAGGTCGAAGTTGAGCGCGGTCGGCTGATTGGGGACGAACGGTTCGGGCTTTTCGAAGGAGTTGCGGAATTTTCCGCGGAAGGGTTCGCCACGGACCATTTGCTGGTAGCCGCCCATTTCGAGGTCTTTGGGGTTGGGTTCCGGATTGGGAAAGTCCATCGGGTAGACGTCGATCACCTTTACATCGAAGTCGGAATCGGTGCCGGAGGTTGAGACCCACAGGTGGGGCGAGACGGCGCCGGCGACGGTGAGGTCTTCCTGAAACGGAGCAGATTGGTAGACGAGCACGTCGCCGCGACGAGTAAGGAAGCGCTGGTCGGCGTCCATGTATTCGCGGGGGACGTCGGTGGAGATGGCGTCGATAAACGGAACCGGGTGCGCGGGATCGCTGATGTATTCGTCGAAGGCGGATTTCGAATCGTCCTTTGAAGATTCTGGAGCGTCCGACAGCTTGCCTCCCTCCTGAAGATAGAGGGTGTGCTTCTCGGTTTTCGGCGGAGGCCAAGCATCGTATTGGCGCCAGACGTTTGTGCCGGTTTCGAACACGTAGGCGGTGGGAAGTTTGGGATCGGGAGCGTCTTTCAGGTGTTGGCGGAAGAAGGGGAGAAGGATGTGGCTGTTGTAGAAGTCTGATGTTTTCGAGGCGAAGTCGACGTCGCCGAGTTTGTCGCCGGGAGTTCCCGCCCAGCCGCCATGAACCCACGGGCCGATCACGAGTTTGTCGGGTGTGTTGGGATTCAGTTCGGCGACCTTGTGAAAGACGCGTCGCGGGCCGACGAGATCTTCGGCGTCGAACCATCCGCTAACGGCCATCACCGCGCTGTTTACGTTTTTCAAGCGAGTAGAGATGTCGCGGGCTTTCCAGAAGTCGTCGTATTTGACGTGCTCGACCTGATCGTCCCAATAGCTTTCTTTTTGATGAAGAAGTTTTCGGGCGTTCGAGAGCGGGCCCATTTGTAGATAGAACTCGTAGCCGTCGGTGGTGCCGTAGTCGTAGCGCGGTCCTCGCGGAGGCGGAGGAGCGATTGCTTTACGTGGTTCGAAAAATGTGTAGAAGCCGAAGTTGGCGGCGAGCATGAAGGCGCCGTTGTGGTAGGCGTCGTCACCCATATATAGGTCGGTGACCGGAGCCTGGGGCGATGCGGCTTTCAGAGCGGGGTGGGAGTCGATCATTCCGGCGGCAGCGAAGAAGCCATCGTACGAGATACCCCAGATGCCGGCTTTGCCGTTGTTGTTGGGGACGTTGTGGAGCAGCCAGTCGATGGTGTCGTAGGTGTCGGTGCTTTCGTCGACGTCTTTCGCGGATTTCTTGTCTTTGTGCGGTGTGACTTCGACGAATGTGCCTTCAGACATGTAGCGGCCGCGGACATCCTGTTCGACGAAGAGGAAGCCGTCGCGGACGAAAACGAATGAGGGGCCGAGGCGCTTGGGGTAATGGTCGACGCCGTAGGGGGCCACGCTGTAAGGCGTGCGGTCGATGAGGAAGGGATAGGACTGAGAAGTGTCTTTGGGGATGTAGACGGCGGTGAAGAGTTTGGTGCCGTCGCGCATGGGGATGCGGAATTCGTGCTTGGTGTAGTGTTCGCGGATTTCGGGGGCCGTGGTGTTGGGGTCCTGGTCGTCGTCAGAGGATTGAGGTCGGGAGGGGAGAGCGAGGAAGATCAAGAGAGAGGCGACGCAGCAGGCGACCAGCGATCCACGGAAGAAGCGGGACATTGAGGAGTCCTTTGAAGGGATGGTTTTGAGTCGCACCACGATACGTGCGGCGAAACGGAAGGTCAAACGTGGGAGTGACCCAGGTGTGCAAACACGAAAACGCTGCACGCTTGCGTCAGTTCTGTCGCGAGTTGTCGGGCTACGGCGTCAGTCGGGCCTTGAACTCATCTGTATGAACTCATTGAAACGCGGGCCAGCGTTCACATCAGCCGGTCGGGAATCCGAACATTAGCCAGGACTGATTGGCTACCCAATGCGGGTAGAGCTCGGTCATCTGATCGAACAGCTGCTTGTCCGACGCGGCGGTTTTCTGCAAGCGATCGAAGTCCTGGATGTAACGCTTGGTGTCCTGGATCGCCGAGGGAGAGTCGGGCGCGCCAGGCTTTTTGTGACCGGCGACGACAGTTGTCGGGTTCAGCGCCGCCAAGCGGTCGAGCGCCGCGATCCAATCCTTTCGGCTCTCTGGCGTGGTGTCGCCGACGTACATGTGACATTGGTTGTACACAACGTCGCCAGCGACGATCAGGTCGATCGATGGAACGTATAGAGACGTCGTATCAGCGCTATCGGTGTGCCCCTGATCGATGATGCGCAAATCGTGACCCTCGAGAGTGAATGTGTCGCGGTCATAGGGCTCGGGTGGAACCAACTTCGTGGGCACTTGCCCCGGAAAGCAGCGGCGGGCTAATCGCTCAATTGGAGGAGTGAAAGACGATTGCATCGCGCTCAGTGTCTTGGGCGTTGCGATCGCGCGAGCGCCCGGGAAACGCTCGAGCAGAATGCCCAGACCGTAGAAGTGGTCGAAATGGGCGTGCGTTATGTAGATGGTTTCCAAGTTGCGGTTGTGCAGAGCAATCCAATCGGCGAGAGCCTCGGCCTCAGCCACCGTCAACATTGCGTCCACTAGCACGGCGTCGTGCTCGCCGAAGATCAACGTCGACGTGATCGGGTCAAAGCCGAGCGCTTCGCCGAAAGGTCTTGGCCGCTCGCCGACCATAGCCTTTCCCGGAGCGGTAAAGACGTTGACATTGAGCGTGTTCGACGCGACGGTGTCGGTCATGTTTGCGGTCTCCGTAATGGCTGCAGGTTGCAGCGCTCATGGTTGCTCTGATTCGGCGCTGGAGTCGATTAAGCCGGAAGCACGACGACTCGTCTATTGGACCAACGTATCGAACATCGTGGTACCCGAGACGAAGCGTCCAGCTTCCCAGGCCGGGCGCCAACTCCCGATTCGTCGCGCTACAGGAAACTTGCTGGGCGAATCTCAACATGTCCGGTAAGGGCGGGGATGGCTAGTCTCACAATTGCAATCGGAGAATTGTAAGCGCAGGCAGGTGAACGGGGCGGTTCTTCGGCTTGCTACGCAATCGGAGCGATCCCAGCATTTTCTAAGAGTGCCGCAGGAAAGACCGATATATGATTCGACTTCGACATCCAGCCTAGGGTACGTCACGTTCACCGAACGAGGAATTATGGGGAGCGAGGCGCGAAGCTTCCGAATTGGGTCACCACAAGAACACGAATCCCATGACAGATTGGCAAATACGAGAAAAGCGGCCGCTCCGAGGACCGATACCCGATAAATCGGGCCCGCCGCCCAAGAACTACATCACGCCCGCCGGGCTGCAGCGACTGAAAGACGAGCATTCGTTCCTGCTGAGCCGCGAGCGCCCCGCGGTGGTGGAGGTGGTAGCGTGGGCTGCCAGCAACGGGGACCGCAGTGAAAATGCCGACTACCTCTACGGCAAACGAAGGTTAAACCAGATCGATTCGCGAATTCGCTTTCTGACGAAACGCATTGACGCGGCCGTGGTCGTCGATCCCACCGCTCGGCGGCCGGCGGCCGTCGCTACGCGCGTTTTCTTCGGCGCAACCGTGACCTATAAGGACGCCGCCGGCCTCGAACACAGCGTCTCGATCGTAGGCATAGACGAGGTGGACCTGGACCGCGGCTACATCAGTTACCGTTCGCCTCTCGCCATTGCGCTGATGAAGTCGAGCCCTGGCGACCGCGTAAACCTGCAAGCGCCAGGAAGGACCGAGCACCTTGAGATCATCGATGTCGAATACGCGCCGATTCCGATCGATCCATTCCGCGAACCGCTGGGAGCTCAGGCGAAGCCCAAGGTCGAACGGTCCTAGAGCGAGCCGTGCGCCTACAAACGTGTCGCCATTTGTCTCGTTACGGCGTCTATGAGGACTAGTCAGAAGACGCACGGCCTCGCCCGGTGGGCGATTGGGTTCTGATTGCCGCGCTTATATAAGCCGTTACCGTTCTCGCTATGAAATGCGCGCTTAACCAGAGAGATGGGATTCGATGCCGGCGTTATTCGCCGAGGATAGTCGTGTTGGTGCTCGGGTTGGGTCTTCTGTTCTGCTTGGCTCAAGCGCAAGAGCCGGGGAGTTCGGCGCCGTGGTTGAAGGTGACGAGCAATCTCGTTGTTGTTCGGGTTGTTGTGAGCGATGCGAGTGGGCACACCGTCGCTGGGCTGCACGAAGGGGACTTCAAGATTTTCGATCGGGGGAAGGAGCAGTCGATCGTTCATTTTGAGGTGGAGTCGCCTTCCCCGGTTGATAAGAACGTGGTGGGGATGTCGTCGGCTGAGCAAAGTTCAGAACCGAGGCCCTCTCAAGTACCCGGGACCGTTCCTGCGAAGAATTTCGTGGCGCTGTACTTCGACAATCTAAGCACGACTCCTAAGGACCTTGCGGTGGTCCGTAATGCTGCGCAGCAGTATCTATTGTCTTCGCTCAAGCCGAATGATCGCGTGGCCATTGTTACATCCGAAAAACTTCTTGCGGACTTTACGGATGACCAAAGTCAGCTCGCGCAGGCCGTAGGAAAGGTTTACGGTAGCGTTCGCGCCCGGAGCGAGCTGGATTGCCCGCACTTATCGGATTATCAGGCGCTGCAAATCGTCGAATTTTCAGAAGAGCCGCACGCCGATGCGTGGATTCTCGCAAGGGATGAAATGGCGCAATGCAAAATTCCGGTGGGTGCCACTCAGGCAGCAGTGGGAAGCAACGCGAGTCCCGGCGGCAAATCAGGCGGGAAAGGCGGTTCGGGGGAAACTGCCAATGCGGCTTTCGACCGCGATCTCGATGTTGCGCAGATTCTTAACCTCGCGCGCAGTCTCGTGCAGCAGAACCAAAACCTTGTACGCGACAACTTGCAACAGATCGATCGCGTCGTGCAGCGACTGTCTCAGATGCCAGGGCGGCGCAACGTGATTCTGGTTTCGCCAGGTTTCCTTACGCAGACGGAGCAATTGCAGTTGGATCGCATCATCGATCGGGCGTTGAGATCGCAAGTGGTCATCAATTCTCTTGATCCGAAGGGGCTCGCGATTCTGCTGCGCAGTGGGGATGCCTCGCTTGGATACAGTCCCAGTAGCGGCGATGCTATGCGGGCGAGCCGCGCGGTGGATTCGAATCGCGAAAGCGTGGCGACCAGCGTTTTGGCGGAGGTGGCGGAAGGCACTGGCGGCAAATATGTGCATAACACCAACGACCTACAAGGTGGCTTGGCCGGATTGGAACGGTCGGGCGCGTACATTCTGGCTTTCGCTCCAACGGAGCTGAAGACGGATGGTAGTTATCACGGGTTGAAGGTGATGCTGGGCGGCGAAAGCAAAGGTCTCACCATTCAGGCACGCCGTGGATATTTTGCGCCGAAGGGCGATGCGCCCGCTGCTGCTTCCGCCGAGAGTGACGGCGATGCCGCCGAGCACGCGCAACACGATCAGATTCAGCAGCAAGTGCTTTCGAAGGCCGATGTGTCGGAGTTGCCCATCGAGTTGCGCAATAGTGTTGCTGAACAGCCGGATCACACGCAGGTCGTGACGGTTTCTGCTCATTTGGATACGCGAGCTCTTCAGTTTCAGCAAGAGGGTGATCGCAACATCAATGCGATCACGTTCGTCGTGGCTGTGTTCGATGGAAAAGACAAGCTCATCGAGGCGCAGCAGCGGCGTATGAGCATTAACGCGCTTGACGCCCAACTGCCCATATTGTTTAGGCGGGGTTTGGAGACTGCGTTCACGTTCAAGCTGCCCGCCGGGGCGTATCGCGTACGAGCGGTGGTGGCGGATTCGGTGCAGCATCTGCTGGGCGCGAAGTCTGACAGCGTGACGGTCCCTTAGCCGACCCTTATCAGAAAAATTATTGCGCACAATTCCCGAGTCATGCATCAGAGTGTGTGAATGAACGAGCCGGAGAAGCAGGGGCAGGCGGCGGAGGCGCGAGATCAGGAGATCCGCGCTGCGCTGGATCGGCATTGGGCTGCGTCGGATGCCGACGATTTCGAGACGGAGCACCTGATCTATCACGAGGATGCGGTGTTGGATTATCCGCAGTCGGGCGAAAGGACGAGAGGTCGACGGAACATCCAAGCGCAGCGATCGAGTCAGCCGAACAAGAAGCGATTCAACGTTCGAAGAATTCTTGGCGGCGGCGATCTTTGGGTTACCGAATACGTCCTCACGTATGACGGGAAGCCGTCGTACACGGTGAGCATTATGGAGTTCAGGGGCGACAAGGTGGCGCGAGAGACGCAGTACTTTGCAGATCCGTTTCAGGCGCCGGCCTCGCGGGCGAACCTGGTGGAGCGGATGGATTCGTAGTTTCCAGATCTCGGGCGAAATCGACGGAGGTGATGGCGTGGATTGGAATCGGTTGATTCATTTTGCGCTGCTGGGCGGTGGTGGGTTGGAGCAGTACGCGATTTTGCTGGTGCGCGTTTCGATTGGGTTGTTCTTCGCGATTTCGGGGGCGAACAAATTGTTTAAAGCCGGGGGGACGAAACCGGTGTACGACACCCTCGTGAAGGCCAAAGTTCCGTTTCCGCGGCAGACGGCTTATTTTGTGGCGGGGGTGGAATTTGTTTGCGGGTCGTTGCTGACGGTTGGGTTTCTGTCGAGCGCGGCGTGTCTGGCCTTATTGATCGATATGGTTGTGGCGACGCTGACGCAGGCGATTTCGACGTTGCCAAAGGGGCTTTCGGCGCTGAGCTGGCTGGATGATTTTCTTTATCTGCCGGAAGTGCTGTATGTGCTGTTTTTTATTTGGTTGCTGTGTGCGAGTCCGGGGAGATTTAGTGTGGACTATTGGATTGCGGGGAAGTTGCTGAATTGAGGAGTGGTTGTCTTGAGCGCGGCTCAAGACGCGGTGATCCTGCGGACTTGGGGCGGAGCGGTGCTGCGCCCGTGCGAAGTCGAGCCAAGATGCAATGAAAAGTAGATTCATCGCGCAAAAGTCGCGCGATGGGGCGGAGTACCTCGCTACGCTCGGAATGACAGGCCTGTAGTGGTTGGACGGGTGGGGCTCGAAATTGAAACAGGAAAAAACGCCGGCAGGGTGCCGGCGCTACCGGCTCAAGACGCTGTGAACTTGCGGACATGGGGCGCAGCGTGCTGCGCCCCTACACAGAATCGCGCCGCAGTTGGCGAAATATGTAGGCTTAGTGTGATGAGGCGGTTTGGGTTTTGGCTTGGTCGGTGAGTTTCATGATCAGGACTTGGCCGTTGGAGTGGAATTCGCCGCCAGTGGCGGTCTTGGCGGTCGTCAGCGGATTTTGAGGAGTGAAGTGTTCGACTTCGCCGACGAGGCCGGTTGAGGTGAGAGTTTTTTCGACGTAGTTGCGTTCGAGGTCGATGTCGGGGTCGATCTTGTGGGTGAGGCCGTTGTTGCGCTGGTCGCGTTCGAAACCGATGTCGTGGGTGGCGGCGCCGACCCAGGCCATCTGGCCGTTGATCTCGAATGGAGCTTTCCANATGCGCAAGTGGTTGCGCGACATCACAACTTGAATCGGTTCGGCGTGGGCCCAACCGTAGTCCTGCGGGCGGCCAAAGAGGTAGAGGATGCTCATCGGCATGGTGAGGTAGGACTCTTTTGACATGCTCTCCATGAAGCCGTGAAGGAATGTGGCTTTCACGTCGGCGTCAACGTGGACCCAGCCGGCGGTCTGGAAGACGTTTTTCATGGCGTCTTCGTTGCCGATGATGATGAAGTTGACCATGTCACCGGGGTCGCCGGCTTTGTCCCCGATACGGCGCGGGATTTTTGTGAAGAGCGCGTTGTCGATGCCGGGCATGGTTTGGACTTGCTTGACGGCGATGAAGGTCGAGTCGGGCGGATAGATTTCGAGGTGAACTTTGTAGGAGCCGGTGCCGGTGTCGATGCTCATCTGGTTGAGGCCGACGGACAAGGCGCCCCCGGAGTAGGGGATGACGTTGCACTTGGCGCCGATGAGGAAAGGCTGCGCGAAGCTCGCGTCACCGACGCGGCCGATGACGGCGCCGCGGCCTGCGTTGTTGTAGGGAAGAATGCGAATGAGATCTTTGAAGTTGCGAGCGAGGCCGGTGGCGTCGGCATCGGTTTCATTGTCGTTGTAGTGCATTTTGCCGGTGACGGTGGCGATGATGTGTTCGCCGGGGGCGACGGTGATGCCGGTGTCCGTCCAAGCTGTATCGCCGGAGATGGTGACGTCTTGCTCAAGGCGGCGCTTGCCGGTGGGGATGGCGGCGGTGGGAGTGGCGGATTGGCCGGCGGTGGAAGAGGTCGCGGCTTGCGGGGCGCTGTCGCTGCGGAGCATCTGGGCGTGGATCTGTGCATGGGCCACGGTGGTGAGGCCTGCGGAAGCGGACAGGCACGCAACCCAAATTATGGCCCCTCTCATCCAATTCTCACTCATGGGTGTGTTTCCTTCGGGCGGCCTTTGAGGACAAAACCGACACTCAGTGTAAGCAGATGCGAGTTGCGGACGCAAGCGTTGGCCGTTTGGGGACGGCGGCGCCGAGTGCAGTCATAGTGCTAGGTGGTTCTATTACCTTAGGCTGCATTCCTTGACGGATAGTAGGTCGCCTTGTATGGTGAAGCCGACTCGAAACCGAGTGAGAAAATCGAATCCTCCGAAGACGGGTGCGAAAATAGCTAAGATTTTTTCTGAGAAAGAATTAGCAGCGAATTCGAAGAACAAGAGAGCTGCCGGCTGGATCGCTGGAGTTGTCAGCGTCGCGCTTGTCGTGACTCTTGCAGCCGTTGGCTTGGCCAACGCGCAGTCGAACTCACAGGCACCTTCGACCCAGGCTCCTTCAACTCCGGCTCCTTCAACCCCGGGTGCGGCGCAAAGTCCCTCGCCGGCGCCAGGTCAGGCCAAGTTTCCGCCGCCGGCTGCGCAGGCTCCGAATCGGCTGGGGCTGCGCGAGGCACCGGCGACGAACATTACGGTTGATGGCAGCGAAGCGATGTTTACGACGATGTGCGCGCTGCTGGCGGCGGGGTTCGAATCGCAGGTGAGTTCGGATGGGTGGACGCCGTTTCGGACGCAGATACGCGAGCGCATGGAACACGCGCAGGGGCCGGCGGTCGATGCGTTGCGCGAGTTTTATCAGAAACATCAGCTGAACGATCCGGGCGCGATGCTGTCGCAATACATCTGGTTCGGATTGGTGTCGGGGCCGGCGCCGAACTTCAAGCCGACGATGAAGCGGGACGATCTGCCGCCGGAAGTGATTACGCTCGAGGGATTCCCGGAAATTTTGTCGAAGTTTTATGTCGAGCAACACATCGGGCGATTCTGGGTGCAGGTGCAGCCAGTCTATAACCACGAGATCGATCAGATTCACGATACGGTTTCGCAGATTGTGTTCGTGGCGACGAATTATCTGCGCGTGATTCCGAGTCCGGGTGACCCGCGGACGTTTTCGATCATTGTGGAGCCGCTGGTCGGACGGATTACGAATGTGCGGAACTATCAGGATCACTACGCGATTATTTTGAGCGGGTCGGCGGACGTGCCGGTGGATACGGTGCGGCATGCTTATCTGCACTTTTTGCTCGATCAGCTGCCGCTGCAGTATACGCACGTGATCGCAGTGAAGCGGCCGTTGTATGAAGTGGCGCTACATGCGCCGCGGCTGCCGTCGGATTTGCGCGACGACTATCCGTCGTATTTCGCGGAGTGCATGGTGCGGGCGGTGGAGCTCAAGCTGAAGCGGATGTCGCCGGGCGAGCGGGACGCGGCGCTGGATACGAACGACTCGGACGGATACATTCTGGTGCGGCCCCTGTTTAAGGCGCTGGACAACTTTGAAGGCGCCGAGCCGGCGATGAAATATTATTTCCCGGACATGGTGCGGACGATCGATGGTAGCGCGGAGATGAAGCGCGACACCGCATTGAAATTTGCGCCGGCGATCGGGGCACCGAAGTCGGCGGAGCCCTCTCAAGAGCAGGTGGCGAGGACGCGAGCGGTGCCGCGTCCGAGCACGGTTCCGAACGATCAGGACGCGATCAACGATTTGACGGAAGGCGAGCGGCGGATTGCGGAGAAGAATCCGCGAGCGGCGGAAGTATCATTCCAGCGGGTGTTGGCGAAATATCCGGATCAGCCGAAGGCGCTGTATGGCATCGGGCTGGTTGCACTGTTGGATCACGATGCGGTGCGGGCAAAAGAGGTTTTTGGGCGGCTGACCTCGGGCGATCACGCGGCGACCCAGGACCCGATGGTCATGGCGTGGTCCCATATTTACCTGGCGCGCATCTATGATGATGAGGGACAGGCGGAAGCGGCCAAGACGGAGTATCAGGCGGCACTTGCCGTGAATGGCGGGCCGGAGCAAGCGAAGCAAGCCGCTCAGAAGGGTTTGGCGGCAGCGGGCAAATCGTCCGAGCGTCCCTGAGTCCTTCGAGCCGCGAAACCGATCTCAGCTAAAAGCGAGAAACGCCGTACCAGAATTCTTGCGCGGGAACGTTGGGGACGTAATGCGCGAGTGGACGGTGGAGAGTTAGATCAAGGGGAAGGTAGAAATTCAGAGGAGAAAAACGATGACACGGAACGCAATTCACTGGGCAAGCGCAGTCGCGTTTGCGGGCACTCTGTTCTGCGCCTACGGGTTTACGCCGGTCGCGTCGGCGCGGCAAGCGGCGCAGAGTGCTCCGGCGCAGCAACAGCAACCCGCGGGGGCGGACAAGAAACCGGACGCGGCTCCTTTGCAGCTAGACACGCCGCAAGGCACGAAGCAGCAGCAGGCGGCGCCGACTGTACCGCCGACTCCACAGGAAGAGACGGACTACAAGGCGTTTCAGGAGATCCCGCCGAATGACGTCGACAAGCGGATTCCGGCGGCGGAGGGATTTTTGCAGAAGTATCCGCAGAGCCAGTATCGGCCGGCGATGTATCAGACGCTGGTATCGGGCTATTTGGCGAAGCAGGACGTACCGAAGATGATCGACGCGGGTGAGAAGGAGATTGCGCTCAATCCGAACGACACGCCGATCCTGGGATTGATGGGGCAGACGCTGGCGCGGACATTGAATCCGAAGTCGCCGGATGCGCTGTCGCAGCTGACCAGGGCGGAGTTGTATTCGAAGCGGGCGATCGAAGTGACGCCGACGCTGACGAAGCCTGCGGAGTTGACGGACGAGCAGTTCAACAATGCAAAGAACAATGCGCTGGAGATGGCGTACAGCGGACTAGGGCTGGTTTATTTGCAGAAGGGGCAGTACGACCAGGCGATTCCGACGCTGGAGCAGTCGGTGAAGACGGACACGCACTCGGAGCCCGATCCGGTGAATTTGTATTTGCTGGGATTGGCGAACGAGAAGGCGTCGCACTTCGACGCGGCAGTCGCGGCATTCACGAAGTGCGCGGCGATCCAGGGTTCGTTGCAGGCGAACTGCAAGAGCGGGATTGAAAGCGCGAAGAAGGCGAGCTCGACGCAACTGAGCGCGCCGAAGTGAGCGGGCTCGCGTTCGCACTGAAGTAGGCATGGACGCGCCGGCCGGATTGACTGTCGCGATGAATGGCGCCGCAAATGGTAAACAAGAGCAGCTTGAGGAGCGCCTCGGCTATCGGTTTGCCAAAGCGGAGTTGCTGGTGCGTGCGCTGACGCATAGCTCGGCGATTCCGGATTTGCGCGCGGCGCATCCGGCCGACGCGGATCCTTCGACGATTCCACATGATAACGAGCAGCTCGAGTTCTTGGGCGACGCCGTGCTGGACATGCTGGCGAGCGAGCATTTGTTGGCGGCGTTTCCCGAATGGAGCGAGGGGCAGCTTTCGAAGAGTCGGGCGCGGATTGTAAATGCGCGGGCACTGGAGTTGGCGGCGCGGCGCCTGCACCTGGGGGAGTTTTTACGGCTGGGGCGCGGGGAAGAGAAGACAGGTGGGCGAGACAAGCCTGCACTGCTGGCGGACGCGTTCGAAGCGGTAATTGCTGCGATTTATCTGGATAGCGGGCTGGAAGCGGCGCGGGAAGTGTTGAAGCGGGCTTTGTTTGAGTGGGCGCTGGAAGAGCGCGGCGCGCGGATTGCGGATTCGGACCGGAAGTCGGCGCTGCAGGAATTTTTGCAGGGGCGCGGACAGCCACCGGCGGAGTATCGCGTCGTGGGTGAGAGCGGGCCGGATCACCAGAAGAAATTTCGGATTGAAGTGTGGATCGCGGGCGTGTGTATGGCGAGCGGCGAGGGCAGCACAAAAAAAGAGGCTGAACAACGCGCGGCACGGACTGCACTTGAGCGTTTGGAAGTGGCGGCGAAGGATTAAACTGCTTGCATGGCGGACATGTCGGAACCTGTGAGCACCTCTGCCGAGATGACGGAAACTGTTGCGGCGGAACCTGCTGCGACGACTGGTGTTGCTGCGCCTGCCTCGGCTGCNGATGCGGCGCAGACGCAGCACTACAACGACGACACCACGCTTTCGGAATACCTCGAATCGCTGCTCGTTACGGTTCTCCTAGCGCTTTTCGCTACCACATTCATTTTGCAGGCTTTCAAGATTCCGTCGCCGTCAATGGAGACGACGCTGCTTGTTGGCGACCATCTGTTGGTGAACAAATTTATTTTTGGCGGGCATGGAGCCTGGTACGAGAAATTGCTGCCGTACCGGTCGCTGGAACGCGGTGACATTATTGTTTTCAAGTATCCGTATCAGGACCATACGCATTATGTGAAGCGGGTGATCGGGCTGCCGGGCGATCATTTGAAGATTGTCGATCAGCGCGTGTTTATCAACGGCAAGGTGTTGAACGAGCCGTATGTGACGCATGATCCGAACGTCGGCTACGACCCGTTGAACTATAATTTTCCGCCGAAGGGCGTGCAGCTGTATTCGTCGCCGATGGTTCCGGAGTGGGCTACCACTTTTAAAAAGTATGTGCAGGACGATGAAATTGTCGTGCCGCCCGGGAAGTATTTTGCGATGGGCGACAATCGGGACCACAGCGCGGACAGCCGCTATTGGGGATTTGTGGATCGCGACGCGATCATGGGGCGGCCATTTTTGATTTATTGGTCGGTGGATGCGAGCAGTGCGGACTACACACCGAATACGTTTTTCCAGCGGCTGACGGGAATTTTCGAGACGATTGCGCATTTGCCGACGCGGACTCGCTGGAATCGGATGCTGCGTACCGTGCACTGATCTTTTGCGGCAGCTTCGCTCGTGGACCGCTGTGAATCCGCTGCCGTGATTCGATGTGCGCTCCTTCCCATTCCCAGCGGCCCATGCGAAAATTTCCGCAGCGTGCCCTCTAAACTATGAGCCGACTTCGCAAATGGTGGCGCCCGGCGGCGTTGGTCGTCGCGATCGTCATCGTTTCGCAGCTTGGCGTGTCACTCCTCGTTCGGACAAACCGAGTCCATGCGTACCTGGTCCGGCATTTGGAGCGGGCCTTCGGCCGGCCGGTCGAAGTTGCACGGTTCGGCGTGCTGCTGTTACCGAGCCCGAGCCTTAGCGCGGAAGAAATCACGGTGGGAGAGGATCCGGCCTTCGGCAACGAGTATTTCCTTCGCGCTGAACATTTGTCGGCGGGTTTGCGATGGAGTGGTTTTCTGCGCGGACGATTCGAGTTTGGGACGTTGTCGATGAGCCGGCCAAGTTTGAACCTGGTGCGGAATAGCGAAGGGCGCTGGAACCTGGAGCGCTGGCTGCCGCCGGCGAAAATCAACGTGCCGGGAGGGTTGCCGGCGGTTTACAACGTTGCGCGTGCGCTCGGTACACCGGCGAATCATCTGACGCGGATCGACATTGACGATGGGCGCGTCAATTTCAAGATCATCGATGAGAAGCTCCCGTTTGCGCTGACTGGCGTTGCGGGCGTCGTCGAGCAAGTCACGCCAGGCCGCTGGCGGTTGCAATTGGAAGCGGCTCCCTGGCGGAGCGGTGTGGCGTTGCAATCCGCCGGAACGGTGATTGTTCGCGGGGATGTCGCCGGGACTTCGGCACGGTTGCAGCCTGCGGAATTTCATCTGCACTGGTCGGATGGGTCGCTGGCCGATTTGTTGAGATTGTTTCGCGGGCGCGACTACGGAATTCGCGGAGAGTTCGCGCTCGATACGACGGCGAAAAGTGGCACCGGTGGGGTCGCGTCAGCGTCGGGTCCTTATGGTGATTGGTCATTCGAGATGCAGGCTCGCGCGACGGAGATTCATCGTTGGGATCTGACGGAGCGGTCTGACAACCCGGGCATGAACGTGAACCTCGAAGGGTTGTTGAATGTCGCGACGGGAAAAGCGATTGCGCATCGCATCGTGGTCGAAACGGCGAAGTCGAATCTACGTGGAACCGCGTCGGCGATGATCAGCTCGAACCCATCGTGGGAGGTTCATCTAGATTCGGCGGGCGTGCAGGCGGCTGATCTGCTGAATTGGTATCGAGCGTTTCAACCGGATGTCGATGACGCGGTTTCGGTGAATCAATATTTTACCGGCGCGATGACGCTGCGCGGGTGGCCGTTGCAACTGACCGACGCTGCGTTTTCCAGTGAGGGCGGGGAAGCGAGAATTCCGGGAATTGCCTCGCCGGTGCGGATCGGGGCGATTGCGGGCGGACGGCGTCGCGATACGCTGACCATCGAGCCGTTTCGCGTGGCGTATGCAACGGGCGCCGCGCGGACGGACTCGGCGTCGGCGGCCGGTGCGGCCGGGAAGAAGCGTGCGGTGAGCGAGGCACGCGGCGTAGTGAACGTTGGCTTCACGCACGACTTTGCTCAGCGGGCAGGGCACATCAGTGTGGACGGGCACCTTGATCGCGTCGAAGATGCGATCCGTGTCGCGGAGGCATTCGGCCGGACACTCAATCACGGCTGGGAATTAACGGGCGGTGCAAACGCGTCGTTACACTGGGATTGGAATGGCGTGACCCCGCGGCATTGGAACGGACACGTCGATGTTTCGAATGCTGAACTGCAAGCGGTGGGCCTAAATCAGCCGCTGAATCTCACCAAGACGAGCTTGGCGTGGAAAGACGGGCTGCGCACCGCGACTATTGCGGATGTCGATGGATTCGGGGCGAATTGGTCGGGATCGATCTCCGAAGATCCGGTCGCGGACTTGGATGGGAGCGCGAAGTGGCGATTCCAGCTGCACGCCGATCATCTGGATGCGACGGAGCTCGATCGCTGGATCGGGCCGCGTGCGCGTCCCGGATGGTTGCAGCGCCTGTTGCCGTCGCTACTCGGTGGGACGCCGCAGGCGCCGAACGAGCACGCCAGTGAACTCGTGCGACGAATTGACACGGACGGGGAATTGCGCGTGGACGAATTCACAATGGAGAAATTGAAGTTCCAGCAGGTTCACGCTCAGGCCGCGCTCGACGATCTGCATCTGGATGTGCGCGACGTCGATGCACAGTGGGCGGGTGGAAAAGTTCATGGGCGACTCTCGGCGAAATTTCATCCGCGTCCGACATATGAAGTTACGGCCGACCTCGATCAAGTGAATCTCGCGCAGCTGCCGGCTCCGGCGCGCGCGACAGAGCGTTTCGCGGGAACGGCGAGTGGGACGGTGCACTTCACGACGCAGGGCGTCGGACGCGACGAACTGCTCGCGCGGCTGACCGGGCGGGGCGACGTGCGGATGCGCAACGTCGAATTTCGCGGATGGGACGTCAACGCCAGTGTCGCGGAAGGTGAGCCACGCACGGGTGAGTCTCGCTGGGCGTCGGGAGAAGGAACTTTCACGCTGCGCGATCGTGGCGTCGTTTTGGCAGGGTTGCGGCTTGAATCGGGGCGTGAGGCCACGCTTGTTAAAGGAACGGTCAGCTTTGGACGGGACGCCGATCTCACGATTCAGACGAGCAGTGACGGCCGGCGTGAAATCCGTACTGTCGAGCCGGGGCATATTCTGAAAATTTCTGGGCCGCTCGACATCCCGCGAGTCTCCGTAGAGAATACCGCGGCGCATCAGCCGGCGGATTGAATCGAGGTTCGAAAATTCGAATGGCAAAATATCGGAATTTCCTCTCTGTCCCTGCTTTCATCGCGTTCATTGCTACTCAGGCGATCTTCGGGCCGTCGGTTTATGCTCAAGATCAATCTCAGCCGGCCAAACCAGTGACGCTCGAGCAGCTTCTTTCGGCGCCGTTCGCGGCCGACCTCGTTGCCGCGAAGAAGGCGAATCGGATCGCCTGGACGCTCGATGACAACGGCAAACGCAACATCTGGGTCGCGGAGGCGCCGAAGTTCGAAGCGCGGCGGCTGACTTCGTACTTGCAGGACGATGGGCAGGAACTGAGCCAGGTTAGCTTTTCGGAGGATGGCGAGACGGTCGTATACACGCGTGGGGGAGAGAAGAATTCGGCTGGGCAATCGCCGAATCCGACGAGTAATCCGGCGGGGGCGACACAAGCGGTTTGGGCGATTGAGTTCAGTGGCGGGGAACCGCGCAAGATCGATGACGGACATTCGCCGAAGATTTCTTCGCAGGGGGCGATTGCGTACATTCGTGATGGAGAGATTTATCTTGCGTCGGTGAGCGGGACCGGCAAGCCTTCGCAAATCGTTATGCGTGGGCAGAATCATTCGGTGGAATGGTCGCCCGACGGATCGCGTCTGGCGTTCGTTTCGTCGCGGGGGGATCACAGCTTCATCGCCATCTACAATGTCGCGGTGAAAACGATCAGCTATCTCGGGCCAAGCGTGGACAGCGATTCGAATCCGACGTGGTCGCTCGACGGCAAGCGCATTGCGTTTGTTCGGCGGCCTGCGCAGCCGCGCGACACGCCGTTAGGATATTTCATAGAGCTGGATCGTCCGCATCCGTGGGCGGTTTGGGTCGCTGGTGCGACGAAGGATATGCCTGCGATTCCGGCGCACGAAATCTGGCACAGTTCGATGGAGCCTAACGGCTCGTTTCCGTATATGGCCGACGACACCGGCGGCGGCGTTTTGAACTGGGCGGCCGACGAGCACCTTGTGATCGCGAGCGAGGAAGACGGTTGGCAGCATCTGTATTCGCTCTCGGCGGAGGGCGGCAAGCCACAGTTGCTCACACTCGGCGAATGCGAGGCCGAGCAGTGGTCGTTTTCGCCCGATCGCAAGACTGTGTTCTTCAATTCGAATTGTGGCGATATTGATCGGCGACACTTGTGGACGGTGTCCATCGGCGGCGGCACCGTCGTCAACGCACCGCTGAGCGGCGGGGGTGGAATTGAATGGAGCCCGCGGCTCCTCGCGAACGGAAAGGATCTTGTTTACGTCGCTTCCGACGCAGCGAACCCGTCTGAAGTCCGGCATGAAGATATCTCGATCCCAACCAAAAAGGATTTGAGTCCTGAGTACGCCAAACACAACCGGGTTCTTGTCTCTCAGCTCGTAACACGAACGCCGACAGGTTTTCCTGCCGATGAACTCGTCACGCCGCAACAGGTGATCTTCAAGGCGGCCGACGGCGTTGAGGTGCAAGGGCAGCTTTTTGTGCCTCGCGACGGCAAGGCTGGCGAAAAGCATCCGGCGCTTGTTTTTATGCATGGTGGGTCGATGCGGCAGATGCTGCTCGGCTGGCACTACATGTACTACTACTCGAATGCCTATGCGATGAATCAATACCTCGCGAATCGTGGCTACGTTGTTTTGAGCGTGAATTACCGGAGCGGGATCGGCTATGGGCGCGCGTTTCGCGAGGCGCCAGGCCGCGCGGGGCGTGGGGCGACGGAATATCGCGACGTCGTTGCGGCAGGGAAGTTTTTGCAGGCTCGATCCGATGTCGACGCGTCTCGGGTTGGTTTGTGGGGAGGAAGCTACGGCGGCTTTCTAACGGCGATGGGGCTAGCGCACAATTCCGACATTTTTGCCGCGGGCGTCGATTTCCACGGCGTCCACGATTGGCCCACCGACAACTGGGACGGCAAGAACATCGCGCCGGACTTGACCAAGCTGGCGCACGAATCTTCGCCGGTGAGTGCGGTCGAGACGTGGAAGTCGCCGGTGCTCTTTATTCACGGCGACGACGATCGGAATGTCTACTTCACGCAGACGGTCGATCTGATCGCTCGATTGCGCGCGAAGGGTGGCGTGACGATCGAACAGCTCATTTTCCCCGACGAAATTCACGATTTGCTACTGCATCGGGATTGGCTGGCTGCTTACGAGGCCGAAGCGGAATTCTTTGACCGTTATCTGAAGCATGATTCGGCACATTCGAAAACGGCTCAGGCAACCACAACAGCGCCGAGCCCCAACTAAACCTGGCAGCATGGTGTTGCTACGCAATTTCGCCGGGTCCGCGCTCACAATCGTCGTACTGACTGTCATGTGCGCGAATGTCGCGCTGCTGAGCGCCAAATCTCCTTCGAAGGATCGCATTCTGCTGTTTCCGAAGCTTGTTGCGGGGCAAGTTCTCACTTACCAGATCGCCTATCACGCTGACAAAAGCGCGACAACGAAGAGCACCGTCGCGACTTCGACGCCGCAATCGCCGTCGGGCACGGAAGCAAACGTCCGAGCGCTGTTGCGGCTGGAAGTTGTAGGAGTGGAAGCGCAGGGGCAGCGCGCCACGGTACGCGCGCGTACAGTTTTTCAGGTCATGAATTCGGCGACACAGCTGACGGTTCCCAGGGACCTGCCGACGACGCCCGACCAAGTGCAGAAACAGGGTCCACAGGGAGTTTCAATCGAATTCATCATCGAGCCCGATGGCCGGGTTGACCAGGTCAAAGGACTGGACGTTCTTCTTCCGGAGCAGCAACAAGCTTGGAAGGAATGGGTGGCGCGGTTTGCCTCGTCGGCAGCGTTTCCTGAGGGCGGCATTCGAATCGGCCAGAAGTGGAAAACCGAGGAGATTGAGCATTCGCCGGCCCCGATCTCCAAACTGACGTGGATGCGCGAGTCGACCTATTTGCGAGACGAACCGTGTCACATCTCGGAGCTCACAGTGGAAGGGGATGTCGCACCGGCGCATCCGCAACAGGTGCCGGAGACTTGCGCAGTGATCGAAACCACCGCGACGTTGAAGCAGCATTCATCGCCGAACGATTCCACGCCACCGGATTACAAATTGCACCAGCTGCAAACGACTGGGACCGCGTCGGGAAACAACAAGACGCTGCTGTTTGTTTCGACGCAAACGGGGCTATTGGTTCGCTCATCGGACCACGCGGATCAGAAAATGTCGGTCACTATTGCGAAGGCGGACGATTCGAATCGCGTCCATTACGACATTCATGCCAAGAGCGAAACTGAAATTTTTCGAATCGCGAACTCCCCGCTAAGTACATCAGCGGCGTCTCCGTCGAACTGACCCGCATCTGATCGCCTGAGGCCCGTTAAACCGGCCACTTGCAAGCAGGCGTATAATATAGGTTTCACTTGTGCCCAGCGGGCCAGCAGGAGACGNATCCCGTGAAATTCAAGCTCCGTAGCAACTATCAGCCTCGCGGCGATCAGCCGGCGGCAATCGAACAACTTGTCCGAGGTATCGAGGCGGGGGATAAGCATCAGGTTCTGCTTGGCGTGACCGGATCTGGCAAGACGTTCACGATGGCGAAGGTCATCGAGGCGCTGGATCGGCCAGCGCTGGTTCTTGCCCACAACAAGACCCTCGCCGCGCAGCTTTATCACGAGTTCAAGTCGTTCTTCCCGGAGAATGCGGTCGAATATTTCGTCAGCTATTACGATTATTACCAGCCTGAGGCGTACGTTCCGTCGGCGGACCTTTATATCGACAAGGAATCGACGATCAACGACGAGCTCGACAAGCTGCGCATGAGCGCGACGCGGGCGCTTTTCGAGCGGCGAGACGCCATCATCGTCTCCAGCGTTTCGTGCATTTACGGCATCGGTTCGCCGGAAGCGTACTACGGGATGCTGGTGCTCGTAGAGAAGGGAATGGAGACTTCGCGCGAGAAGCTGCTGCATCGATTTGTGGATGTGCAGTATGAGAGATCAGAAGATCTGCGGCGAGGAACGTTTCGCGTTCGCGGCGACACTATCGAGATTTACCCGGCGAACGAAGACAACGCGTATCGCTTCGAGATGTGGGGCAATCAGATCGACAAGATTCGCCAGATCGATCCCCTGACCGGCGAGATTCGGCCGGGGCAGGAGGATCTTTCACGCGTTTCGATTTATCCAAAAACGCACTACGTGATGCCGGCGGAGCAGCGCGAGCGCGCGATTCAAAGTATTTACGCCGAGCTCGACTGGTGGAAGAAAGAGCTCGAGCATCAGGGCAAGATCGTCGAGGCGCAGCGCGTGATGCAGCGCACGATGTTTGACATCGAGATGATGCGCACTGTTGGCTATTGCCACGGAGTCGAGAACTACTCGCGTCATCTCAGCGGGCGTTTGCCGGGGGAAGCGCCGCCGACGCTGCTCGATTATTTTCCGCAGGATTATTTGATGTTCATCGACGAGTCGCACCAGACGGTTCCACAGACGCGCGGGATGCACGGCGGCGACCGGTCGCGGAAGCAGGTTCTCGTTGATTATGGATTTCGAATGCCGTCGGCGCTGGATAATCGACCGCTGACATTTGAGGAGTTTGAGCATCGACTGAATCAGATCGTTTATGTGTCGGCGACTCCGGGACCGTATGAGCTGACGAAATCCGGTGGCGCGTACGTCGAGCAGGTGATTCGTCCGACGGGGCTGGTCGATCCGGAGATTGAAATTCGACCGGTTAAGGGGCAGGTCGATGATCTCCTGGAAGAAATTCGTATTCGGGCGGGGCGCAACGAACGCGTTCTTGTGACGACACTGACCAAGCGGATGGCGGAGGATTTGTCGGAATATTTCGCCGAAATTGGCGTGCGGGCTCGCTATTTGCACGCTGAGGTCGAGACGCTCGATCGCATCAAGATTTTGCGCGATTTGCGGCGCGGCGAGTTCGATGTGTTGATCGGGATCAACCTATTGCGCGAAGGTCTCGATCTGCCTGAAGTGTCGTTGGTCGCGATCTTGGATGCGGACAAGGAAGGATACCTGCGCAGCGCGACGTCGCTGATTCAGACCATCGGTCGCTGCGCGCGCCATATTTCCGGACGCGCGATTCTTTACGCCGACACGCGCACCGGATCGATGAATCAAGCTATCTCCGAAACCGGCCGGCGTCGCGACAAACAGGTCGCCTACAACAAAGAAAACAACATCACACCGGAATCGATCGTTAAATCGGTCGATATGGAGTTGGCTCGTATCGTTGAAGCGGACTACGTGAGCATTCCGATCGACGACAGCTCGCTGGACGCGGCGGCCGCCAACGTCAAGAACGAAGCTCAGCTCGCGCAACTTCTACAAACGCTTGAGACGCAAATGCGTGAGGCGGCGAAGAAGTTCGAATTTGAGAAGGCTGCTCAGCTACGCGACCGGATCCGCGCTCTGAAGCAACGCGACGTCGCGGGGCTCTACTCGAAAGACGTTCCATCGACGCCACCAGAAAGCGCCACGACTGCTTGACGGCTTAGGACGGGGCACCGGCTGCGGCGCCAATTCTAGATTTCTCCGATGCATTTGCGCGCCCAATCGCCTATCCTGCGCTAACCAACCCCGGTTTCTCGTCGTCTGAATGACAAAGGGAGGCCCCCATGACTCCGTTCCGCCTGTCCATGGCAACAATCGCCACAGAAATTCTGGTTGTGTCGCTGGTTTCGCATGCGCGTAGCGTCGGTGCAGTTGCGCCTACGCGGAATCCTGGTTCAGTCCGGCTCGCTACGCCGATGCTCGAACCTCGTTCCGACCAGAGCGCGACGCTGCTTCCCGATGGCACGGTTCTGATTGCTGGTGGTATGAGAAGGAATCAGGACTTCTATCGCTCTGCAGAGATCTTCGACCCTGCAACCAATCAATTCAGTCGCAATGGGGACATGTCGATTGCTCGTGTTGGGCACGCGGCGGTGTTGCTCCCGTCGAGCAAGGTTCTGATTCTCGGCGGTTGGATTGAGCACACTGTCACCGACTCGGTCGAGGAATACGATCCTGCGACGAAGAAGTTTGTCGTGATCGGGAAGATGACGACGAAGCGCGCTCATCCGAGTGTGACGTTGCTCGGCAACGGCGACTTGCTCATCGCAGGTGGAAACGAAACGGATGGTCCCAGTGGCATGGCAACGGCGGAGCTGTATCACGCGGCAACGCGAACATTCGAAACGTTGCCCTCGATGCATGAAGCCCGCCTGGCGCACACCGCGACGTTGCTGAGCGATGGGCGAGTTCTTATTGTCGGTGGACGAGGTGAGACGGTCACCGCTGCGGCAGAAATCTACGATCCGCATACGAAACAATTCGTTGTCACTGGCAGCCTCAACGTGGCGCGTTATAAACACACCGCTGCGCTGCTTCCTGACGGTCGCGTCCTTGTCGCTGGTGGCTCCGATGCGCGCGACTGGAATGGCACGACGAACTCCGCTGAAGTCTACGATCCGCGCACGCAAAAATTTACGGTAACTTCATCGCTTGCCGAAGCTCGCTTCAAGCTCCCCGACGAGGCAGCTGTACTCTCCTCCGGTCTGATCCTGGTTGCCGGGGGCGGGAAGCACGCCGAGCTATACGATGGGAAGACCGGGAAGTTTTCGCTCGCAGGCGGCGAACTCAACGATGCATGGCATTACATGAGCGAGACGCGGTTGCGCGATGGCCGCGTGCTTCTGGCGGGCGGCTACGCGAACAACGATCAGGCGACGGCGCAGACCTGGATGTACGTTCCGTGAAGTAGATGCGGCGACTACTGCAGGTATTTCGCCAGCCAATCCAGAAACGTCTTGTACCAAAACTCTGCGTTCTGCGG
>JGI12635J15846_10000534_pt1 | contig 32675 bp, 28 predicted proteins | sample BlaSpr_A8_OM2_M2_FD_15846 | JGI IMG/M metagenome (IMG submission 15846)
AACCTCGGCTCGGCGGCGCTCGCGTTCCGGATCGCATTTGTATGCGTGGGCCTGGTGACGCTGGCATCGGCCATCGTGTTCCGTTTTCTGGATGCAGTGCCTGCTCGCGCAGCGCCGCAAGCCGCGGCCTCGTGAATGTGGAAAATGCAGGCTCGAGCCTGAACGTTTATGCTGGTTGGATATTCAACCAGCATTCAACACCGCCTAAGGAGTTCGTCGTGCAATACCGCAAGTTTGGCCGTACTGGCCTGAATGTTTCGCGTCTGTGCCTCGGCACCATGACCTTTGGTCTGCAGACAGAAGAGAACGTGTCGCGCAGCATCATGGATCGTGCTGCGGAAGCAGGTGTCAATTTTATCGATACCGCCGATGTCTATCCCCTCGGCAGCACGGAAAGCGCCGCCGGACGCACGGAGGAGATTGTCGGACGTTGGCTGAAGGATACGCCCGCGCGGCGTAGCCAGTTCATCCTGGCGACGAAAGCGGTCGGCAAGATGGGGCCTTCGGCGTGGGATCAGGGTGCGTCGCGCAAGCACTTGCTTGACGCCATCGATGCATCGCTCAAGCGTCTCAATACCGATTACGTCGATCTGTATCAACTGCATTCCGACGATCTCGACACGCCGCTCGACGAAACCCTGGAAGCGCTCGATACGATCGTGCGTCAGGGCAAGGCGCGGTACGTGGGGGTATCGAATTTCCTGGCGTACCGGCTTGCGACTGCATTGGGTCGTTCCGATGTCTTGCGCGTGGCGCGCTTCGTTTCGGTTCAGCCGCGTTACAACCTGCTATTCAGGCAGATCGAGCGTGAATTGCTGCCGCTTGCCACCGACGAACATCTGGCCGTGATTCCGTACAACCCGCTTGCTGGCGGCTTGCTTACAGGCAAACATAAACACGATGCCGCGCCCTCCGAGGGTCGTTTTACGGCGATGGTCGGCAAGGCGGGATCGATGTATCAGCAGCGCTACTGGCACGAGCGCGAGTTTGAAACCATCGAAAAATTGAAGCAGATCGTGGGAGCAACCGGTGAGTCGTTGACGAAAACATCGGTGGCGTGGGTGCTGGCGAATCCGGTGATCACATCGGCGATCATCGGGGCCAGCCGGCCCGAGCAGCTTTCGGATAGTTTGGCCGCAGTCGACTTCGCTCTCGATGCCGAACTGAAGGCGCAACTGGACGATGCGACGGTTGAGTATCGATGGGGCGATGCCGCGCGATAGAGTTTTCATTCGCACGGAGGGGAGATTTCACTCGCCTCTCTGTGCGAAGATGCTGTCTAGTACTTAGTAATATCGCGCGTCTCCAACACCCGCGACGCCGCGCGCTCCCTGGCCACGGCGATCATCGCGCGCCCCAACTGACTGGTCGTCGTAATCGCGTTCGGGAACGCGCGCTGCAACACGGGAAACAACGGCCGCCCCAGCGAAATCACCATCTGATATACGGGCGTCTTTGAGCGAATACCGTCCATCGGCTGAATCATCCCCGGACGAAACATATACGCGGCCTTGAACGGCATGCGCATCAGCGCGTTTTCGGTGCGGCCCTTCACGCGTGCCCACATGCTGCGCCCACGCTCGGTCGTGTCGGTCCCCGCCCCCGTCACATAGGCGAAGGTCATGTCCGGATTAAGACGCGATAAAGTCCGCCCGACCGCGAACGTCAGATCGTAAGTCAGGCGAGTGTAGTCAGCCTCGCTCATCCTGAACGACGACACCCCCAGACAGAAAAAGCAGGCATCGAAGCCGGTGAGTTCGGACTCGATCGAGGTGAGATCGAAGAGATCCTTATGCACGATCTCGGTAAGCTTCGGATACTGCTGCCCTGTTGCATGACGTCCAACCGTGACCACGCGCTCGATGTCGGTATCGAGCAGGCATTCGCGCAACACGCCTTGCCCGACCATTCCTGTCGCGCCAAAAATAAGCACTTTCATGATTTCTCCGGCCACGACACGCCGGTGAGTTTCACCGACGCGTCCCAAAGTTTCGCGGCAACGGCCGTGTCCCTGGCTTGCGGGTAAATGCGCGCCTCGGCGGGCGCACCCATCATTTCCTGAAAACCCTTCGGGCCATAATAAGCCGCGGGNCGTGCATCGGGCGATGTGGCGGCCAACAGCGTGGGCAACGCACCGTCAGCGGCGCTATGGCTCAAAAATGGCTTCATCGCGCGGCTCACCAGCGCCAACACGCCCGTCTCTCCCGGTCCGTTCGCGATGAGATCGGTCCGCGCAAAACCCGGATGCGCGGCGTTACTCATGAGGCGCCAGCCGTTCGCGTCGCTACGGCGTTGCAGTTCCAGCGCGAACATCAGCATGGCGAGCTTCGACTGTTCGTACGCCTGCCACGCTCTATAAGCACGCTCGCCTTGCAGGTTATCGAAGGCAATCTTGCCTCGCCGATGCGCAATGCTGCTGAGATTCACCACGCGCGGCGCGGGGCTCTTTTGCAACAACGGCAGCAACTGCGCAGTCAGCGCGAAGTGACCGAGATAGTTGGTGCCGAACTGGCGTTCGAAACCATCGGCGGTTTTTTCATGCTTGGGCAGCATCATCACGCCGGCATTGTTCACGAGCACATCGATCGCCACGCCTTCTTCAAGCAGCCGCTCGGTAGCGCGCGAGATCGACGCGAGGCTCGCCAGATCGATGGGTTCAAAACGGATCTTGGCGGCCGGCACTTCGCGGCGAATACGTTCGAGAGCCGTTCGCCCTTTCGCGTCGCTACGCCCGGTGAGTATCACTTCGGCGCCCGCCCGGGCCAGTTCTAGCGACGTTTCATAACCCAATCCGCCGGTCGCGCCGGTCACCAATGCACGTTTGCCCGCCTGCGAAGGGATATCGGCTGTGGTCCATGTACTCATGTGCTCGTCCTCCAAAACGCTTTTTTGCGTGAGTAATCAGTCATTAAATTGACGCGCGCTGCCCGCAGGACTGACTTGGCGGTTCAGCTATCCGTGTTGCGGGTGATGCCGTTCCAGAACACATCGAAACCGGCCTTCCGATACCGCATGGCCTCCACCGGATACGCGGTCATGAACGTCATCGTGGTTTCCGCCAGCGCCTTCATGCTTGCAGCTACAAACTCGACCGGGTAGGCCTGTAACACGCCGGTCTCAATGCTGGTTTGCGCGAGCGTTTCGATCTCGGCGAACGGTTCATAACCCACTGCTTTCGATTCGTCGCTGACCGTATCCGCCACCGACAACTGGTCCAGCACATTCAGCCGCTGCGGGTTCGCCACGCCCCAATCGACGAACGCGTTCCACAGATATTCAAGCCGATCGCGCACGGGTCCCTGCCGGGGGAACCGCGACATCAGGGCATCGGCGAGATCTAGCTTGATGGAACGGTAGAGCGCATTCACGAGCTCTTCCTTCGTGCGGAAGTACGTGAACAAGGTCCCTTCCGCAACACCCGCCTGCTTCGATATCGCCGATGTCGGCGCAGCCGCCAGTCCGCGTTGCGCAAAAACCTGTTCGGCGGCGAGAAGCAGCGCGTTGCGTTTGTCGTCGCTTTTGGGTCGAGCCATCGTGCGTGATCGAACTGATTAAATGAGTGAGTGGATACTCAATTATATCTATTTTCGAGATGGAGGCAAGATCCATGCAGAAAAAGCCTGGCGTCACACAGTGGAAAAGCTTACCAAGCCTGCCGGACGGGCCAAAACTTGACCGTGCTAGCATCCGGCAATCGCATTGGTAGGGGTGTCCAGGGCATTGAAGCTCGGCTATGACCGGACCACGACTCCAGCTTCACTTCAGGGATCTTATGAATAACCACTCAGTTCACCAGAAGTTCTTCCACATCTTGCTGTTCGTCGTCACCGTTGCGCTCTGCTGGATCTTGCTGCCGTTCTTCGGCGCGATCTTCTGGGGCACGATTCTCGCGATCCTGTTCCAGCCGTTGCAGCGCTATCTGGCCGCTAAATTCGGCAAGCGACGCAATCTGGCGGCGTTCGCGACGCTGGGGTTGACGATCGTGGTGGTAATCCTTCCGCTCAGCTTCGTGGCGGCTACGCTCGTGCAGGAAATCGGCCTCGCCTACGCGCAGATCAAGGCCGGCCAGCCGAATTTCACGACCTACTTCCAGCAGGCCATTCACGCACTGCCGAATTCGTTGCAGACGCTGCTCGGCCGCTTTGGCCTGACCGATATCCCCAGCATCCAGCAACGGCTGACCAGCGGCGCCGCCGCCATCAGCCAGTTCGTGGCCACGAAGGCATTCAGCATCGGCCAGAACACATTCCAGTTCGTGATCAGCTTCGGCGTGATGCTTTACCTGGTGTTTTTCCTGCTGCGCGATGGCGGTGAAATCGGCCGTCGCATTCGTCGCGCCCTGCCCCTCGACGAAGGTCCCAAGCAGCACTTGATCGCCAAGTTCACGACCGTCGTCCGGGCGACGGTGAAGGGCAACATCGCGGTCGCCGCCGTGCAGGGTTTCCTCGGCGGGATGATCTTCATGATGCTGGGCATCCAGGGGTCGCTGCTGTGGGGCGTGCTNATGGCGTTCCTCTCGCTGCTTCCCGCGATNGGNGCCGCGCTGGTNTGGGCGCCGGCTGCAGCCTATTTTCTGCTCACCGGCGATATTTGGCGCGGCGTGATCCTGATTGTGTTCTGCGTCGTGGTGATCGGCATGGTGGACAACGTGCTGCGTCCAATCCTGGTCGGCAAGGACACGAAAATGCCTGACTGGGTCGTGCTGATTTCCACGCTGGGCGGAATGGGATTGTTCGGGATCAATGGCTTCGTGATTGGACCGCTGATCGCCGCGCTGTTCATGGCGAGTTGGGATTTGTTCACGCGGGAAGAAGAAGAACGGAGAATGGATAAGAAGGTCTAGCGTCTGGCTTTTTGCGCGCCTTAAAAAAACCGGCTCGCTGATTAATCAGCAAGCCGGTTTTTTATATCGCAACGTAGACTGGAAACTCAGCGTTTCTCCGCCCCGGTGTATTTACAGTCGAAGCGCTTTCTCACCGTGCCGTTTTCATCAACGCTCTCAAGATACACGTCGAATTGCCACAGCCGCGCCATGTGCTTGAGAACCTCTTCGCTGTCATTGGTGAGGTGACGGTTGTCGGTCATGAAATGGCGTAGTGTCAGGCTGCGATCGCCGCGCGTATTCACCGAATACACCTGGATGTTCGGCTCACGATGATGCATATCGTACTGCCGCGACAACGCCTGGCGAACATACCTGTACCCGCTTTCGTCATGAATAGCCGACACTTCCAGCGACTCGCGCATGTCGTCGTCGAGAATCGAGAACAGGCGCATTTCCCGAATCAGATGCGGCGACAAATACTGCGCGATAAAACTCTCGTCCTTGAAATTGCGCATGGCGTAATGCAGCGCTTCCAGCCAGTCGCTGCCGGCAAGCTCCGGAAACCATTCGCGGTCCTCATCCGTCGGGTTTTCGCAGATGCGGCGAATATCGCTCATCATTGAAAATCCCAGCGCGTACGGGTTGATGCCGCTGTAATACTGCTTGGTCACGGGCGGCTGATACACCACGTTGCTGTGCGAATGGAGGAACTCCATCATGAAGCCGTCTTCCAGGCGGCCTTCCGTATAAAGCGTATTCAGCAGCGTGTAATGCCAGAACGTGGCCCAGCCTTCGTTCATGACCTGCGTCTGCCGCTGCGGATAAAAATACTGGCCGACCTTACGCACGATGCGAATAACCTCGCGTTCCCACGGTTCAAGCAGCGGCGCATTCTTCTCCGCGAAATACAGCAGGTTTTCCTGCGGTTCCGGCGGATACCGGCTTTCAATTTCCTCGGTCGTGGTCGCCTTTTTATTCGGCAGCGTGCGCCAGAGTTCATTCACCTGCGACTGCAAATACGCTTCGCGTTCGCGCCGCGCGGCCACTTCCTTCGCCAGCGACAGCTTCTGCGGCCGCTTATACCGGTCGACGCCATAATTCATCAGCGCGTGGCAGGAATCGAGCAATTCCTCTACCCGGTCAATGCCATGCCGCTCCTCGCATTCCGCGATGTAATTCTTCGCATAAACGAGGTAATCGATAATCGCGTGCGCGTCCGTCCACAGCTTGAACAGGTAGTTGCCCTTGAAAAACGAGTTGTGCCCGTACGCCGCGTGCGCGATGACGAGCGCCTGCATCGTCATCGTGTTCTCTTCCATCAAGTACGCAATGCACGGATTCGAGTTGATGACGATCTCGTACGCGAGGCCCATTTGCCCGCGCCGGTAACTCTTCTCGGTAGACAGGAAGTGCTTGCCGAACGACCAGTGCCGGTAGTTCACCGGCATGCCGACCGACGCGTAGGCGTCCATCATCTGCTCGGCGCTGATGAGTTCGAGCTGGATCGGGTAGACGTCGAGCCCATACCGCTGCGCGACACGGGCAATCTCGGTGTCGTATTCCTCGATCAACTCGAAGGTCCAGTCCGACGGACACGGCAACGGCCTTTTTTCCGCCACGTTCATGGTGTCTCCTTCCGACGCCGCGCTTTTGCGTGGCTTCCTGGCTTGGGGCGCGCTGTCTTGTGCTTTCAGTTCTTCGCCGGGTTTGAGGTGATACCCACGTGCTTCGTTGTCCAAATGCCGTGTCGTCATGCAGCCGCCTGTTGTTTCTCGAACAGTTCGCGAAAGACCGGATAAATATCCGCAGCCGATTCGACTTTCTTCATCGCGAGCTCAGGCGCGCTCTGCGCCAGATGAGCATATTCCACCCAGAGATTCTGCTCTTCAGGCGCTACTTGAATATAGGCAAAATAGCGCACCTTCTGAAGGATGTCCTCGGCGAGGAGCTTGCGGCACTTGGGTGAATCGTCAGTCCAGTTGTCGCCGTCGGACGCCTGCGCGCCGTAGATATTCCACTCGGCGGGCGAATAACGCTCATCCATGATCTTCTTCATCAACTCGAGCGCGCTGGACACGACCGTGCCGCCGCTTTCGGTCGAATGGAAGAAGGTTTCTTCGTCCACTTCTTCCGCGCGCGTGTGATGCCGGATGAAGACGACTTCGATCTTTTCGTAGTTCCGGTTCAGGAACAGGTACAGAAGAATGAAGAAACGCTTCGACAGATCCTTGCGCTGTTCGTCCATGGAACCGGACACGTCCATCAGACAAAACATCACGGCCTTGCTCGACGGCGTGGGTTGTTTGATCCGGTTGACGTAGCGCAGATCGAATGGATCGATGAACGGAATCCGCGTGATGCGCCCTTTCATGATCACGATATCGGCTTCCAGCCGCGCAATTTCCTCGGCGTCGCCATTCTCTTCCTGAAGCACTTCCAGTTGCCGCTCCATCTCATGCAACTGGCGTGATAACGGCGACCCCAGCGCAATCCGCCGACCGAGCGCACTGCGCAGAGAACGAACCACGTCGATATTATTCGGCGTCCCTTCAGCCGAAAATCCCGCACGCACGTTCTTCCACGTAGGCACCGCGAGTAGCTGGGTTTTGACGAGACGCGGCAGTTCGAGGTCGTCGAAGAAATACTGCATGAACTCTTCGCGCGACAACTCGAACACGAAGTCGTCCTGCCCTTCGCCCTCGTTGCTGGCGGTCTTGCCGCCACCGCCGCCTCCGCCACCCGGGCGCGCAATCTTGTCGCCCTTTATGTAGTCGGCGTTGCCCGGATGCACGAGCTCACGCTTTCCGCCAGCGCCATGCCGGAACGACGGTTCGGCGATGTCCTTCTTCGGAATGGTGATGCTTTGCGTGCTCTGTATGTCCTTGATGCTGCGGTCTCGAACGGCGTCCGACACCGCGCGGCGAATATAGTTTTTGACACGACGCAAAAAGCGCTCGCGGTTGGCAATGCTCTTGTTCTTACCGGCTAACCTGCGGTCGATGATTTGATGCAGCACATCCAGTCTCCCGCGTAATTGGCGAGGAAGCGAAGCGCTGTTGGCCTGAAACCGCGCGCTGTGGCGCCAAGGCCAGCACTCGCCAAGGTGCTCGCGTTTCCGCTGGTTCCAAGGCCAGCGTTACGCGAACGTATGACTCAAAACTGACAACACAACTACGATTCAATCACGTTTTACCGGCCTTCGCTGAGAAGTCATCAATCTCCCTGTGGAAAAGACCAAAAAGCAGACCACATTACGACGATTTGCGTACCCGGAGATACCAGTCACAGAGCAGACGCACTTGCTTCGGCGTGTAGCCCTTCGCGACCATCCGGTTCACAAAGTCTTCATGCTTGCGCTGTTCTTCCGCCGATCCTTTGGCATTGAAGGAGATCACCGGCAAAAGTTCTTCGGTATTCGAGAACATCTTCTTCTCGATCACCACCCGCAGTTTTTCGTAGCTGATCCACGCCGGATTCTTGCCGCCATTCGCCGCCCGCGCCCGCAGCACGAAGTTCACGATCTCGTTGCGGAAGTCCTTCGGGTTGCTGATACCAGCCGGCTTTTCGATCTTCTCCAGCTCTGCGTTCAACGAAGCGCGGTCGAAACTCTCGCCGGTATCGTGATCGCGGAATTCCTGATCCTGAATCCAGAAATCGGCATAAGTCACATAGCGGTCGAAGATGTTTTGTCCATACTCCGAATACGATTCCAGATACGCGGTCTGAATCTCCTTGCCGATGAATTCGGCATACCGCGACGCCAGCACGTCCTTGATGAACGACAGGTACTTCTGCTCCGTTTCCGGCGGGAATTGCTCGCGTTCAATCTGCTGTTCCAGCACGTACATCAGGTGCACCGGATTGGCGGCAATTTCGGTGGAGTCGAAGTTGAATACCCGCGACAGGATCTTGAACGCAAACCGCGTTGATACACCGGTCATGCCTTCGTCGACACCCGCGAAATCGCGATACTCCTGGAACGACTTGGCCTTCGGGTCCGTGTCCTTGAGGTTGTCGCCGTCGTAGACCTGCATCTTCGAAAAGAGGCTGGAATTTTCCGGCTCATGCAGGCGCGTGAGCACCGCCATCTGCGCCATCATCTTCAACGTACCGGGCGCGCATACCGCCTCCGCCAACGAAGAATTACGCAGCAGCTTCTCGTAGATCTTCATCTCTTCGCTATAGCGCAGGCAGTACGGCACCTTCACCACGAAGATACGATCGAGCAGTGCTTCGTTGTTCTTGTTATTGCGGAACGTCTTCCATTCCGACTCGTTCGAGTGAGCGAGGATCACGCCGTCGAACGGGATCGCACCGAAACCTTCCGTGCCCTTGAAGTTGCCTTCCTGGGTGGCAGTAAGCAGCGGGTGCAGCACCTTGATCGGGGCCTTGAACATTTCAACGAATTCAAGCAAGCCCTGGTTCGCGAGACACAAGCCACCGGAGTAGCTATACGCATCAGCGTCGTCCTGCGAATAGGTTTCGAGCTTGCGGATGTCGACCTTGCCGACGAGTGACGAGATGTCCTGATTGTTCTCATCGCCAGGTTCAGTCTTCGCGATACCGATCTGCCGCAGGATAGACGGATAACGGCGAACGACGCGGAACTTGCGGATGTCACCGTTGAATTCGTGAAGGCGCTTCACTGCCCACGGACTCAGGATGTTCTTGAGATAGCGGCGCGGAATGCCGTATTGCTCTTCGAGGATCGGGCCGTCTTCGTCGTAGTCAAAAAGCCCAAGAGGTGACTCATTGACGGGCGAACCCTTGATTGCATAGAACGGAACACGCTCCATGAGTTGCTTCAGGCGCTCTGCAATGGAAGACTTGCCGCCGCCCACCGGCCCCAACAAATACAGGATCTGTTTCTTCTCTTCCAGCCCTTGGGCTGCATGCCTGAAGTACGACACCACCTGCTCGATCACTTCCTCCATTCCGTAGAACTCACGGAATGCCGGATACACCTTGATCACCTTGTTTGCAAACACACGCGATAAACGCGGGTCGGTGCGCGTGTCGACAGACTCCGGTTCCCCGATAGCTGCCAACATCCGTTCGCCCGCTGTTGCATACGTTGCAGGATCGTCTTTGCAGAGCGCGAGATACTCTTCGAGCGAGAATTCCTCCTCGCGGGTCTTTTCGAAGCGGGTCGCGAAACTGCTGTAGATATCCATGCTACCTCCTCGCCGAAGTCAGAAAGCAATGTGTGCGCGGCGCGCCTAATCAGAACAACATCGCTTCAGTTCATCCTAAACCTATTCGAATTTTTTTTCATGCAAATGCGTTGTTGATTTGCTTCGAAGTATTCCTAGCTTGGTGGATTATTTTCGTCCACCTACAATCGTCATCCCGACTCGCGAAACGTTTTTCCGCATTGGCTGCACAGCCTTGCTGTACAAGCCCTGGACCCATGCGACATGCTGGCAGCCGAATGACCCGGCTGCTGCTGCCGAGGGTCAAGCGTACCCCGCGTTTATGCATTGAGTGCTTATGTCGTGCTTAAGTCTCACTTAAGTCTCGCGCATGTCGAGTTGTCCCTGTGTTGTCCTCCGCTCATCCACTGGTTATCCCAACTTCCGCGGTCGCTCTCTGCGCTTGTCCCGACGCGTTTCGCCGCGCTTATCCCCATGCTTATGTCATATACGCTTCGTAGCACCGGAACGATGCAAGTTCCGAGGCATTTTTTGGCATCGTCACTCTCATGTCCATTCGATTGCAGGTTCTCAAATGTCATGCGTTTCTCTCTTACTAAACGATGCCCAAAGGCATCCGTTGACCGCCTATACCCGCTACGTGCAGAGGGATTTAGAAGGTAAAAAAGGCACTCGTTCGAGTGCCTTTTTGATGTAACAACGGCGCATGGATATCTGTTTCAGCATCCTTTCATTGTGCTTCGGAATCCGGTCCGGATGTCACTCCAGCGTCAGTTCGATCTCGCCGATCCGGTCGATCCGGCCGCTCACCACGCCGGGCCCATCGACCCTTCGCGCGCCCGTATAGGAGCCGGTCGTCACCGTCCAGAACGGCTGGACCGTATGGCCGTGCGCGCTGCAATGATTGACGAACCAGACCAGCAGTTCGCGCGGATCGCCGGCCGGATTGCCGGTGCTCGGCGGCACGATCGAAACGCCATCGACGGAAAGTTCGAGCAGCGGCGAAAGGAAGTCGAAGTTCGGCGCGATCACCTCGTACGGCTCCATCTTGCCCACGATCAGTGCGCCGTTGTTCTGCGAATCGGCAAGTTGTGCCAGCGTCGCGAGGTTCGGCCATTGCGCGAAGCGGCTATCGACAATTTCAAGCGCCACCGCCATGCTGCCCAGCGCCGCGAACACTTCGCTGCGGCTGTAAGGTTCATGGCGGGGCGGCAACGCATATGAAAAGCGAAACGCAATCTCCAGTTCGACCAGCACGCGAAAGAACGCCGCATGCGGAATGCGCGCGGGCGATGTGTGGACGAGTTCTGCATCGATAGGCGCCGCGTTCGCCTGCGCGCCGGGCGCCCGTGCACCGACCTTCCAGGCGCCGATGCGCGCGCCGGATAGGGACAGAACCTTGTGCTGGATGGCGTAGGCCGCTTCTGCATTGGCGGGAATATCGACTGACTCGAGGTCTTCTATCAGGGTGCGCTGTCGGCGGGCCTGAACAAGTTGCGCAGCGAGGGTGGATTCGATCATGGCAAGCGTCCTGTGGTGGGCATCGAAAACGAATTCTGATCCGATGCGGGTTGAACGAAGTGCGCTCAGTGTACGGGGAAGTCGGTAGGCATCGCGAGTTCGGGTCCGGACGACAGGGCTTCTGCGATGGCGAATGCCTGGTAAGCGCGGCTGGGTATTCTGGGTATTGACGGCTTTTTGCTTTGGCCGAAGGCTTTGTTCAAGCCGCTGACGGCCGAACGGTGAAACGGACCCTCACCACGCTCGCACGCGCTGGAACACGTATTTAAAACGTCGGGAACGGTTTTCGAGTGAGGGTTCAGTCACTGAAAGCGGGCCGGCAGCGAAGGTTTAATGAAAACAAACCATCAATAAAAACGCGCCCCGCGAATCAAATTCGCGGGGCGCGTTCACATCGGTTGTCCGACCCGATAAATCCAGGGGCAGCGATCAGAAGGTTTGCCAGTCGCCGGCAGCCGCGACCGCCACCGGCCGTGCTGCTGCGAGCGCCGTTTTCGTCGATGCCATCGCCGGTTCGGCGCGTCGCGTTCTCGCCGGAACGGCCAAGCGCGACTTCGCCGCCGCGGATGACGCGGACCGCGCAGCCGGGCGACTCGAACCGGTTTCGACCGAGCTGTCATCGTCGAGATGAAACACCGCTACCGCCTGCCGCAACTTCGCCGCCTGATCTTCCAGCGATTGCGCCGCGGCCGCCGCTTCCTCCACCAGCGCCGCGTTTTGCTGGGTCACTTCATCCATTTGCGTGACCGCGCGCGCGACTTGATCGATGCCGCTGCTCTGCTCTTCGGAGGCTGCCGCGATCTCGCCCATGATGTCGGTCACGCGCTGCACCGCGCCGATAATCTCGTTCATCGTGCGTCCGGCTTCGTCGACCAGCGAGGTGCCCGATTGCACACGTTCGACCGAGGTATCGATAAGACCCTTGATTTCCTTCGCCGCCGCCGACGAGCGTTGCGCAAGGCTGCGCACTTCACCCGCCACGACCGCGAAACCGCGCCCTTCTTCACCGGCACGCGCTGCTTCCACGGCCGCGTTCAGCGCCAGGATGTTGGTCTGGAACGCAATCCCTTCGATGATCGTAATAATGTCCGCGATTTTCGCCGAACTCTGGTTGATTTCACCCATTGTGCCGACCACTTGCGCCACCACGCGGCTGCCCTTGTTGGCGATCTCCGACGCGTTGGCGGCCAGCGAACTTGCCTGACGGGCGTTATCGGCGTTTTGCTTCACGGTGCCGGTCAGTTCGTCCATGCTCGACGCGGTTTCCTGCAGCGCTGAAGCCTGTTCTTCCGTGCGCGACGACAAGTCGATATTGCCCGCCGCAATCTGCTTGGTCGCCGACGCAATGGATTCGCTGCCCGAGCGCACGCTGCGCACCGTCCCGACGAGGCTTGCCTGCATCTTGGCGAGACCTTGCATCAGGAGGCCCATTTCATCGCGCGACGTGGTGGTGACCTTGCCGCGCAGATCGCCGGCGGCGATCGCTTCGAAGTGCTCGAGCGCTTCGTCCAGCGGCCGGCCGATCGCGCGGCGCAGCGCGAACCACGAGAACGCGGCAGCGCCCAGGCCGATCAGGATCGCGCCCAGGCTCAACGTGCGAAACGTGACGGCGGCCGATTGGGCGGCGGCGTAGCCTTGCCTCGCTTCGTCGAACTGGAATTTGCGCAGGGCGTCGTTGGCGGTGGAAAGCTCGCCGTACGCAGCCTGCATCGCTTTAGCCGTTTCGATAATGCGCGCCTGGTCATTGGCCTTGACGGCCTCGTAACCGCTGTCGATTGCTTTCTGCAGCGCCAGGCGTTTGGCGTTGGAGGTATCGGCGAGTTGCTTTTCGGCCGGGGTCTGCGGCAGCTCGCTGTATTTCTTCCAGAAATCGTTGGCAAGGCCGCGCATCAGTGCACCGCGCTCGATGATCGAGGCGGCTTCCGGCGTGCCGGCAAGAAGCGCCGATCGGTCGAACACGAGCCGTTCGCGGGCCGTATAGAGTTCCGCATTGCTGACGGCGTTCGCGCTTGGCATCTGGTTTTCAAACGTGTCGCGATACGCACTGGTTGATTCATTCATGCCGTAGAGCCCCAATCCGCCGATGGCTACGAGGAGCAGCCCCAGGAATGCCATCGTCAGACCGAGACGGGCCTTGATCGTTAAACTCATGTTCATGCTTTTCCTCGGAGCGGCTATTGAAAGTGTCGGCGGTGCGTTCTGGAATCACGATTCAATGCGTGGCCCAAATTCGTCTGCTTGGACTTCTTTTACGGCGTGTGCGCGAAGCACTTGAGGAAATTCGTGAAATGTTATTTCGTCTAATGAATAACCCTAGGAGTTTTCGGTCCACGTTTACAAATAAACGCGCACATTAATGTGCTTGTTGTAAGTGTTTGCAGAATTATTCGCGAGGGCGCTCGCGCTGGGCAGGCGGGATGGATTCTGAAGACGAATGGAAGTGAGGTTGCTAGCCGCAGCCAAGGGCTTGGTTTGAACAGTCTCTTTAGTTTTATTAGTTCCTGCCGGAGATGGTTTCGCTCGCGCTCGCGGTTTCACAGCCGGGTCCTGTCAGCGCCAGCAAACCAACCCTGCCGCAAGCAAAACACCGCCTGCACGCTAAAACTCAGGTGCAAACGATCGCCCGTCTCCGTTCAAGCCTTTTCCGTATTACCTCGTGCAGCGGATTGCGCTGCAACAGCAGAAGCGCTCGCCGGAGCGGACGTCGCCTCCCTCCTATAGGCCTGCGGCGACACTTCCGGCACGACCCCCGTCGATTCGCGCAAGATCATGCGCGGTGTCACCACCCGCCGCCGCGTGGTCGCCGGCACCTTCCCCGCAATCCGGTCGATCAGCGTCTGAGCCGCCAGCTCTCCGAGTTCGCGCACCGATTGCCCAACCGTCGACAACGCCGGATACGTGTACCGGCTCAATTCGATATCGTCGAAACCGATAATCGAACAGTCCCGCGGCACGTTAATGCCCCGCTCCGCCGCGGCCCGCAACGCACCCACGCCCATCATGTCGTTACACGCGAAAATGCCGGTGGGTTTGAGGGTATCGAAGAGCTGGGAGGCCGCTTCATAACCGCCCGTCGCCGAAAACGCGCTCTGCTGAATGGCGTTTGGCTCGATCTCGATACCGCGTTCGGCCATTGCGCGGATAAACCCGTGGACGCGCATCGCGCTGACCGCCGTGGCAATTGGGCCGGTGATGCAGGCCACCCGCGAATGGCCGAGTTGCAGCAAGTGGCGCGTGGCCAGATAACCGCCCTTCTCGTGGTCGATCTGCACCAGATCCGCCGATACCCCTTCAATATTCCGGTCCAGGATCACCAGCGGTTCACGCGATCCGGCAAGGCTTTGCGCCAGCACCGCATCTTCTCCCGCCGATGCAATCACGAGCCCGTCAATGCGTTTTTCCTGCAGCACACGCAAGTAGCTGCGCTGCTTGGCGGGGTCGTCGTCGGAATTGCAGAAGAACATGCAATAGCCGTTCTTCGCACACCCGTCTTCCACCCCTCGCGCCAGTTCCGCGAAGTACGGATTGGTGGCATTCGGCACCAATAAGCCGATGGTTAGCGTGTTGCGCGCCTTGAGCGAACGCGCCACTGCCGACGGCACGTAATCCAGTTCCTGAATCGCGCGCTCGACCTTCAGCCGCACCTCTGCCGAAACGGGCCGCGAGTTGTTCACGACATGCGACACCGTGGTGAACGACACGCCCGCAATGGCTGCTACATCTTTGATCGTCGCCATACTTGGTCCTTCTCTCTGACTTGGGTCTTGCTTTTTGCTCTTCTTAATTGGCCACCGCAACGCGCATCCCTCTTGCGCTGCGCCTCCAGCCTTGCGTTCCTGGTTGCCGCGTGATCCTGCCCTTCAATACCTGCCTGTTTGCGGCCATTCTGGCCGTCCACCAGCGTGTTTCCCCGCGCCGGCTTTCCTGCACTTCTGGCGCCGCAGCTTTTGCTGCTGTTCGCCTGCTTCAACTCGCTCTGCGTTAGCGTTTGCGTTGTCACTATCCTGACGCAAAAACACGATCATCGCACCCGCCAAACCCAGGTAATTCACAATTCCAAGCCGCGTGCCAACCGGCTCTACGTCCTTCTACGCGTCGGCGGTCAACACACATCCTTCGCGGCGTCCTCTTTCCTTCCGGCCAGCGAATCGGTTGCCTGTCCGCTCATTCAGCGCTTCGCGGCCCGTCGATCCGCTTGCCCGTCAATCTCCGGCTGAGGCGGCGCTTTCGCGTCCGGCTCAATCGGTTCGTGGAGAATCTCGTCGCGTTTCGCGTAACCGGCAAAAGCCGCTGCCAGCAGTGCGTCCTGCGACCATTTGTCCCGCTCGAAAACACCGGTCATCCGTCCCGCCGACATCACCCCGATCCGGTCGCAAATCAGCATCAATTCACGCAGATCGCTCGACACCACCACCAACGCCCGCCCTTCCAGCGCGAGCGCGCCCATCAAGGCGTATATATCGAACTTCGCGCCGACGTCGATGCCGCGCGTGGGTTCATCGAAGAGCAGTACCGTGGAGTCTCGCGCCAGCCAGCGGCCGATCACCACCTTCTGCTGATTGCCACCCGACAACTCCGACACCGGCTGCAACGGGCCGGCGGCGCGAATATGCATCGCGTCGATCTGCGTTTGCGCCAGCGCCGCTTCACGCTGCCCATCGACAATGCCGTTGCTCGACACCGCGCCGATGTTCCCCAGCGAAATGTTTGCGGCGATCGGTTGCGGCAATAGCAAACCCTCGCCCTTGCGATCCTCGGTAATCAAAGCAATGCCGTGTTTCACGGCGTCCGCGGGCGACGTTATCTTCACCGCTGTCAGCGCCGCGCCTGCGCGCGCCACCGAAACCACGCCGCTATCGGCCCGGTCCGCGCCGTAGATCAGCCGCATCAACTCCGTACGGCCCGCGCCGATCAGCCCGCTGATGCCGAAAATCTCGCCCGCCTTCACCTCGAACGACACGTCGCGGACCACGTCGCCGCGGCTCATGCCCGCCACTTTCAGCGCGACTTTGCGAATCCGCCGCTCGCCCAGATCGATCCGTTCGCCTATGTCGCGTCCTACCATCAGCGTGACCAGCCGGTCGCTCGTCAGATTCTGCATAGCGTCGATATGAACCAGCTTGCCGTCGCGTAACACGGCCGCCCGCCCGGCGATCCGTCTCAACTCTTCCAGCCGATGCGAGATGTACACCAGCGCCACGCCCCGCGCTTTCAGCCGCTCGACCTGCTCGAACAACAAGTCCACTTCGCGCGCGGTCAGCATCGCGGTGGGTTCGTCGAGAATCAGCACACGGCAATCGCCGATCAGATTCCGCGCGATCTCCACCATCTGCTGATGCCCGATCCCCAGCGCGCCCACGAGCGTGTCCGGGTCGATCGCGTCCAGTCCGACCTGCTGCATCGCGTGCCGGGCATCCTCGCGCAGCGTCGCCCGGTCGATCCAGCCGAACTTGAACCCCTTGCGCTGCGGCAGGCGGTTCAGGAACAAATTCTCAGCCACCGACAACGTAGGCAGCAGGTTCAGTTCCTGCATCACCATCCGTACGCCGAGCGCTTCCGCTTCCTTGCGGCTGGCCGGTGTATAAGGCGCTCCACCCAGCGTCATGGTGCCGGTGGTCGGATCGACCAGGCCGCCGATGATCTTGGACAGCGTGCTTTTCCCCGCCCCGTTTTCCCCCGTCAACGCGAGCACTTCGCCCGCGTGCAGATCCAGCGAGACATCGGATAAAACCGGCTCCACGTACGTCTTGCCGATACCGCTCACCGTCAGCACGGGCGCGGATTCCACTATGTCGTCCATCATCTTCCCCGGCGAAAAGCCGCCGCGCTCCTGAAAAAGCACGCGCCCTGTCGCTGCGCCGGGCCGGAAACCGGGCTTCGGTTGTCGGCGTTTGCATCCCGCTTCCAACCCGGCACTGGCCTAGCAATCGTTTGCAATCAGGTTTGTCCGCAAAACCCCGATCGGCCCACTACGTTAGTAGACAAGATACCGGGCACCGCTGCCGCTCATCGAGAAAAATACTTGATCGTCCCATTCTCTCGTTTATCGGCAATGGCGCCCGGATCTTGAGATATTAAGCAGACAAATACGCAAATCTATTCGTGTAATACCTATTAATACCTATTAATACCTATTTTTTCGTAATCAGGTCCACCGGCGTTTCAACCACGCCCGACAATTCCGATTGTTTCTTGTGCTCGGAAATCGCCTTCAGAGCCGTATCGATACCGAATACCGCCTGCTTCGCGGCGTATTGATCGGCGGTGGCGAGCACGCGGCCGTCGGCGAGCATCGGCTTGATGGCGTTGATGTTGTCGTAGCCGACTACCTGCACCTTGCCGGCCTTGCCGGCCGCACGCACGGCGGAGACGGCGCCGATCGCCATGTTGTCGTTGCCGCACAGCAATGCTTTCACGTTCGGGTTCGCGTTCAGGATCTGCGACGCCACTGCGTTGCCCTTGTCGATTTCCCAATCGCCCGACTGCACCGAGACGACTTTCATGCCGCCCGCCTGCATCGCTTCCTTGAATCCGGCGGTGCGTTGCTGCGCGTTGGTCGTGGTCGACACGCCTTCGATAATGCCGACTTCATCGCCGGATTTGAGCTTCTTGGCGAGATATGCCCCCACCTCTCTCGCACCCTTCGCGTTATCCGGGCCGACAAACGGCACGTTCAGGTCTTTCGACTTGAGCACGTCCGGATCGAGCCGGTTATCGATATTCACCACGATGATCCCTGCATCCACGGCTTTCTTGATGACCGGGACCAGCGCCTTCGAATCGGCCGGGGCGATCACGAGCGCATCGACCTTCGAGACGATCATTTGCTCCACGATGCGAATCTGGTTCGCGGTATCGGTTTCGTCCTTGATGCCGTTGGTGATCAGGTCGAACTGGTTCGCATTGTGTTTCTGGTAATCCTTGGCGCCGGTTTCCATGGTCAGGAAAAACTCGTTCGCCAGCGATTTCATGACGAGCGCGACCTTCGGCTTGTGTGAGGCTTGCGCGGCGGCACTCGTGGAGTACAGCGACAACGGCAACGCGGCGCACGCGCTCAGCGACAGCGCGATCGAGATGAAACGGCGGCGCAGCGCGGGTTTGACAGGCTTGTGATGTGAGTTCATGCAGCGAATCTCCTGGTTTTGTTTTGAGTTGTTGGATGATTGAGTTATTGGAAGAAACAGGATGAGTGTCTGGGTTTTCGGCTCCGGCAGATTCTCGCCCGGGCGAATCCGGTGTTCCCTCGGTTCGGATTCTGCCGGTGCGTCAGACGTCGAGACACGATCTTGCTAAGAAGGCTGGTTTGGGCACTCCGTCAGATCCCCGCGCGGTCTTGCGTGTCATCGGCCTGGCGAATGTAAGCTCCGCAGCAAGCTCGCACAGCCCGATGAGCGTGGACGTTTCCGCCACGCGCCGCAATTGCTGTCGGCCCTGATTTTGTGGCCCCGCGTGATGACGATGACCGTGCAGCTAATGACCTCCCGCTCGCGAAACGCGGATGCATTCCGACCGGCCCGTCAAGGCCGGCAAGCTCTCACAGATCATCGACGGATTCCCCGTCCACCTTCTTGTCGATGATCGCCCGGGCATAGTCGATACCTGCGCGGGTCGCATCGATAGGACTGTCGAACGGTTCCTGCTCCGGGACGCCGAACATCTCCGACTTGCCGCTCTCGCCGCTCGCGCTGCGCGAAATGGTCACGACAATATCGAAATGGCGCGGGCCGTCGTCGGGTTCGTCGCGTTCTTTCGCGCGGCGCAGCGCCTGGACGGAGATCTCAAAACCTTTGTAGTGATCGGACAAGGGGTGGGACATACGCGACTCCTCAGAGCAGTTTGAACGACAGGATCGCACGGCTTGGTAACACAACGTTGGTAACTCAACACATGACAACGCATGGACAGTGCCTGAAGAGACTGTGCTAAGGCGCTTTGTCGGCGTGATGACAGGCGGTTATCGCGAATGTTGTGACGTTACAACGAGGGCTTCCCGCCATTGTTACGGACCGCGAAATCGCCGACCGTTCACACACGCGGGCGGACAAGCAGAAATTGTAAGCCTCCTGAGCAAAATCGTTGCTGTTATGCAGCAGAAGCTTACAAAGCGTATATCGAGGCGCTGAGAAAGCTCGAATCGGATAATGTCTCCGCCTTTTGAAAACAGCGAACCCGCGCGCTTTTCGGTGCCGTGGGTTCGAAACCGTACGGCATTTGTATGGCTTTTTGCCATAATGGCCTACCTGATTTGGCCTACCTGATGGCCTACCCGATTGATCCGCCTGACGATGGTAAATAACGGCAAAAGCCGCAGTGGTATTAATACGCGCCTGACCTTGCATCACCTCACCTTGTTTCAAGTCATCCACTTAAAGGGAGCATCGAATGAAGATCCAGGCAACCATGGCAACGCTCGCACTGGGCGTAGCTTTAAGCGTGACCTTCGCTGCAGCACCGGCGTTTGCCGATAACAGCCAGCAATCGAAGATGACCGCCTGCAATGCGCAGGCTGCAGGCAAGAAAGGCGATGACCGCAAGGCCTTCATGAAGGACTGCCTCTCCTCGACGCCTACAGCCGCCGCCACGCCGATGACCCAGCAACAGAAGATGACGGCGTGCAACAAATCGGCGACGGGCAAGACCGGCGACGACCGCAAGGCCTACATGAAGAGCTGTCTCAGCAACAAGAGCTGAAGCGGCGCGAGGTGACGTTCGATTGTTTGTTGAAGCCGCGGGCCCGTTGGGCACGCGGCTTTTTTCATGGTTTTTCGCGATTAAATCGTGCGTAGGTGAAGTCCCGAACGCGGGAAAACCCCGCCCCGTCTTATTGCAGTGCAGCTACGGTCGTGCTACGCGGCGCGCGTTTTATCTCATAAGATGGACGCGAGGCGGCCCACCAGAACAACTAATGCGCCATCGGTCCGCCGTAGTCTAGCCGGCTTGCAGCACTGCAACGGATGGAGGCCCGAGGATGGTATGGCGATATAAAAACCGCTGGTTCAGGCGGTGGCTTGTCTTGATCATTTTCTGGGCGGTTCCAGTCATGATCGTTGCGGTAAACGAGATTCGCGAGCAACTGGCCTACGATGCCCAAGACCTCGCGCGCATCCAGTCCGCCTGGATATTCACAGACGCACAACACGCGTCCCCCGCAGCTTCGCGATGCCACGGTTCCCTCGATGAAGCTCGCATAGCCGGCTGTCCGCCGGACGTGCTGGCCGCCAATGCCGCCAAGAATCAGGATGCAGTCGAGGAGTATTCGATTCGCCGCAGCGTGCTGTTCAGTTATCTATGGCACGCGTTTGTCGGCTACTGGATCGTGCCGGCCGTCACGCTGTTCTTGCTCGGCGCGGTGATCGGGGTGATTCGACGCTCGCTTCGGCGCCCCGCTACTAAAAAACAAGAAGCGAAGCCCGCCAACGAATCAACTCGCATAGCCAAGCCTTAAAAATGCCGTTTTGCGGCTTGGCGACAACATCCCTGCTCATTTTTTGCACTATCCCCATCAGTTTTTCACTTTATTTCGATGGGTAAGTTTGACCGGAAACCGGGCGATCTGGACGGGCTGGCCCGCCGTTTGCGTGCTTTGGTCTTGTCTGGCGTGAAAGACGAATGTTTCGAACAAACAAGCGTCTTCTCACGCGGACAACGCCTTGGCCGGGCAGGTCAAAATTACCTCGTCGCGTTGGCGTGATCCGGCGCAAGCCAAGCGGGGTAAGGCTTCGCGAGGTTTCATGACATGTTGCGCAAGTACGTGCCGTGTTATAAAACGCCAAGCTACAACACCCGTAGATGGGGTTTCCCAAAAAACCACGATGGAGAAAACGATGCAAAGACGAAACTTCATGATCAAATCGACCGCCGCGCTTGCACTGGGGGGCCTCGCGCTTGCTGGATGCACGACTACGTCGAATCAGGGCGCACAACAGACCGCTGGCGACGCGGACGCACGCCGTTCGATCGATGCGGATATTGACGCGACCATGCAACGCTTGTATGTCACCGCTCGCGGCTCGCGCGAACTGGTCGGCAAGGCGCGCGGCGTGCTCGTATTCCCGTCGGTGATCGCTGCAGGTTTTATCGTCGGGGCGCAGTACGGCAAGGGCGCGCTGCGGGTTGGCGGCAGATCGATCGGCTACTACAGCACGACATCGGGGTCGATCGGCCTGCAAGCTGGCGCGCAATCGAAAGCCATCGTCTTCCTGTTCATGACGCAGGACGCTCTCGACACATTCCGCAATACCGACGGCTGGTCGGTGGCCGGCGATGCATCGGTGGCGCTGGTGAAGATGGGCGCGAACGGCAATATCGATTCGACCACCGCTACGGCGCCCGTCGAAGTGTTCGTGCTGACGAACGCCGGCCTGATGGCGAATCTCTCGCTGGAAGGCACGAAGGTGTCGCGTCTGAAGATCTAAGGGGCTTGGTCAGCCGGCGAAAGCCGGCCCGAGTCCAGGAACCACGCACGCAAGACAAAACCGCCGCGCAGCACGACCCGAAGGTCGTACTGCGCGGCGGTTTATTTTGTGAGGTCCCGGTAAGAACCGCTTTTTAGCTGGTCGCGCTGTCGATCAATTTGAAACGCGAACGCTTTTGCGCGCGTACGACCGCCTGATAAGCATCAACGTATTGCTGCGCCATGCGACGCGACGTAAAGCGTTCTTCAAAGCGCTTGCGCACGCCTTCTCGTGACACGGTATGCAGCCGGTTCACCGCAGCCACGGCGCCGATCTCGTCCTCGACGATAAAACCCGTCACGCCCTCGTCCACCACTTCCGGCACCGCGCCGCGATTGAACGCGATCACCGGCGTGCCGCACGCCATCGACTCGATCATCACAAGACCGAACGGCTCCGGCCAGTCGATCGGGAACAGCAGCGCGTGGGCGCCGGAGAGGAAGTCGGCCTTCTGCCCGTCGTCGATCTCACCGATGAATTCCACGTACGGCAATTTCATCAGCGGCGCAATCTCGCGCTCGTAATACTCGCGGTCCGCTGAGTCCACCTTCGCCGCGATCTTGATTTTCATGCCACACCGCCCGGCGATCCGGATGGCGGTATCGACGCGTTTTTCCGGCGATATCCGCCCGAGGAACGCCAGGTAAGTCTGTTCGACCGGCTGCGGCATGTAACGCATTTCCGGCAGTCCGTGATACACGGTCGTTAGCCATTTGGCTTGCGGCAACGGATGACGTTGCGCGTCCGAAATGGAGATTACCGGTGCGGTATTGAACGTGCTGAAGATCGGCTGCTGCTCGGGCAAATCGAGGCGGCCATGCAGCGTGGTGACGAACGGCGTGTCCTGGCGTTTGAACAGCGAGAACGAGTAGTAATCCATGTGGAAATGCAGCACGTCGAAATCGTCGGCGCGGCGTCGCACCATTTCCATCAACAGCATGTGCGGGGCGATCCGGTCGCGGATGGCGGGGTCCAGGCGCAACGCGCGCGGCCATACGGCTTCCAGCTTTGCCTTGGTTTGCGAGTCGCCTGAAGCGAACAAGGTCACGTCGTGTCCGAGTTCGACCAGCGCTTCGGTGATATACGACACGACCCGCTCAGTCCCGCCGTACAGCTTGGGCGGCACCGATTCGGTCAAGGGGGCTATCTGTGCAATTCTCATTGTTCGCGTCTCCACTCGGTCTTACGTCGCCGTGATGTTTAGTCGGTGATAGTGCTCGGCACGATCGCCGGTCGCGCTCGCGCAACGAGCAACGCGCGAGTACGAGACCGTATTATTGGCCGCAGATGCCTGAAAGTTGGCAAAACTTTCATTTTCACGACCCTGTTACAGTCGCGAAACACTCGAACATCGTTGATTCCTTGCGGTTTTCAGCCCGATATCCAGTCGTCGGGCGCCGCATTCAGGCCAGCGCCTAACGGGGTTTATTTGCTGTTCGCCGGGCGTTTGTTGAGCTTGACGCCGCGCAGGTCGGCGAGAAAAGAGTCGCGCCACACGCCAAGATCGTATTTGCGCAGCATGACCATGTTGGCCTCGTAGCGCTCGCGGCGTTCGGCGAGCGGCATGGAAAGCGCCCGTCCAATTGCTTCGCTCATCCCTACGATGTCGTGCGGATTCACCATCAACGCGCCCGTCATTTCGTCGGCGGCGCCCGCGAACTGGGACAACACGAGTACGCCGGGATCGTCGGGATTTTGCGCCGCGACATATTCCTTCGCGACCAGGTTCATGCCGTCGCGCAGCGGCGTGACCAGTCCGATCTGCGATTCACGAAACAGCGACATCAGCTTCCAGCGGTCATAGCGCTGGTTCATATAGCGGATCGGTGTGTAGTCGAGGCCCGAGTAACGGCCGTTGATACGGCCTGCTTCGTATTCCAGGTTATGACGGATCTGCTGATACGTATCGACGTCCGAGCGCGTAGGCGGCGCGATCTGCACGAGCGTGACATTGCCCCGCCATTCCGGCGATTTCTCCAGGAAGTGCTCGAACGCCTTGAAGCGCTCGACCAGTCCCTTCGAATAGTCCAGCCGGTCCACGCTCATGATGAGCTTGCGGCCTTCCAGGCTCTGCTTCAGGTCCATCACGTCCTGACGCGCTTCGCCGCGAGTAGCTTGTTCGGCGATTTCATCGGGGAAGATGCCGATGCGGTACACGCCGGTTTTCAGCTTGCGGCCAAACGCTTCGACTTCGCCATCTGGCGATGCTTTTCCATGCGCGTGACGCACGATGTAATCGTGGAAAGCGGTCTGGTCACCGGGGGTCTGGAAGCCTACTACGTCGTAGCAGCACAGCGACTTGACCAGTTCCTCGTGAGGCGGAATGTTGAGCAGGATCTGCGGCGACGGGAACGGGATATGCAGGAAAAATCCCATCCGGTTGGTCACGCCCTCCGAGCGCAGCGCTTCGCCGAATGGGATCAGGTGATAGTCGTGGACCCAGATGACATCGTCGGGTTGCAGCAGTTTGATCGCACGATGCGCCAGCCACGAATTGACCCGCCGATAACCCGCGTATTCATCGCGGTCGTAGACAGCAAGATCATTGCGATAGTGGAAGACGGGCCATAAGGTCGCGTTCGAAAAACCACGGTAATACTGGTCATAGTCCTTCTTCGGCAAGCCGACCGTCGCGAACGTGACCGCGCCGTCCTGTTCAAGTTTCGGGCCCTGGTTCGCCACGCTGTCGCTCACTACGTCGCCGCTCCAGCCGAACCAGACCCCGCCGCTGTCCTTCAGCGCGCCGAAGACACCTACTGCGAGGCCACCGGCCGAGCCTTTGGTTTCCGTCGGCGAGGCCACGCGATTCGATACAACGACTAAGCGGCTCATTACTGGCTTCCTTTTGCGATTCTGTCGGGTGTGTGTATTTTTCAGGGCGGTATGCGGCGCGACGGTTGAGGCCCTTTGTCAGTGACCGGCGCGCTTCTTTTCATTCTCCATGGGCGGTCTTCTTTCGGCTTCGTGCGCAGGCCTCAGTTCAATCTCAATTCAAGGTTTGTCGCGTTTCGGGTTTTCCATAGCCCCGTACTTTCGCTTCGTGAGCTTGCCCGCAATCTCGATGCCACAGCGCATGCTCAACGCCGTTCTGCCGGTGTAGCAGCAGTGCCTGCAGGCACGTTCGGGGCAGTACTCGCCGCCGGATGCGCCGATGCATCCGGTCCGTAACGCTCTCCCCGGCTTGCCACCGGATCGGCTTCCGTATTGGCTGTCCGGCTCGATGCAGGCGGCCGGATCGTGCCGGTCGTGCCGTCCCTTCCATCCGCCATGCTGCGATCGAGCGGCGGGGCAAAATCGACGTGCTCCCCTTCGGACGACAAATCCGCTCGCGCCCGCGGCAGGAACTGCGGATACGTCGATTGCACGAAGTTCAGCAGACCCTCGCGCACACGGCATCGAAGATCGAAGTTCAAGCCGGAATCGAAGGAACTGACGAGCACGCGAATCTGCATGGATTTTTCGGTGGCGTCGGTGACTTGCAAGACCTGCACGCGCTCGTCCCACTCAGGCGCGCTTTGCAAAATGCGTTCGAGTTCTTCACGCAGCGGCGCCACCGGCATGCGGTAATCGACGTAGAAAAATACAGTACCAATGATCTGCGAACTGTTGCGCGTCCAGTTCGCGAACGGATTCTCAATAAACCATTGCAGCGGCACGATCAAACGCCGCTGGTCCCAGATGCGGATGGACACGTAGGTGCCGGTGATCTCCTCCACTCGCCCCCATTCGCCCTGGATCACGACCACATCGTCGAGCCGGATGGGTTGCGACAGCGCGATCTGCAATCCCGCGATCAAATTGCCCAGCACCGGCCGCGCCGCGATACCCGCGACCAGTCCCGCCACGCCCGCCGACGCCAGCAAGCTCGCGCCGACTTGCCGCACGGCGGGAAACGTCATCAGCGCGCCGCCAAAGCCGATGATCACGATCACCACCATCACCGAACGCGCCAGCACGCGTGCCTGCGTGTGAATCCGGCGCGCTTGCAGATTGTCCTGGCTATCGAGCGGATGGGCTTGCACCAGCGCCTCGGCCACGGCGCCCACCGAACGCACGGCAAGCCAGGTCAGCGCGACGATCAGGAACACGGTAAGCAAATCGCGCAGTGCCGCGGCGAACGGCAGCGTATCGGGCGCTTCGACCACCACGAAACCCAGCGCGAGAATGATCAGCAGCGCGAGCGCGGGGTTGTCGATAAAGCGCAATACCACGCTCATCAACGGATACGGCCGCGCGATGCGCACCAGGATTCGCGAGCCGACCCAATGCGCGCCGATCGCGAACACCACGGCAAGCGCCGCCACGACAAACGTGCCGGGCCAGGTATTGAGAGGGGCGGAAGCGATCCGCTCGAAGGAGTCGAAAGAGATCATCGTCGTCGTGGAATCAGCCTTGAAAGGTGATATCTGAGGGGTACATACGACGCGGGATGGTGAGAAACCCGGTTGCGCCTTGAGCGCAGCGGCGCCAACGGCCGGTCGACATGACCAGCGTGGCACGTGATGAGATAGCTATTCTATTGCATGGCAGATTGCAGCATGGGACACGCCGGCGCCAGCCGATGAACCGGCGGGCGGCATGACCGAACCTGTCACTTCAGACCACTGCTTACTTTTCAGCCTTGCAGGGAAAAGCCTTGCCGAGCCCGAGCGACACCATGGTCGTAGCGTTGAAGTTGCTGCGCGAGGGATTGTCGGCGATGAACTTGCGTACTGCGTCCGTCAGTTCCTGCGGTTTGACATCGACTGGCAGGCAGAAATACTGGCCCACCTGCGGTCCCGACGTACCGCCAATGGCTTCGATGGTGTTGTAGATGCCGTCGGCGGCACCTTCTATGTAAGCCGCGCATGCGCTGCGTGAGGCCGTGTCAGTCTTGGTGCAAAGCATGTTCAGATCGTTGCCCGTGAACGCGGCCGCGCTGAGCGGAAACGCGAGCACACTGGCCATGACAAAAACCCGCTGCATGATGATCCTTTCTTATGTTGGCGGTTGCGGACCGGCCTGGAAACGCTATTGAAAACAGCGCGTTTTTATTGGCCAAAGCCCGGCTTTTCAGCGAGTGCACCCGGACGCACCCTCCCTGGGCTCGCAGTTCCCCGGATAGTTGCTCGCTGACCTCGTATTCGCGCGGACGGGACCTGTTGTTGTGAGTCAATGCATGTCGGACTTGCATCAGACATGAGTCAGGTTCCTCGCCGCGCGAGCGTCATTTTGCACTGTTTGTACCGGTTTGCGGGACCCCGGATGCGCCTGCAGCACCCTGGTTTTGCATCGATGCAAGCCGCGCCGCGAGCCCTTCCGCCACATCTTTCTCGTGATATTGCTTCGCGAAATCCACCGCCGTCAGGCCAATCTGGTTCTTCACCCGCAAGTCGGCGCCTTCATCGAGCAGCAGCTTCACCGTCGACAAATGGCCGCCGCGCGCCGCCATCATCAGCGGGGTCGTGCCGTTGGGCGAACCTGCATCGATGTAAGCCGAATGGTCGAGCAGCACCTTGACCACGTCGTCGTGACCGTTGGTCGCGGCGTAGTGCAGTGGCGTCCAGCCCTTCTTGTTCACCTCCGCGTCCTTCGCGATCAGCATGTTCACGAAGTTGAGGTCGTCGTTGAGCGCGGCCAGCATCATCGCGTTTTCGCCAGCGGAATCGAGCTTTTCAAGGTCGATGTTCGGGTTATCGGCGAGCAGCTTGCCGACCTTGTCCGACTTTTCCCGCGCTGCGATGACAAGCAGCGGCGCGCCGGTGTTATCGACCAGATTCGGGTCCACGCCCTGCGCCAATAGCTTCTTAACGGCCGAAACGTCGTCGAACTTTACGGCCTTGATCATCGAATCGGCGGGCGCGGCGAAGGCCGGTTGCGCAATGGCGGCGGCCGTCAGCACCAGGCCCGTCAAGAAGATTCGCCACGTTTTGCCCGGCAAGGCGGTTTGATTAGCCGAGGGCGTCGAAGAGGTCGAAGGGGTCGAAGAGGAAACCGTCGAAAATGTAAGCATGTGTTCCTTGGGGATTACTTAACGTTCTAATAGTCAGTCAAACAAGCGTTCAAACGCGAGCTGCGGCGAAGAACCGTTGCAGGCTCAGTGCCCGGCCGGCTGCGGGATCTTGAACAGCGTAAAAAAATTACTCGTGGTGGCGGCTGCAAGCGCGTCTTCCGGCATCTCGCGCAATTGCGCGATGAAGCGTCCGACATAACTTACGTACGCAGGTTCATTCGATTTCCCGCGATACGGCACCGGCGCGAGGTACGGCGAGTCCGTCTCAATCAGCAAACGCTCGAGCGGCACGCGTCTCGCGACGTCCTGCACCTCTTTCGCGCTCTTGAACGTGACGATGCCCGACAGCGAAATGTAAAAGTCCTGTGCGAGCGCTGCCTCGGCGACGTGCCACGGTTCGGTGAAGCAATGCATCACGCCGCCCGGCACGCTCGCGCGCTCCTCGGCCATGATCCGCAGCGTGTCTTCCCACGAGGACCGGGTGTGGATGATCAACGGTTTCGCGGTCGCATGCGCCGCGCGAATATGCGTGCGGAAACGTTCGCGCTGCCATTCCATATCGGCGATGCTGCGGCCTTCCAGGCGGTAATAATCCAGCCCCGTCTCGCCGATAGCGACCACTTTCGGGTGCCGCGCCAGTTCGACGAGATCGGCCACGCTCGGTTCACGCGAGTCCTCGTGATCCGGATGCACGCCGACCGACGCGTAGATGTGCTCGTTTTCCTCGGCAATCTTCAGCACGGAAGGCAGCGTTTCCAGATCCACCGACACGCACAGCGCTTGCGTCACCTTCAGCTCGCGCATCTTGTCGAGCACTTCGGGGAGACGGTCGACCAGACCTTCGAAATTGATGTGGCAATGCGAATCGACGAACATGGGGGTTCCGTTAAAGCGTGTTGGGGTGAGTCTCTAGCTAAGGCGTCGGCCGAGGATCACGAGGTCTCGTTCAACGCCATCCAGCACCGCGACGCGCGGCAGCGTCCCCCACGTCTGGAATTCGAAGCCCCTGAACAGGCGCAGGCTCGGTTCGTTATGGCCAAAGATAAATCCAAGCACTGTATCAATACCCAATGCCGGCGCGCGTTCCAGCGCCGCTTGCAGCAACTGCTTCCCAAGCCCCTTGCCGCGCACACTTTCAGCGAGATAAATGCTGACTTCCGCGCTACGCAGATAGGCCGGGCGACCGTAGAAATCGGAGAAACTCAGCCACGCGACCACCGTGCCGTTTTCTTCGACCACCCATAGCGGGCGTGCTTGCGGGCCGTGGGCGTGAAACCACGCGAGCCGGCTTTCCACCGTGACCGGCTCCAGATCGGCGGTCACCAGACGCGACGGCACCGTGGAATTGTAGATGGCCACGATGCCGGGAAGATCGTCGAGCGTAGCGTCGCGGAAATTGGGTTTCATAGTGCGTTCGTGTGCAGAAAAGTGAGTCGATAGTGAGTCGATAATCAGGCGGCGTTAAACACGTCGCGATAGCCCAGGAACAGTTCCTCGAAGACCAGCCGCGCGTTCAGCGGATGATTTTCCACTGCGCGTTGCCGCGTCACCGTCTTTTGAAAGCGGGCAAAACGTTCGGTATCGATCTGCGCGGCGCAGCGCTCGAGTGCCTTCGATGCCGCCGGAAAGTAGCGTGGACGCCCGGCCGTTTTCTGCGCAAGCAGGTCGTAAAGCCAGCGCTGCAGCCAGCCGAGCACCATGGGTACCGGCAGCTTCTGCAGGTTTTCGCCGCACGCAAAAGCGTCGCAAGCGGGCCCAGCGGCCAGTTGCGCCAGCGCGAAATCGCGCAGCGCGCGGTTTTCGTCTGTGGCGAGCGCGAGCGCCGTCAGCGGCGCACCACCCGCTTCCGCCAGCAATGCTGCCGGACGTTCAACTCCCTGCTGCGCCAGCCACGCAACGGCGGGCTCGGTGGCTGGGAGACTCATCGGCCATTGACGGCAGCGGCTGATGATCGTCGGCAGCAAGCGGTCTATGCGCGCCGTCACCAGGATAAACACCACACCCGAAGGCGGTTCTTCGAGCGTCTTGAGCAGCGCGTTCGCGGCGAACACATTGATCGATTCGGCCGGATACACCAGCACGACCCGCAAACCGCCGCGATGCGAACCGAGACTGAAAAAATTCATCAGCCCGAGCACCTGATCGATCTTGATCTCCTTGCTCGGCACCTTCGATTTCTTGCCGTCCTCGGCATCCGCCGTCTTGTCGTCGCTGATCAAGTCGCCGGCGAGCGCCTCGGGCAGCACCGCGCGATAGTCAGGGTGGTTGCCCTGGCTGAACCACAGGCAGGCAACGCAATGTCCGCACGGTTCGCGCGTTTCAGTCGGAGATTCGCAGAGCAGGCTTTGAGCAAGATGCTGCGCGAACTGCAATTTGCCGATACCCGCGCGACCGTGCAGGAGCAGCGCGTGCGGCCAGCTTGCACGTAGTTGCTCAAGACGGGACCAGTCATCGGTTTGCCACGGATAGATCATGAAAAGTCTTTTGGATCAGGTGTTTGCGACGCAATCTTGCAAGATTGAATTTACTTTAACTTGCAAGTTAAGTTCAATTAATTCAAATGCTTGTTGATAATATTTGAAGCTTTTTCGAGATTAGTACAGCGCTGCTTTAACGGTAAAGAGCCTTCGGGCACAGAAACTTAAAGTAGTTTCTATTTTAAAACATGTTTATAAAAATCAGATATTTGCGATCACTTTCTCAAGTTGCTTCTGTATGTCGATGATCGACTGCGTAGCGTCGATTATCACAAACCGCTCCGGGGATTCCGCCGCTCGCCGCAGATACTCGGCCCTCGTGCGGCCAAAAAACGAATCGGATTCGCTCTCGAACTTGTCCGGCGAGCGGACCGCGCCGCGCCGTTCGCTGGCTACGTTCGTCGGTACGTCGAAGAGCACCGTCAGGTCCGGCTGAAAACCGCCCTGCACCCACCGCTCCAGCGCTTCCAGCTTGTCACGCGGCAAACCGCGGCCGCCGCCCTGATAGGCGAAGGTGGCATCGGAGAAACGATCCGACAGTACCCAATCGCCCCGGGCCAGCGCCGGTTCAATGATCTGGGCCAGATGTTCCCGGCGCGCGGCGAACATCAGCAACGCCTCGGTTTCGAGGTCCATCGGCTGATTGAGCAACAAGTCGCGCAGGCTTTCTCCCAGCGTCGTGCCGCCGGGTTCGCGCGTGATCACGACCGTGCGGCCCGTCGATGCGATTTTTTCGTCTAGGCGCTGACGAAACCACGCCAGGTGCGTAGTTTTACCCGCCCCGTCGATGCCTTCAAACGTAATGAATTTGCCGCGCACCATCATTGACCCCGGATGTACTTGTCGACGGCCCGATTGTGGTCGCCGAGATTGTCTGAAAAGAAGCTGCTGCCGTCGCCGCGCGACACGAAATAGAGTGCCGTGCTGGACGCAGGATTGACCGTCGCCGCGAGCGCCGCAACGCCCGGCAACGCAATCGGACCGGGCGGAAGGCCCATGCGCGTGTAGGTATTGTACGGAGTGTCGGTTTGCAGATCTTTTTTACGCAGCCGGCCGCCGTAGGCGGAGCCCAGGCCGTAGATCACCGAAGGGTCCGTCTGCAGTGGCATGCCGATGCGCAACCGGTTGGCAAACACCGCCGCGACCAGCGGCCGGTCGGCAGCGCGCCCGGTTTCCTTTTCGACGATCGACGCCATGATCAGCGCGTCATACGGCGTCTTGTACGGCAGATTCTGCGCGCGGGTGTTCCAGGCTTCGGTCAGGCGCTGCTGCATCAGCTTGTATGCGCGTTTATAGACGGCGATATCGCTGGTGCCTTTATCGAAGAGATAGGTGTCGGGGAAAAACAGGCCTTCCGCGCTCGCCCGCGCAATCACGTCGTCCGGCGCGCCGATCGCCTTCAGCAAGTCGGTGTCGGTCATGCCGGCGGTGTCGTGTTGCAGCGCCGGATTGCCGTCCAATTCGTTGCGCATTTTCTGGAACGTCCACCCTTCGATCACCGTCGCCACGTACTCGTTGACGTCGCCGCGGGCAATTTTCTGCAGCATCTCGTACGGCGTGATGCCCGTCTTGAACGCGTAGTTACCAGACTTGAGCTGCGCAGAAAGACCGAGCGCGCGCGTCATCAGCACGAACAACTGCTGTTGGACGTGCGCGCCGCCGCGGTCCAGCTGGAGGGCCACGCTGCGCAGCGTGCTGTGGGATTTGATGGTGATGTCGAGTTCAGGTGAGGCCAGGTCGACCGGGCTGTTCGCCCACCTGAACATGCCCGCAACGAGCGCACCGGCAACCACGACCGCGACGACAGCCGCGATCAAACATTTCTTCAAAAGGGACATGCGAAACACGCTCGGGATAGACCCCATATAATACTTGTTCGCCTCCGTCAAAGTCAGGTCCATGAATTCTTCGACCGCTTCACCGCTTGCTTCTCCTTTTGACGCCGTCCTTCATGCAGGCGTGTTCGTGCCGCTGACGCAGTTCGGCATCATCGACACTACCGGCGACGACGCCGCCGCTTTTCTTCACACGCAATTGACCAGCGACGTCCAGCATCTGGATGCATCCACAGCGCGTCTGGCCGGTTATTGCTCGCCTAAAGGCCGCTTGCTCGCGTCGTTCCTGATGTGGCGCTGCGGTGACGCCGTGAGGTTGATGCTCGCCGCCGACGTGCAGGCATCGGTGCAAAAACGCTTGTCGATGTTCGTGATGCGCGCGAAAGCGAAGCTCGTCGATGCCACGCCGTCGCTCGCC
>JGI12635J15846_10000535_pt1 | contig 32657 bp, 27 predicted proteins | sample BlaSpr_A8_OM2_M2_FD_15846 | JGI IMG/M metagenome (IMG submission 15846)
AGCCGCGCAAGCGCCGCCGGCCGGCTTTCGTCGAAGACAATAAGTTTTGCCAGCAGCGAGTCATAGAACGGCGGGATGGTGTAGCCCTGATACAGCATGGAATCGATTCGCACGCCCGGGCCAGCCGGCCACACCAGTTCGTCGATACGGCCTGGACTTGGACGGAAATCGCGCTCTGGATCTTCGGCATTGATGCGGCATTCGATAGCGGCTCCGCGCATGACGATATCGCCTTGTTCAAAGCGCAACGGCTCGCCATCGGCAATGCGCAGGGATTCGCGCACGAGGTCAATGCCTGTTATGGCTTCGGTCACCGGATGCTCGACCTGAATACGCGTGTTCATTTCGATGAAGTAAAACTCGCCGCGTGTTTCGTCGAACAGGTATTCGAGCGTGCCCGCACTTCGATATCCGACTTCCCGGGCCAGTCGCGTAGCCGATTCGCATAACGATGCGCGCAGATCCGGGGTCAGCGAAGGCGAGGGCGCCTCCTCGAAGATTTTCTGTCGACGCCGCTGCAGGGAGCACTCGCGTTCGAACAGATGAACGACGCTCTTGCCATCGCCAAGCACTTGCACTTCAATATGGCGCGCCCGTCCGATAAAACGTTCCAGATAGACTCCGGCGTTGCCGAACGCGGCTTGTGCCTCACGTTGCGCGAGCGGTAACTCCACATCGAGCTGCGCCGCATCGTGTGCCACGCGAATGCCGCGTCCACCCCCGCCGGCGGCTGCCTTGATCATCACCGGATAACCGATGCGGCCGGCGACATCGCGCGCCTGATCGAGTGAATCGAGCACGCCCTCGCTGCCGGGCACGGTCGGCACGCCTGCGCGTTTCGCAGTGGCACGTGCGCGCGCCTTGTCGCCCATCATCGCGATGATCGACGAAGACGGGCCGACGAAGATCAGCCCCGCCGTCTCGACCTTCCCTGCGAACGCCGCGTTCTCCGATAAAAATCCATAGCCCGGATGAACCGCATCCGCGCCACATTGTTGAGCCGCTTCAAGAATGGCGGCTGGATTGAGATAACTTTTAGCGGCGTGCGCCGACCCGATCGGCACGGCCACGTCAGCCATGCGCGCGGCGAGGCTGTCCCGGTCGGCATCGCTGACAGTCACGGCCGCACGCATGCCCAGTTCCTGCGCCGCGCGAATGATCCGCACAGCGATCTCTCCGCGATTGGCGACCAGCACGGTGCGAATGCGTCGCGGTTTATAGAAGGCTTCTGAGGACATCGGCTTATTCCTCGACTCGGATCAGAACCTGACCCGCGTCGACCGGGTCGCCGTCTTCGGCCAGGATCTCCGTCACGCGGCCTGTAGCCGTCGATTCGATTTCGCTGAACTGCTTCATGACCTCGACCAGCCCCACAGTCGCGCCTTCTTCAATCTCGACGCCGACCTCGACGAACGGCGCGGCATCGGGCGATGAACGCCGATAGAACGTCCCGGGTAAAGGGCTGACAATGTCGTGCTGGGCCATGCTCGTACTCCTGTCTCAGGCGTGTCGGAATTATTGGGGGAAAGCCGGCTGCGGCGCGGCGATGCGAATGTCGTGGCGAATCAGCGTGTCGCGCGTTGCCTGGACGAGTTCGAGTGCACCGGGCGTGTCGCTATGGATGCAGACCGAATCGAAGTCGATGTCTATCTCGCCACCCTCAACCGTCGTCACGCGTCCTTCCACGCAGGCGCGCAATACTTTTGCGGCGACCTGGGCTGCATCGAGCCGGCCGACCCGGCGAGTGAAGACGATCGATCCACTCGCGTCGTAGTCGCGATCAGCGTAGAACTCGCGGACCACGGGCTGGCCCAATTCGCGGGCAACCTGGTAGGTCACCGACGACTCCATGCAGTACAGCAGCAAGCTCGGATCGATTTTCTGCAGGGTCGCAACCAGACAGCGCGACAGCTCTTCATCCTTTGCAGCGAGCATGTAGAGCGCACCGTGGGGCTTTACATGCTGCACGCCGACGTTCGCGAGCCTTGCAAACTCGCGCAGTGCTCCTAGCTGGAACACGATGTCGTTGACGAGCGCCTGGGGCGACTCCGTGATCGTGCGGCGGCCGAATCCAACCAGATCGCGAAAGCCCGGATGCGCGCCAACGCCCACACCCGCTTCTTTCGCGGATTGAACCGTACGCGCCATGATGTTCGGGTCTCCGGCATGGAAACCCGTGGCGATATTGGCTGAGCTGATCAGCGGCATGATCTCGGCGTCCACACCGTCGCCGATGGTCCATGGACCGAAACCTTCGCCCATGTCCGAATTCAGGTCGATGCTGCGTTTTTTCACGTTTGGTGCTCCTGGTTCATCGGCCTGGGTGTGCTCCACCGCCCACCCGCAATGCCGATTACACGAACCTTATGGCGCGGCGGCTCGCCAAAATAGTTCTATTTTCAGATGACCCTGTATCTGTTTTTTTGATGGGACGCCGGCCGCTCTTCTTGTAGCTGCGATCGCTCGACCCGGTATTTTTGCGCGAATAAGATATAGCGACGTGCAATATCACTATTTCGGCGGGCATCATGGCTTTGACTCTGCGACAGCTCAAATACTTCGTGGCAACGGCCGAACTCGGGCAGATATCGCAGGCTGCAATCCAGCTAACGATTTCCCAGTCGGCAGTGACAAATGCGATAAAGGAGCTCGAGGACAGCCTTGGCACCCAGCTATTCGTGCGCATGGCGAGCGGTGTGACCCTGACTCAGACCGGCCGCAAATTCCTGAATCAGGCGTACACCATTCTTTCGTCCGTTGAAGAGGCCATGCGGATCCCGAATCTCGAGAGCACGCTGACTGGCACCCTCACGATCGCTGCGAGCTATACCGTGATCGGTTACTTCCTGCCGCATCATCTTCAGAGGCTAAGCACGCTCTATCCGCTGCTCACCATTAATCTGCACGAGCTGAATCGGGAGTCGATCGAAGAAGGCCTGATCACCGAGCGCTACGACATGGCCGTGCTGTTGACATCGAACGTGGCGAACCCGGAACTCGTACTGGAACCCGTGATTCACTCGGCGCGCCGGCTTTGGCTCTGTGCGCACCATCCCTTGCTCAAGCGTGAAAGCGTAACGCTCGCCGATGTCGCTCCAGAACCGTTTGTTATGCTGACTGTCGATGAGGCTGCTTATACCGCGCTGCGCTACTGGGCCGACACGCCACATCGGCCCAATGTGAAGCTGCGGACATCGTCGGTGGAGGCGGTGCGCAGCATGGTGGCAAACGGCAGTGGCGTCGCTATCCTGTCGGATATGGTCTACCGCCCCTGGTCGCTGGAAGGAAAACGGATCGAAACCATGGTCCTGCGCGATCCGGTTCCGCCAATGAGCGTTGGCCTCGCATGGCGCAAGAACCGCGAGTTCAGCCCCGGGATGCACGCGGTACGGGAGTACTTCCGCCACACGTTCATGGAACCCCGTTCGGTCGTGAGCAATCTCTAGTCATTTTGCGGGGAGGGCGACGAAAGATACAAAGGCCGCCGAAAAAAAAGCACGGCCCAAAGGCCGTGCAATCTAGCGGAGCGCAAAAATGAAACACCGCCTCTCAAGCGGCAATAACAATTCTAATCACAAATGATGTTCGATTAATCGAAAATTACGCAACACACTGTTGCAGGACATATCAGTAAGCTTGAAAGCTTTAGCTATCGGAGCGAAGTCAGGTCGTCTGGCGATTGTATGCATCCGTCGCGAACCAACTACACACATTGCCTTAAGTTTATTTAGGTTAATTTTTGTTGGCCAAAAAACCTTTGCAAATTCAGTCGATTAAAGAGCGGTAATCATCTCATTGCTATGTGAAGAAAATATTATTGCCGAAAATGGCAATCCGGGTAAAGACGCTGACTCGTAGACTTCTTTCTACTGCGGAATGCCTTCGAATCGAATTAAGAATGTCTTTCGACTGGCTTCCATGAGTTTCACCCGTTTGATTAATTCACGTCTGGAGAAATAGCATGAGAAAGGTGCTTTTGGCCGCCTCGGTGTTGGGCGCATTTGCCGCTACCGCGCACGCACAAAGCAGTGTGACTTTGTACGGAACTCTCGATGCAGGGCTCGTATATTCCAATAACCAGTTGGGTCACAGCAACTGGCAACAGGGAAGCGGCACCGTGTCCAATACTTATTTCGGCCTGCGCGGCGCCGAGGACCTGGGTGGCGGTCTTCATGCGATCTTCACGTTGGAAAGCGGCTTCAACCTGAATAACGGTGCGTTCACCGAGAACGGTTCGATGTTCAATCGTCAAGCTTATGTTGGCCTGAAAAGTGATCAGTATGGTGAGATCACCTTAGGTCGCCAATACGATTCAATGGTCGACTACCTTGCTCCCATTTCGGCCGCAGGTTATGGCTTTGGAAACAACCTGGCCGCCCACCCGTTCGACAACGACAATCTGGACAACACGTTCTCGATCAAGAATGCGGTGAAATACACGAGCATAAACTACGGGGGCCTGCAATTCGGAGGCTTGTACGGTTTCAGCAACTCGGCGGGACAGTTTTCCAATAACCGCGCCTGGAGTGCCGGTGCGTCATATGCGAACGGTCCGTTGAACGTCGCGGCAGCTTACCTTCAGTTGAACAATTCCGGCAGTAACAACCTCGGCGGAGCCGTAGGTTTTGGAAACGGCGATGCGAACATTGCGGCGGCGCTGCAACGCACCTATGGCGTGGGCGCCAACTACAGCTACGGTCCCGCAACCGTTGGTTTGCTCTACACCCACACGCAGATTGATAACCTTCAGGGCATCAATATGGGTGGCACTGTCCTCGGCGGCTTTGGCGGCACCAACCTGCATCTCGACAACTACGAAATCAATGGTCGCTACGCGCTGACGCCGGCGCTGAGTCTTGCCGCTGCCTATACGTTCACGGACGGAAAGGTGACTGGCTCCAACGGCACGGGTGACCCGAAGTGGCACACGGCTAGCCTGCAAGCGGATTACTCGCTGAGCAAGCGGACGGATGTCTATCTCGAAGGCGTCTATCAACACGCTTCAGGCCAGTTTGGCTCACTTGGATCGAATGTCGCCGACATCAATTCCTTGTCGCCTTCGTCGACCGCGAACCAGACCGCAGCCGCTGTCGGAATACGTCACCGGTTCTAGTCGAAGCATGAGGGGTCTTATTGGCGCCGCCTCTGGCTAATCCGAGGCGACGCCAATCCTGGTTCTAACGGCAATGTTGATAGAAAAGATATTGTTAGCAATACGCACCTGCTAAAGCGCTGCCCCCGGATGCGGTGCGTCATTGAACGCACCCCATACCGACTGATCGTAATTCACCATCGATCCCGTCATCAGCCCTGACTCCCCGCTCGCCAGGAACGCCACCGCGCGCGCCGCTTCTTCTGGTTCGATCAGCCGCCCAAACGGTTGCGCAGCACCCGCCTGCGCCAGCCAATCATCACTCGCGCCGTGATATTCCCGCTGGATCCGGTCTTCGCCATCGGATGCCATCCAGCCAAGATTCAAGCCATTCACGCGGATCCGGTTACGCAACAGCGCGTACCCCGTGTTCTGCGTCAACGTGGCCAGCGCGCCTTTCGACGCACAATACGCCGCGATGAACGGTTGCCCTGCCATTGCCGACATCGAGCAGATGTTGACGATCGTCCCTTCAGTACGCTCACGCCGCATGACGCGGACGGTCTCCTGCATCAGGAAAAACGGCGCGCGCACGTTGGTCGCGAAGATGCGATCGAAGAGGGCGGGGTCGGTATCGAGGATCGTGCCGCGATCGGTCATGGCCGCTGCATTGACCAGCACGTCGATACGCCCAAAGCGCGCGTCCGCCGCCGCGATCACCGCCCGGCAATCGTCGACTTGCGATAGATCCGCCTGTACGTAACGCACGTCCGCGCCACTCGCCTCGCTCAGTTCACGTGCCTTCGCTTCACCCTTGTCCCGCGAACGCCCGCAGATAACCACCCCGCTTGCGCCGCGCTCGACGAATAACGACGCAATCGCCGCGCCGAGTCCCTGAGTACCGCCGGTGACCACGGCCACCTTGCCATCGAACTGTCCCACGATTCATGTCTCCACTAGGTAATCGATCAAAGCATTTCCGTCACTTCTTCGATAGACGTCTCCGCTACCGGCCGGTCGAGCACGACCTCTCCACGCGCCATGGCGACAATCCGGTCGCACGAGTGAAACACATGCTGCAGGTTGTGGCTGATGAACACGCCCGTGATGCCCTGCGCCGATAGGCCCCGCACAAAACCAATCACCTTGTCCGTTTCCTTGACGGATAAATGATTGGTCGGTTCATCGAGAATCAATAGCTTCGACTTGAAATGCATGGCGCGTGCAATCGCCACGCCCTGGCGCTGGCCGCCCGATAGCTCACCCAGCAGCGCTTCGGCGGAACGCAGATGCAGGTCGACATCGGCGATGGCCTTGACCGCTTCGGTGCGCATCCGCGCGTGGTCCATCGGTCCAATGCCGAACAGCGAAAACAGCAACGGCTCACGCCCGATAAACACATTACGCGCAATCGATAGATTCGGCACCAGCGAGTTATGCTGATGAATCGTTTCGATACCCAACTGCATAGCCGCTTTCGGTGAAGGGATGCGCACAGGCCGGCCCTGAAACAGGATCTCGCCTTCATCCGGCCGATGCACGCCCGAGAGAATCTTGATGAGCGTCGACTTGCCCGCGCCGTTATCGCCGAGCAGGCCCACGACTTCGCCGCGTTTGAATTCCAGGCTCACACCTTTGAGCGCATGCACACCGGAGTACCACTTGTGCAAGTTGCGCACGGCCATCAGCGCGGTAGATGTGCTGCGCGCGTCGGCAGTGGTGTCGTCGTCCGTATACGAATGCAGCGCCGGAGAAGAGATCGTGTTCATAACTGTACCTTCAGATGTCGCGCCGTGCGGCGCATCCATGCGTTGGCGACCACAGCGAAAATGGTCAGGCTGCCGACCGCGAACTTGAACCAGTTGGCATCGACTTGCGTCAGCACGAGGCCGTTATCGATTACGCGAATCAGCAGCGCGCCCACCACCGCGCCAAGTACATTGCCTATCCCGCCAGACAGCGCGGTCCCGCCGATCACAGCAGCAGCGACCGCTTGTAGTTCGAGACCATCGCCTATTGATGGAAGCGCCGCGCCAAGCCGCAGCACCTGGATCAAGCCAGCGAAACCTGCAAGCACCGCGCACAGCACGAAGGAAAACAGCTTCACGCGCCGCGCCGGCACACCGCTCGATATGGACGCTTCAAGAAATCCGCCGGTTGCTTTCATCCAGTTGCCGAGATTCGTCGCGGACAACAAGAACGCCGCCGCTGCCCCGATGCCGATAAACCAAAGAAACGACGCGCGAAACAATCCCTCCGGCCCGATAAAGCTAACGAACAGTTCCGCTGGCATCCGTTCTATGGGCAGGTTAGGAGGAAAGCCACCCGATAGCACGACGGTCAGCGACCTCACGATGAACAACATGCCAAGCGTCGTGATGAAACTCGGTATGTTGAACACCAGCGTGATCAATCCGTTGGCGAGCCCGACGCACGCAGCCACCACGAGCCCGATAAAAAACGCCGGCCAGAACGGCACGCCGGCGTTCATGAGCAAGGTGATCGACATGGGTGTAAGAGCAAACACCGACCCCACCGACAAGTCGAACTCACCACAGATCATCAGCAGCGTCACGCCGATAGCAACAAGCCCCACTTCAGGCAATACGCCAAGCACGCCACGGATGTTTTCGGCGCTGAGAAATATCATCTGTGAGCGCACCTGGAACAAACCGATCAGCACCGCGAGCAACACGACACCCGCCAGCTCCGGTTTCTGCAGGTAGATCTTGAGCAGCTTTTTCATACGAGTCTCCTAGCGCAAGCCTTGTTGCGAGAGCGCGATCACCGAGTCGGCCTGCGCGGGCATGACGAGGGAATTGCCGGTGTTGATATCCGTAGGCGCCAAGCCGAAGGACTTCGCGAGATAGACCTGCATCACGGGCATGAAACCCTGCGCGTACGGCTGCTGATCGACCTCGGCCTGGATGTAGCCGGCCTTCATCATCTGCAGGACTTGCGGCACGATGTCGAAGCCCGCAAGCAGCACCTTGCCCGGCGGCACGTTACGATCCTTCAGGGTGCGGGCCACGGCTGCATGGAAGAAACCCATGTCGAAGTACGCCGTCGTATCGGGATGCGCCGTGAGATACGCGCCGACGCGTTCGCCCGTCACCGAGAGATCCGTGCCCGAGTCGATCCGGTCGACCACGACCGTGCGATTCGGATTGGCGCGCTTCCATTCATCGAGGCCCTCCATGACACCTTTCGCGCGTTGCTCGGCCCAGTTCTGTCCCGGCGCACTGACACCGATCAGCACGCGGATCGGCCCGTCCTTGGGAAACTGGCTGGTGAGTTGATGCGCGAGACTACGTCCTGCCGGGACAAAGTTCTGACCGATGAACGCCTGCCGTTTCGCGGCGCCCGTCGCGCCGCCGGTTTGATCGACGTTATAGGCAATCACGATGATGTGCTTCGCGCGGGCGTCGTTGATCATTGACGTGAGCGCGTTGTCGTCGACAATGGTCGTCAGGATCGCATCGGGCTTGCGCGCGACCGCCGCCTGGAAGTTCGCGCTCTGCTGCTCGATCGAACCATCGGTCTGGGTAAAGACCATCTGGCAATGCGCTTGCACGCGGCTGCAGGCGTCGTCGAATCCTTTCTTCACGGCTTGCCAGAACGCGTTAGTCGCCGCGCCGTGCGTCAGCATCACGATGTTCAGCGGCTCCGCGCTGCGGGCCGCGGTCGTGGCAAAGAGCGTTGAAGCAATGCATGCCGCCACCGCGAATTTTGAAGTGAGTCTCCGTGTCATCGTCTGTCTCCTGTTATGTCCCGCTCGCGGCTGCATCCGCGGTGCGAATGCAGGGCCGTCGTGCGGGGTGCTGCTGTCTCCGTTCTTTGCCGGAGATTCATAGAAGCTTCATGCGCCAGCTTGATAGGCTGGTGCGGTTAATGCGATCATCGTTTCGTTCGTACTCTCAAACCGATAAGGCTCATGCCCGATATGACCAACCGCCGTAAAACGAGCATGGCCGATATCGCCAAGGCTGCCGACGTCAGCGAGGCGACCGTCGATCGCGTGCTCAACGGCCGCGGCGGCGTCTCGCGCGAGAAAGAGCGGCGCGTGCTTGAGTGGGCACGCAAGCTGAAGATTGACCGGGCGCTGGACGCCGTATCGGTGCGCTGGTTGCGTATCGCGATCCTCTTGCAGCAGCCCATCGCACCGTACTACGTCTACCTCAAGCAGGGTTTCGAAATCGCTCAGAAGGCGTTCGAGGCGCAAAGGGTGATCTGCGCCGTGACTTACTTCGATAGCCTCGAACCGGCGCACGTTGTCGAGACCATCCGGCGCGTGACGCAGAAGGCCGACGCGCTGATCATCGTTGCGTATGAACATCCCGACATTACGGACGCGTTGCGTCACGTTAGCCGTGCGATGCCTGTCGTCACGCTCGCCAGCGACCTGCCGGGAACTGGAAGGCTTGCATACGTGGGAATCGATAATCGCGGTGCGGGACGCGTTGCAGGCGAACTCATGGGCCGCTTTCTGGGCGATGCGGGAGGCAAGGTGCTCGTGATGACGGGCATGCATGATTTCCTCGGCCATGAAGAACGTGAAAGCGGTTTTCGCTCGGTACTGCGGCGGCGTTTCCCAAACTGCGACATCGTTGAAACAGTCGAGAGCCGGGAGCAATCGGCGGTCACCGAAAGGCTCACTCGCGACGCCTTCCGGCGCTATCCCGACCTGCGCGGCATCTATAACATTTCAGTCGGAGACGAAGGCGTCGGCGCTGCACTGCAGGCGCTCGACCGCGTTCGTTCGACGGTGTTCGTCGGCCACGAACTAAACGACATTTCGCGGCGCTTGCTCATTGAAGGAACGCTCGATGCCGTGCTTGATCAGAACCCGACCGGCGAAGCAATGCGTTCCATCGAAATCATCTTGCGGCACTATCATCGCGATCCTGGCGTGGCGTTGCCGCAGCAGATTCCGGTCACGGTGTTGTTACGCGAGAACCTTCCGCTCAGCGACTGACTTTTCTTGCTGCATGAGCGAATTCCACAGTTCGCGAATCCAGTCGCGCATCAGCAGCGATTCCGCCCAGCGGTCGGTGGTGTCGTTGCCGTCGCGGCCGATGATCGCGTAGGGCTTGGGTCCCAGTTCACACGTAAAGACCAAGGTATCGTCAGGACCGGCACGCCGTTTCCACGATGCAAAGCCATAACGCCACCAATCGAGAAACAGGTCCACCCAGACCCGGTGCGGCTCGAATGAAATCTCGATCTGCACTTGTTCACGGCTCGCAACGCGGCCGTGAAATGCCCATGAGTGGTCGAGAACCTGATGCATGGCGGCGTGGTTTTCCTCGGACACCGGGATGGCGAATTCGCGTCCGACGAGATAGTGCGAGATATCGCCAAGTAGTTTCAGATCCGGCCGGGCATCGAGTAGATCGAGCGTGAAATGCAGATCGGTCGTCATGCGGTCGCGATGCGTTTCGATATACACCGGAAAATCCACTTGCTCAGCGAGCCTCGTCCAGCCGTCGATTAACTCGAGCGCGTCAGCTAGCCGACGCGGCCGTACATCGGGCTGCAAGTCGATGTGATGCACAGAAAACTTGGTGGCGTTTTCCAGGACCGGTTGCAGGTCGTCTACGGTGCGTGGGAAGCATTGGCCTTCAGCATTCAACCCGAGCGGCCTTAGCAAGCCGGTAAGCCGGCGCACGTCATCGCGGGATTCATAGGAAGCGCTCACGCCGTTGAAGCCCGCTTCGGCGATGAGTCTGATGTTGTCTTCAAGAGTACGCTCATGGCCATCGGTATGACGGCGCTCCATCGCCCATAGCGATTGATAGACTTCCAGCCGTTGCGTCATAGTGCCTCCACGGCAAGCAACGGCTTGAGCTTGACGCTGCGATCCGAGAGGAGCGTTGGGTCTATACACGCACGCCGCGCGATCAACTCTTGCGCTATTCGCACGTCGCGCGCAATCTCGCTTGCCTGTCCGACACCACTCGCGCCAACCAGCACGCCATCGCGATCCAGCGCAAAGAATATCCGCGACGCTGCGCTCGTCTCGCGCACCGCGGTCGTAACCCCGAACGCGGGCATGCCGGCGATCTGTATTGTCATGTCGTACTGATCGGACCAGAACCACGGGACCTCGGAATAGGTCTCGCCGCGGTCCAGCATGTTGCGCGCGACAATGCGTGCATGGTCTTCCGCGTTCTTCCAGCATTCGAGCCGCATGCGTCGACGAAAGAGCCGGTGCGGGAACGAGCAGACATCGCCGGCTGCGAAGATATGCGGATCGTTGGTGCGCAGCGTGTCGTCCACCGCGATGCCATCGGCCACGTCGATACCCGCAGCTTCCGCCAGCTCCGTGCGCGGTTTCACGCCAATGCCGGCGATCACACAATCGCATGCGATGCTCGTGCCATCGGAGAGTTTGACGCCGGTGACGCGTTTCATAGTCGATCCGATGATCCGGTCGACCTGCACGGCGAAGCGCACGTCCACGCCCATCTGCCTGTGCCGTTCCACCAAGCAGGCTGCGACTATTTCGGGCACGGCGCGCATTAGCGCCCGCGCTGCGGCTTCGATCACGATCACCTCGCAGCCTCGTGCGATGGCCGTCGCCGCGATCTCCAGCCCGATAAAACCCGCGCCCACGATGGCTATCTTTCGGCCCGGCGATAACTCGTCGACTACGTTTAAGGCGTCCGCCGCCGTGCGCAGCACATGCACGCCTTCCAAGGTTGAGCCAGGCACTGTCAAACGCCGCGGCGCAGCACCGGTTGCGATCAGCAGGCGCTGATACCCGACGCTATGCCCATCCTTCAACACAACCGCACGCGCTGCCCGGTCGATCTGCTGCACGTTTGCATCGATACGCAGATCGATGCGTTGGTCACGATAAAACGCCTCGTCGTAAAGCGCGCATTGCGCGGTGGTTTTCTGCCCGAGCAGCACGGCTTTGGACAAAGGCGGCCGGTCATACGGCGCGACACCTTCGTTGCCGAGCAGCGTGATCGCGCCCTCCCAGCCGTTGTCGCGCAGCGCATGGGCGGCGCGCGCGCCGCTTTGCCCGGCGCCGATGATCACCATCGCGGGACGGTTGCTCATGACGCTGCCTGCGCTTGTGCCGGTACGCCGAGCAGCACCTCGCCGCCTTCAACACGCACCGGATAGGTCTTCAAATGCACGCATACCGGGGGGCTCTTGGGTTTGCCGGTGGGAATATCGAAGCGTCCCTGATGCAGCGGACATTCGATCTCACGAGCAAGAACAAATCCATCGGCGAGATGCGCGCGTTCGTGCGTGCACCAGCCATCCGATGCAAAGAAACCCTCGGCTATTCGATACACCGCGTAACTCGCGCCCGCGTAGTCGAAGCGGATCACGTCTTCTTCGGCGATCTCGCTGGCAGCACAGGCGACGACCCATTCAATGTCATTCGTTTCAACGGCCACATCAGCCTCCGTGTTTTTAAACTTGTTCAGATACCCGACTGGGTGGCGAATGAACCGTGCGGCCCGTTTTCAACCGGCACCTTGCGTTCGATCACATGACCCGGCTCGGACCGCTGTTTCCATAGCGCGGGCACCATCTCGCGATACGCCGCATAAAGACCTGGATACGCGGGCGGAAGCTGATCCTTGATGACCTCGTGCAGACGCGGCAGCGCGTGGAACGGCACCATCGGCAGGAGATGATGTTCGAGGTGGTAATTCATGTTGAGATACAGGAATCGGTAGACCGGATTGATGTAAACGGTGCGTGTATTCAGCCGGTGGTCCTTCACGTTGACCGCCAGACCGGCGTGCTGCGTCAGGCCAAGCAATTGATGCAGCCAGCCGCCATAGAAACGAGGCGTCCAGACGAACATCAGCGGCAGGAAACTACGGAACGTGATCGCCAGCCCGATCGTGAAGATCACCACCAGCAGATAGATGCGGCATGACCAGATCATCTTCGGTTTTTCGGTAGCGGGGAGGAACGCGTCGGTAGCGGCATCCACGCGACCGAACGCATGCCGGACGATTTTTCGGATCTCGAGTGAACTACCCAGCAGTCCGAAGAAATCGACGATGATCGGAAAAACCTGGGTCGGCCGCGCGACCTGGATTTCCGGATCGCGTCCTTGAAAGTAAGTATGCGTGTGATGCCGCGCGTGGCTCCAGCGCCACCAGTAGCCTTCGCGGATCGTCATGAAGGAAGACAGGTGATAGAAGGCGTCGTTGAGCCAGCGGGTCTTGAACGGCGTGCCGTGGGCGAGTTCATGCCAGCGGGCGTCGCTGGACGAATAGATCGTGCCGTAGACGAAGAAGGCCGGTACCGCCCACCACGTGCCCCAGCTCAACGCCGCTACTACACTCGACGCGACCAGCAGCAACAGCCACGGCACGAAGTTGCGAAGGCCTTCGGCGTCGCTGCGTTTCATCAATTCCTTCAGCACGGCGCGCGGGATCCGCGGCTGATACCACTGCTGGCCGATACGCTCGTCGAGGGTCGGGTCGGTGAGGCCGGGCTTGGCCGCATCGCTGCCGCTGGCGTCGGGAGTCGAGGACATAAGAGTTGTCTCCTGCTGAATGATGTTTGAGCGCTTCCCGTCAGTACAACGTGGCGGGTGGCCTTCTTGTTGAGACAACGATAGATGAGGGAAGCCCACCTCTCACTCAAAAAAATGATGGATTTCCATCAAGCGGGCTGCGGGCCGCATCGGCTATGGTTTGTTGAAATAGAAATTAAATTCCACCGATTTAACTCGTGAAATTTTCTTTGCATTGGTGCAAACGGTCTTCTATGCTTGTGTGCACTAGCGGCCGGAGTGCTGCGTGGATGGTCAAGGAGACAGCTGTGAACAGTATTGAAGCCGATGCGGTAACGCCGGAGGGGGTAGTCGAGGCATTGTTGCGCGGGCCGGGCGCGGTGCGCATTCGCGGCTTGTTCAGCGCGGCGCAGGTTGCCGAGGCGCGTCGAGTAGTGATGGCGCATTCGCAGGACCGTGCGCAGACGGTCACGCATTTCCAGGGGCAGGCGGCCGAAGATCAGCGCCTGCATTTACAGCGGCGTGTGTGGAACCTGCTTGCCAAAGGCGACGTGTTTTCGGAGATGGCGGAGCATCCCGCCATCGTCGCGGCGATGCGGCTTTTTCTCGGTGAAGACTTCATCATGGGATCGATCGCCGCAAACCGCATCTTGCCGGACGGTCCCGGACAGGAGCCGCATATCGATTACCCGTACTGGGATTTTCATGCGCCGGGCACGTTCCCGGTCGGCATCAACGCGAGCTTTCCGCTCAACGCGCAAGTGACCATTCCGCTCGATCCCTTCACGCCACAAACCGGCGCGACGGCTTTTGTTCCGCACACGCAGCATGAATTGCGTTATCCCGGCGAGGGCGATGCCTTCTTCGAGCGTTGTGAGCGCATGGAAGCGGACCCCGGCGACGCTATTGTTTTCTTCGGCGCGACCTGGCATTGCGCGATGCCTAACCACAGCACGCAGGATCGCAGCGCCGTGCTGATCCAGTACCTGCCGAAATTCGTCAAGCCGATGGAAGACCTGCGTGCGATGGTTGGCGAGGCGTTCGTGAAAAACGCCAGCCCGACGATGCGGCAGTTGCTTGGCTTGAACTTCCCGTATCCGCAGAATCTCGATGCGGTCGCTGTTGCGACGAACGCCGAGGGTAGAAAGAACGCCATGCGCTGAATGTAAAACTAAAACGCGCCCGACAGGACGCGATGCAAGCGACGCAAACGGCCGCGGCATTGCCCGCGCGACGGCGCCGTCGTCACCGATTAGCGGGCCTGACTCCTTGCGCAGTCATCGCGAGCAGGTCCGCACCCCCACTCCCTCCATTGTCCTCATTCGTGAAATCCCTTACGGACGGCTCCAAATGATAGCGTTACCATTCGCTCATTCAAGAGCGCCTGACAGCGCTGCAAAGGAGAATAAGTTTGTCCTCGAACCCCAAGGCCCTTCGCAAGACCCCTGAGCAATTACGTAGTTATCGCTGGTACGGCGTGAACGACCTGCGCTCGTTCGGACACCGTTCGCGCACGGCGCAAATGGGCTATCACCCGTCCGACTACATGGGCAAGCCGGTCATCGCCATCGTCAATACGTGGAGCGAGATCAACTCGTGCCACACGCACTTCAAGCAGCGCGTGGAAGAGGTCAAGCGCGGCGTCTGGCAGGCAGGCGGCTTCCCCGTCGAGATGCCCGTCATGACGCTCGCTGAGCCGTTCCAGAAACCTACCACCATGCTCTACCGGAACTTCCTCGCGATGGAAACCGAGGAGCTGCTGAAGTCGTATCAGTTCGATGGCTGCGTGCTGATGGGCGGCTGCGACAAGACCACGCCCGGCCTGCTGATGGGCGCGATCAGCATGGACCTGCCGAGTATCTTTCTGCCGGCCGGGCCGATGCTGCGTGGCAACTGGAACGGCCGCACGCTCGGCAGCGGCTCGGATACGTGGAAATACTGGGCGGAACTGCGCGCCGGGAAGATTACAGAAGAGGAGTGGAAGGGCATCGAGAGCGGTATTGCGCGCTCGCCCGGCCATTGCATGACCATGGGCACGGCGTCGACCATGACCACCGCCACCGAATCGCTTGGGCTGACGCTGCCCGGATTTTCATCGATACCCGCAGTCGATTCACGTCACGCGCAGTTCGCCTCTCTGACGGGCCAGCGGATTGTGGAGATGGTCTGGATCGACCAGAAACCCTCGGACATCCTGACCGGGAAATCCTTCGATAACGCCGTCACCACCGTGCTCTCCATGTCGGGTTCCACGAACGCCATCGTGCATCTGGTGGCGGTCGCGCGCCGCGCGGGTATCGACCTGACGACCGCGCGCTTCGATGAACTCGCGCGCATCACGCCCGTGCTCGCCAACCTGCGCCCGGCCGGTAAATACCTGATGGAAGATTTCTTCTATGCAGGCGGTTTGCGCGCGTTGCTTGTGGAGTTGGGCGAGTTGATCGACGGTACGCAGATGACGGTGAGCGGGTCGACACTCGGCGAGAACATCGCGGGCGCGGAGATCTTCGACACAGACGTCATCCGCAAGCTCTCCAACCCGCTGGTGGAGCGCGACGGTCTCGCAGTACTGACCGGCAACCTCGCACCGGATGGCGCCGTCATCAAGCCTGCTGCAATGGAACAGCATCTGCTGAAGGCGCGCGGTCCGGCCGTCGTATTCAAGGATTACGCCGATATGGCGGCGCGCATCGACAGCGAGGAACTTGACGTCACCGCAGAGTCCGTGATCGTGCTGCAGCACGCGGGTCCGGTGGGTGCGCCCGGCATGCCCGAGTGGGGCCAGTTGCCGATCCCGCAGAAGCTGCTGAAACAAGGCGTACGCGACATGGTGCGTATCTCCGACGCCCGCATGAGCGGCACGAGCTACGGCGCGTGCGTGCTGCACGTGGCGCCGGAATCGTTTGTCGGCGGGCCGCTTGCGCTGGTGAAGGACGGCGACATGATCGAACTCGATGTGCCCGGCCGGCGCCTTCATCTCGATGTCAGCGATCAGGAGCTCGCTGTTCGCAGGGAAGCGTGGAAGCCGCCGAAGCGTCCGTTCGAACGCGGCTTTGGTGTGATGCATCAGCTTCATGTCACGCAGGCAAACAAGGGCTGCGACTTCGATTTCCTGGAAGAACCGGTGGCGGCGTCGTCAAGCGTAAATCGCGACGAACCCGAGATTCATTAACCTTATTCAAAGCACAGCTCCATGAACCCATCCGATACTCCTGTCAGCAACGCCGCGCTGGAACTGTTGCGCCACGTCAGCACGGCTACGCTCACCACGCAGTTGTTCAAGCGCGGCTTGCGCAACGTGTTCCTGCAAGGCGTCGCGCCGCTAGTCAAACCCGCGCCGGGCGCACCAAACCTCGTTGGACCGGCATTCACGCTGCGCAATATTCCGGCGCGTGAAGACCTCGATCACGTGGGCGTGTTCCAGGACCCCGATCATCCGCAGCGCAAAGCGGTGGAGAGTGCGCCGCCGGGCAGCGTGCTGGTTCAGGATTGCCGCGGCGACCGCTCGGTGGCATCGGTGGGATCGATTCTCGCGCTCCGGCTGGCGAAGCGCGGCGTGGCGGGCATGGTCTCCGACGGCGCCGTGCGCGACAGCGGCACGATCTCCGGCCTCGGCCTGCCGCTGTGGTGTGCAGGCGCGAGCGCGCCGCTGAACCTCGCCAAACATCACGCCGTGGATATGAACGTGCCGATCGCGTGCGGCGGCGTGGCGGTGTATCCGGGCGATATCGTCGTCGCCGATGTGGACGGCGTCGTGATCGTGCCGCGCGAAATGGCCGAAGAAGTTGCGCGCGATGCGACCGAGCAGGAGCAACTGGAAATCTTCATCTCGCAACGTATAGAGGAAGGCAGGCCGTTGCGCGGTACCTATCCGCCGAACGAAGAAACGCTCGCAGCCTACGCGCAATGGCGCGCACAAAAACAATAACGCGCTGACGTTGGACATATAACGGCACGCTGGTAGCCAGCGGGCGCAGGAGACCTCGTGAATACTGCTGTTAATCCCATCGCACATGCTATTGATGAAACACCGCTGATCAACCGGCTGGCGTTTAGGCTGATGCCGCTTCTGGGTCTGCTGTACCTGATCGCGTATATCGACCGCTCGAATATCAGCTTCGCCAAGCTGCAGATGCTGGGCAGTCTCGGTTTGAGCGAGGTAGCGTACGGGCTTGGCGCGTCCCTGTTTTTCATCGGCTATCTGATATTCGAGGTGCCGAGCAACGTGCTGCTGCACAAGTACGGCGCGCCACGATGGATCGCACGGATCATGCTGACGTGGGGCATTGTCACCGTGCTGCTCGCGTTCACGAAAAATGCCACGACGTTCTACGTGCTGCGTTTCCTGCTAGGTGCTTCCGAAGCAGGGCTTTATCCGGGCGTGATCTATTACCTGACCTTGTGGTTTCCATCGCGGCATCGCGTGCGGATGCTGGGCTATTTCACCGTCGGCAGCAGCCTCGGCAACATGGTCGGCGCGCCTATCTGCGGCTGGCTGCTCGACAAGGGAGGACTCTTCGGTCTGCAAGGCTGGCAGCTTGTATTTATTGTGACGGGCATACCGTCGATTCTTCTGACCGCTGTGGTGCTGCTGTATCTGCCGGAGTCTCCGCTCAAAGCGAAATTTATGACGGATACCGAGAAGAAATGGCTCGCCGATACCCTCGACAATGAACGCGCACTCGCGGCGCAAACCGAAGCGGGCAAGACAAACTTCCTGAGCGTGTTGACCGAGCCGCGTGTGATCGGCATGGCGCTGTATTACATGATGCTGTCCATGTCGGTGTATGGCGTGAGCTACTGGCTGCCGACGCTGGTCAAGGGATTTGGTGTCAGCAACACCGTCAACGGTCTGATCAACATCGTGCCGTGGCTGCTCGCGACTATCGTGCTGGTGTGGTTGCCATCGAAGTTGCGCGCGAGCGACCGCACCATGACCGCGATGCTCTGCGCGTCTGTACTGGGCGTGATGTTCTTTCTCGGCAGCGTCTTTCTGCCTACCAACACGTTGCGTTTTATTGCGTTGAGTCTTGGCGCGCCATGCATGTATTTGCTGCTCCCCTGTTTCTGGACGTTGCCGCCGAAGTTCCTGACAGGCGCCCGCGCCGCAGCGGGTATTGCCGCGATCAATTCGCTGGGTAACGTGGGCGGTTTCATCGCGCAGAACCTGGTGCCATGGGTCCGGCAGGTGAGCGGCAGCACGAAGGCGCCCATGCTGATTCCTGCCGCGTGTCTCTTTACGTTCGGCGTCGTTACGCTGATCCTGATTCGACGCAAGCGCCATGACGGTATGCAAGAGGCGGACAATGGGTGTCGGGTGGAAGCGGCGTAGGGCGCAGCGCTATCGCGCTTATGACAAGGCAAGCTCCGCCGCGTTGACTACAATAGCTCCGTCAAGCCCTCACGCATCCAAGTTAACCATGCCGAACGACAAGCCGACCGCCTATCCCGCCGACTCGCAGGACGAGGCTCCGCCCGTGCCCGTCAAGCGCTCGCGTGGCGGTCCGAAAGGGCTGCGCATTACCGATGTCGCGGCTGTTGCGGGCGTCTCGCCCATCACGGTTTCGCGCGTCTTCAACAATCCGGAATCGGTCGCGCCGGAAACGCTTGAACGCGTGCGCCAGGTCGTGCACAAGCTCGGCTACGTGCCGAACCGGCTGGCAGGCGGATTGTCGTCGTCGAAATCGCGGCTGATCGCGGCCATTGTCCCGACCATCGCGCACTCGCTGTTCTCCGAAACTATTCAGGTGTTCAGCGAGACCATGTCGAAGGCGGGTTATCAGGTGTTGCTCGCGCTGAGCGGCTACAGCGATTCCAGCGAAGAAACGCTGCTCGACGCGGTCCTGAGCCGCCGTCCCGAAGGCGTGTTGCTGACGGGCGTCGCGCATACGGATTCGTTACGCGAACGGCTGCGCAATGTGGGCATTCCGATCGTGGAAACGTGGGACATGACGGATACGCCGATCGATATGCTCGTCGGGTTCTCGCATTATCGGGTGGGTGAAGCGGTGGCTGAGCGGTTCCTGGCGCGTGGCGTTTTGAACCCGGGTCTGGTGTCGGCCAACGACGACCGCGCGATCGCACGTATCACCGGCTTTCGCGAGCGGCTGGCACGCGCAGGGATTCACGACGTAGCCAAGGTGATTGTCGCGCCGCCCAGTTCGGTATCCATCGGCAAGACCGCGTTGTCGCAACTCCTGGAACAGACGCCGCAACTCGACGCCGTATTCTGCGGCTCGGATCTGCTTGCCATCGGTGTGCTTGGTGAGGCGAAACGCCGGGGTATCGATGTGCCGTCGCAACTGGCCATCTGCGGCTTTGGCGATCTGGAATTCGCGTCGGAAACGAGCCCGCAATTGACCACTGTGGGCGTGGACGGCACGCGTATAGGCGTGAGCGCTGCGCGCTGTTTGCTGGAGCGCCTGAAAGGCGTGAAGGAATCGAACGTGATCGATGTGGGGTTTCATATCGTAGAACGTCAGACGGTTTGACGACGGCTAGCAGTGCGGCCACAGCCGCGCGGGGCGAGGGCCTGCTATCCCTCCCTTTGCCGGGCTCCCTCTCCCCTCCCAAAATGCTTCGCTTATCCCCCATCTGCATGGTTTCGGCCGCGCCGGCTGCCGGCGACACTACAGTCATCGATCGGTGACCTTCCTTCGCAAAGACAATGACGGAAGCCAGCTCTGAACTTCCAACCATTATTCCTGATTGTTTTCATCGGTCGAGTGTTTGACTTAAGCGTGTGTAGCGGGCGCTTCATCCGGCTAAGTGGTTGGGCGGTTAAAGCGCGTGGTTGACGGGAAGGGCGCACGGTCCCGCGTACGCATGCTTGTGTCGGCGTTACATGGCATTTAAGAAACGTTATTAATCGTGTGTAACACCGACGATTACTTTTTATCAAACCGGGGATATACCTGCGAATCTGGTTCTCAGGCGCAGGACAACACTTTCTGGAGGTAAATATGAAATCGTCGATCTATGCGGTCCTCGCTGTCTCTGTCTCGGCCCTGACCGCGCCGATCATTTCGTTCGCTCAACAGAGCGGACCGATCACTCGCGAGCAAGTGCGCGCTGAACTCGTCCAGCTTCGGGCAGCCGGATATGACGGAAGCGCCGGCGACACGACGTACCCCACTGACCTGCAAACCGCGTTAGCGAAAGTGGCCGAGCAGAATCAGGCGATGGCAAAAGCCGCTCCGCAAAACAGCGACTACGGGACGTCATCCAGCGGCAGCTCGCAAGCAGGCGCCCCACAGGTCCCGGTGGATACAACATCTCTCTACAGGGGACAGTAAGGGCACCGGCTGCTCTGTGCTTTGTTATCGAGCCCGACCCTGCCGCGCAGATGTGCTGCGGGTCATGGAGTATCAAGCCGGCTTGCATGGCTCATCCACCATTGTGGGCTCGTCTGCAAAGACGAGCGCAGCGGCTTCGCCAAGACCGCCGCTGCGGCAGTACTCGCTACTGCTCTCAACGCTCAGATCCAGGTCGTCACGGACGTAGCGAAATAATTTGCGAGAGTCGACGGTACATAGGGACACGGATCGATCGACGGATCGCCTTGTACCGGACCTGCCGCAAGCCTGTCACGAATCGAGTGATGAACACCGAGTGGCAGGCACTTAGAAAAATCGCGCGGACCACGCGGAAGATTGGCGAACACCCCGCTATTCCATGGTTGGTGAGCGACCCCCAGGGCGCTTGGCGCCATCGGCAGAAAAGGATTCCGAAATAAAATTCCACTGAGCGTTCCGCTGAGACAACTCGTCATCCATGCGAGCGCCCCGTCGGACAAGCCATTCTGGTTGTCGGTTGGGGGATAGCCGCCGCCGACATCGGCGTGTGCGCCAGGAAAGAGTACCTGGGTGACGTTCTCGCGCGGGTCCCAAAGCGTTGGCGTGAAATCGCTACGCTGCTCGTCCACGCTCACGGCATGAAAGCCGTTCAACACAGCGGGGCTAAGCGCAGTGTCGGCAAAGCGGAACACGTCCACACGGGCGTCTCCCGATTCCACGTAGAGCGGAATACCCATCGAGCCGACCGTGTCCCATACGCCGATTGCCTGGATCTGAATGCCCGGGACAAGGTCCTTCGGATCGATGGATGGCAAGAGTGTCAGGAAACCCTCCACGTCTCTGAACAGCGAGAAAATCGAAGCGTTCCAGGTTTGGGCAATAGCTGAAACACGGTTTGCGCGATGGGCACGCCAGGCGGCAATGCCGTTGCGATACGCCACCAGCGGATCAGTAAGATCAAGCGTGTTTGCGTTGAGCAAGCCTTGATCCGCAATCAGCCCGCCTAGCGCGCGTGCAGTGTAGGACCCGCGACTAAAGCCGACGATGAATATCAGGTCGCCCGCCTCATAGTTGCGCGAGATGAACGTGTAGCCGCGAACGATGCGCGCGATCAGACCCCAGCCGAAGACACCTCCGAGCATCTTGATGATCGGATTGCGCGAGTCTCCTACCCCATGCAGGTACTTGGCCACCTGAACACACTGCCCGCCGAGGCTCAGGGACACCTCCTGCTCGTTCGCGTAGAGAACGGAGCTGTTGTGCGGGTCGCCCGCGATATTGAGGAACAGCTTCCACACATTCGTGGTCTCGGGAACGTCGTCCTGATCGTCCTCGTTCGGGCCGTTCCAGGTGCCGTCGGCACAGAAGACAATATTCTTGGGCATGACGTCTCCTTTCGATTTATGCGGGAGTGCGTTGTGGCGCGAATCAGGACTGGGCGTCGCCGGTGGAATAGCCCGACTTGAGGCCATCCAGTGAGATACCGGCCGCTGTTGCCGCGCTCTCCGGCTTAGGCTGTGCTTCGGTGGTTTTGAAACCGATGTAAGTCGCGCCACTGATCCCGAGCAGCGCGAGCGTGTTCGCGTCGAACGTCGGCATAGAGCAGGTAGTGAATACCTGATAGAGAAACATCAGCCCGACTACAACGGTGAAGATAAGCATCTGCAGCCGATGCACGGCGACGCCGCCTTCGTCGCTGGTCAGGTCCGCGAAAAAGTGCGGGGTCGTTGCGGGAAACGCGGTTCGCCGCGACAAATCCACGCCCCGTGACGCCACCCCGAGCACGCTGTAGATACCCATGAGAACGAGCGCTTGCCCCGACAACGAGGGGATCGCTCCTAGCGCCACCCACTCGAACACATAGGACACGACAATGACTGCTGTCCACCACGCCATCTGCGTGCGGGCGAGGCTGAAGGTGCGGCTTCTGAAGGGCACCGTGGTCTCTGCGCCGACATCACGCAGCAAGGCTGTAGTCGCACCCAGATAGATGAAAAGTGCCACGGTCGCGATGGCCACGAGGGCGGCCACCGCAATTCTCCATACCGGCGACCAGAGGAATTTCAGCGTGGCGTTCGGCGCTCCGACAGCGTTGCCGTTTGCATCGGCCACGCCGACCGGCAGTTCCCGGACGAGCGACGAACCGTTGCCTTGCCACGGAAAGCCGGTCAGCCTGTGCCACGCCGCTGTATTCGCCGACGGTGGCGCGTCGGTTGTCCTGCTCAGGAGAAACGACACGGTGTTGGGGTCCCCGGAGCATCCCTGCGCCGTTATACCGGTGTTATCGCCATCCACCATCAGCGTGTATTTCTGGACGACGGACTGCGCGGGGCAGGGCGTTGTAATAGGAACTTTGATGACATCGCCGAGCGAGCCGTTGATGCCGCCATTGGTTTGCGCGCCAGCCTGCGCGGCGGCGCATAGCAGTATCGACACAAGCAGCGCCGCGGCGCCGTGACAAGGTAGCTGCATATAACCTCCAGCTTCGTGGAGTAGTCCGGGTGGGCCGCGCGAACGCGCTCGCCTACCCGGCGTGGTCGGCAACAATGGCGGGTTGAGCTTGCAAATTGCCTTGCTGAATGGGCAAGGCGGGCGGTGGGGAAGGCGCTTGAAGAAACAGGCTTCGCTCGGCGGTTCTGCGTTTTAGCAGACCGGGAAGCACGGAACCGTTTGCGCGGCACCAGCGAAGAAACTGGTCTGCGGCACCCGCAAAATTCCCCGCGTTAAGTTCGGTGAGCAAGGTGGACGAGCGAAGATTGCCCAGGCCGAGGTTAAAGGTGAAGCTGGTCAGCGCGCCATACTGATTGTCATTGAGCGCTACCGAGACGGATGCCAGGACACCCGCACCGGCCTGCATGAGATCGCTTTGCAAGAGCGTTTCTGCCTGTGCGACAGTAATTCCACCGGGATACAGCGCCTTGACTTCGGAAAGCGCTCCACTTCCCCTGAGAAAGTGTCCGCCGCTTTCAATGGCATGTCCCCAGCCAATGGTCCAGATTCCGACGGGGTCAAGGTACGGGCGAATTGTCCCACTGCCATCGCCGAATCCTGGAATGCCCTCGTATTGCTTTACAAGGCTCACTGCGGCATCACATACGGTGCGAGGGGCCATGACGTCCTCCTGATACTTAGCACGGCCCTGCAGCGAGACGCGCGAGGCCACCACTTGCCGGGACATGCGTCGCTCAGAGCCAGCCTAGAAAATCAACTCTTTGCGTCAAGGCGTATGTGCGTCATCACACCTTGTATGGATGACGAACTAATAGTTTGATTTTGAAAAGTACTTTGAATTCGATTGATTTACAAGCAAATAGTCATCCTGTGTCCGATACCTATTTATGTGTATACATCAAAGATCAGCTATCTCCGGGACCCGGGGACTGTGCGCTAAGCCGCATAATCAAGGGCAAGGTGGCTGCGTGTTTTTAAACATATTCTAATGTTGAGGATGACGATAGAATGCTTTGGATTCAGGAATCGTGACACTTTTTTAAAGCTGTCTTGATCCCCTGAACTGATGACGGCCAGACCGAAGACTGTATTCGGCGAATCGAAAAATCGGCCGTCGGGCGGTTCGTCTTTTTTGACTCGCTACCTGGCTTGCCCATTCAGCCCGACACGGCTGGATCAAGGAAGGTGTAGCGAGCTTTCCGATGCACAGGCTCAACGAAGGTGGGCCAGCAATCCATAAAGCATGGGTCATGCAACGCGCAGACCGGCGGTCGGCTTGTCCTCACGGCGTCGCCCTCCGGTTGAGGTAGAGGGGTTCCGCTCGGATCTCCAGCAGTCAGACGCTGGCAGCATGACTGCGCGTGCCGACATACCGGTCTTTTTAAAAAGAAATCGAGGTCAGCGATGACGTCTTTGAATTCGAACAACATCCCGGGCACGTTCGACGAATTGATCTTCAGGCGCGAACTGAACGAAGTGCATTTACTGCTCGACTTTATTTCCGGCCGCCCGAACGCGCATATATGGGACCTCGACGGCAAAATCCCAAAGTCGGCTGCCGACGCACCGAAGCCCGGGTCGGCAATACAAACACTGATCAAGACACTTTGGTCGCCCGCCGTAGTTACGTCGACGCTCGATACCGGTAAAAATACCCTCGATGCCTTCGACACGATCAAGTGGGTATGCAAGCTCCGCTACCCGCCGACCGTGCCTTCAACAGACAAGGCATACGACGCCACGCTGCTCTTTTACGTCAAGGACAGGCTGAACAGCCTTGCGTATCCAGCGACGGGATTGACGATCGCGTATACGTACATTTTTGTCGAAGAGCAACGCCCGCTGCAACACGCGACCAAGGACGAGAGGGACAGCCAGACCCGTGCGTCCGTTGCGAGAGAGGCTTACCCGGGGCTGGTCGGAAGTGCCAAGCGGTTTCGCTGGGTTCACAAACTGTATACCGGTGTTGGCGTATTCGTTACGCTGCTCGCCGCCATCTTGCTATGGCTCGTGACTTACGGTGTGCAGATCACTTCGCGTTTCGAGGAAGACGGAAAACGTGCAACCGAAATAACGCGAACAATCTATGCGGAGATCGACAAGGAGAATGCGGCGGTGCCGCTCGAGGGCAAAAATGGTTTAAGCCACAAAACAGTGCCGGAGCGGTGCGACGCCAAGGAAATCGAAAACGAGACCAACTCGATCCGGCTGCTATGCAACGACTGGTCCTACATTCAGGCGCGTTATGACATGTCCATTGCTGACGCCACGACCTTCGCCAACAGCTTCCCTTCAAGCGTCCTCATGCTGTTTTTTCCGACCGCTGTGGGAAGGGGTGAGTGGCAGAGCCAGGCTACACAGGCGAACGCGTCGCTTGGGGACGCTAAAGCGCGGCAGCGCGATAGCAGCCGGCAGGAGGCTATTCAGTCCATCACCCTGGTGTTGTCAGCTTATGCGAGCTACGTCTTGCCGATCCTCTTTGCGTTAGTGGGGACTATTGCCTCAATGCTGCGCGACATCGGCAACAAGATCACGGATAACTTGCTGGCACCCAGGGACGAGGCCCTCGCATTGATGCGCGTCCCGCTAGGGTTGATGGCGGGAGTCGCGGTCGGTTTGTTCTTCAGCCCTTCGTCGGTCGCGTCACAGGTGAGCTCGGGGGGCGGGGTCATTACTCTCACCGCTTCTGGGCTTGCTTTTCTTGCGGGCTATGCGGCCGATGGCTTTTTCCGGATGCTCGACACATTGACCACGCGTGTCTTCAATTTGAATAGTGAGGGCAAGAAGCCGACCGCCCAGTAGCAGGCGTTCACCGCCCGTCGTCCTCGACGCGCAGATCGCTGTTCCGATTCATTACAGTTCTTTGCACGGGTGTTCCGAAACGGAACGCTTGCACCAATCCGCGCTTAGCCGTTAAACCCGCGCAAAGCACGCGTATCCTCGCGACCGGTTCGTTGGCACGCATCTCGCAAGCATGCTCCCACCGGTCGCGGCAATCATAGTCGCGGCGGTCACTCTCACCGACATGCGAGGAGCACGCACATGAATCACGCCGAGATGCAATTTTTGAACACCGAATTCCCGTACAAGAAGCAGTATGGCAACTTCATCGGTGGTCAATGGGTCAAGCCGGCAGGCGGCGAATATTTCGATAATATTTCGCCCATCACCGGCGAAGCGTTCACCTCCATCCCGCGCTCGCGCGAAGCCGATATCGAACTGGCGCTAGACGCAGCGCACAAGGCCAAGACCGCCTGGGGCAAGACCTCGTCCACCGACCGAGCCAACATCCTGAACAAGATCGCCGACCGGATGGAAGCGAATCTGGTGCGCATTGCGGTGGCTGAGACCATCGACAACGGCAAGCCGCTGCGCGAAACCATGGCAGCGGATATCCCGCTGGCCATCGATCATTTCCGCTATTTCGCCGGTTGTGCGCGGGCCCAGGAAGGCTCGATTTCTCAGATCGATGAAGACACGGTCGCGTACCATTTTCACGAGCCACTAGGTGTGGTCGGGCAGATCATTCCGTGGAATTTCCCGATCCTGATGGCGGTGTGGAAACTCGCTCCGGCTCTGGCCGCTGGCAATTGCGTGGTGCTGAAGCCCGCTGAACAAACGCCCGCTTCAATACTAGTGCTGCTCGAGTTGATCGAAGACCTGCTGCCGGCCGGCGTGCTGAACGTGGTCAATGGTTTCGGATTGGAAGCAGGCAAACCGCTCGCATCGAACAAGCGGATTGCGAAGATTGCGTTCACCGGCGAGACCACGACCGGCCGGCTGATCATGCAATACGCCAGCCAGAACCTGATTCCGGTGACGCTTGAACTTGGCGGCAAGAGCCCGAACATTTTCTTCGCCGATGTCATGAACGCAGACGACGGCTACTTCGACAAGGCACTCGAAGGCTTCGCCATGTTCGCGCTGAATCAGGGCGAGGTTTGCACGTGCCCGTCGCGGGTGTTGATCGAAGAGAGCATCTATGACCGCTTCATGGAACGCGCGCTCAAGCGTGTGGCGGCGATCAGCCAGGGGCATCCGCTCGACTCGAAGACGATGATCGGCGCGCAAGCTTCGCAGGAGCAACTCGAAAAGATCCTGTCGTATATCGATCTCGGCAAGCAAGAGGGCGCTGAATGCCTGATCGGTGGCGAACGCAATACGCTCGACGGCGAGTTGAAGAACGGTTATTACGTGAAGCCGACCGTCTTCCGCGGTCACAACAAGATGCGCATCTTCCAGGAGGAAATCTTCGGGCCGGTGGTGTCGGTGACAACCTTCAAGGACGAAGCCCAGGCGCTGGAAATCGCCAACGACACCCTTTATGGCCTCGGCGCGGGCGTGTGGACGCGCGATGGTACACGAGCCTACCGGTTCGGCCGTGACATCCAGGCTGGCCGCGTGTGGACCAACTGCTATCACGCGTATCCGGCGCATGCGGCATTCGGCGGTTACAAGCAATCGGGGATTGGCCGGGAAAATCACAAGATGATGCTCGACCACTATCAGCAGACGAAAAACCTGTTGGTGAGTTATAGCCAGAAGCCGCTCGGTTTCTTCTGATCGAAGCGGTCATTTGATCGAAATGGCGGGCCGCTTAGCGGCTCGCCATATTGCGTATTCAGTGGCTCAGTGGAAACCCTTATGACCGAAGAAGAAGTTTCGCGCGTGACCGCGACACCGGCGGCGATCGAGTTGATCGAGAAGCTGAAGGCCGAACACGGGCAGGTGTTGTTCCATCAGTCCGGTGGTTGCTGCGACGGCAGCGCGCCCATGTGTTTCCCCGTTGCTGAATTCATGGTCGGTTCATCGGATGTCAAACTCGGCGAGCTTGCCGGCGTGCCGTTCTATATGAGCGAATCGCAATTCGAGTACTGGCAGCACACCCAATTGATCATCGATTGCGTGCCGGGTAATGGCGGCATGTTTTCGCTGGAACGTCCCAGCGGTTTGCGTTTTCTCACGCGATCGCGCCTTTTCGACGACGCCGAATCCGCCTGGCTCGAACGCCATCCGGTCGAGCACGTCGCAGGTTGAAAACCGGTGCAGTGGTACATTGTCTCGATCGACCACGCGACGGACGGAGCTGACGACCGACTCCTTCCGCGAATGCTGGCGGAGGAGACAATGGTTATGGACCCGGTTTCTATCGACCGTTCAAGTGGATCAAGCCGATCCGCGATGTTGGCCAGCGACCCTGCCGGCCGTATAGAAGGGCTGGATATCATCAGGCTATCGCATGAGCGTTCCCGCAGCTTCGGCCTGTCGGACACCATGCGGCCGGACTACGGCGTGCTCGGTGAAGCCGATCTCCTGGTCAAGCGCGAGCAGAACCGCGCACTCTGTACGCATGCGCTGCCCGTCATAGAAACGCTCTACGGGCAGATCGCCAATACTCACAGCATGGTCGTACTGACCGACTCTCAAGGGCTGATCCTGCATTCGCTCGGCGATGACGATTTCCTCGCCCGTGCCGACCGCGTCGCGCTGCGACCCGGTGCGTTGTGGAGCGAGCAGCAGCAAGGCACTAACGCTATCGGCACCGCCATTGCCGCGGGCGATGCCACCATGGTGCTCGGCGACCAGCATTACTTGCGCGCGAACCGGTTCCTCGCGTGTTCGAGCGTGCCGATTCTCGATCCATTCGGTGAGCTGCTAGGCGTCCTCGATGTGACCGGCGATTGCCGCGGTCATAGCCGCCACACGATGGCGCTCGCCAAGATGTCGGCGCAGATGATCGAGAACCATTTGTTCACCAGCGCCTTTCCTGAAGCATTACGAATTCATTTCCATGGACGGCCCGAGTTTATCGGCACGTTGATGGAAGGCATCGCTGCGTTCAGGGCCGATGGCCGGTTTCTATCGGCTAATCGCAGCGCGCAATTTCAGTTCGGCTTGCCGCTTGCATCCTTGCGCGCGCATACCTTGTCGTCGTTGTTCAACGTCTCGTGCGGCGAGTTGATCGACCGGATGCGCAGCGGCACGAACGCGCCCGTCGACCGCACGATTTCGCTGCGCCTGCACAGCGGCGTCAACGTGTTTGCGAGCGTGGAGATGAGGCGCTCGACGGCCGTTGCGCTTTCGGCAGAGACCCGCGATGTCACCGATGTCGTCGCGCGCAAACACGTACCGGAGCCGCAGCCGAAACTCTCGGGTTTACGTTACCTGATGACTGGCGATGCCCAGGTCGCCGCGCTCGTCGAGCGGGTGCGCAAGGTGATCGGTAAAAACATTCCGATCCTGATCGGCGGCGAGACGGGAACCGGCAAGGATGTCCTGGCGAGCGCGGTGCATCGTGATTCGCCGCGCAGCAGCGGGCCGTTTGTTGCGGTGAATTGCGCGTCAATCCCGGACACGCTGATAGAAGCCGAGTTGTTCGGCTATGAGGAGGGCGCGTTTACCGGCGCGTCGAAGCGCGGTGCGTGCGGCAAGATTCTGCAAGCCGATGGCGGGACCTTATTCCTCGATGAAATCGGCGACATGCCGTTCTCATTGCAAAGCCGCTTACTGCGTGTGCTGCAAGAGCGCACGGTGACGCCGCTTGGCAGCACGCGCGCCGTGCCCGTCGATTTCGCCCTGATTTGCGCGACCAATCGCAACCTGCGCGAGCGCGTCACACGCGGCGAATTTCGCGAGGATCTCTATTACCGGATCAACGGTCTGCTGGTGACGCTGCCGCCGTTGCGCCAGCGCAGCGATCTTGCAGTGACGGTCGAAAAGATCTTGCGCGCCGAGCGCACGAGCGGTGCGCCCATCAGGGTTTCACCCGAGGTCCTGGCGGCGTTCATGCGGCATCAATGGCCTGGAAATTTCCGGCAACTCGCTAACGTGCTAAGGACCGCATGCGCGATGCTCGACGACGATGAAACGTGCATCGGCCTTGATCATCTACCGCAAGATTTCTTCGATGACGACTGTGCGGCCGAGAGTGTGCAAGCGGTCGCGGCGTCGCCTGTCAAGGACAGCGCACGGCTCGATGATCTCGCGTTGTCTGCCGTCGCAGCGGCGCTCGAAACGCATGCCGGCAACATCTCGGCGGCGGCGCGGATGCTTGGGGTATCGCGTAATACGCTGTACCGGAAGATGGCCGCGCTCGACGAAACGCGGCGTCGGTAACATCGTTGTTGTTGAGACAGACGTCTCAACAACAACGATGGTGCACTGCGGTGTGATCTCCCGGAACACGCATGTTAAAACGTCACCATGCGCTTAAGTTTTCGGGTTGCAACGTGTCATGAGTGGCGCGAGCGCACCGAATCCGCCGGAGACTCTTCATGCCCTATGTTTCGCAGACCAGACACATCGATCGCGTGCGCAACGTGATCGAAGGGCGCATGAGCAGTCCGGGTGCCGATGCGTCGCGGCTGGCGTCATCGTATAGAAGGTCGCTGGAGCAATATCATCTCGATCCGGGCGCGACCGTCGGCCCGCGCATTCTGACCGTCCCCGAATTACGCGATGTCCAGCAACGCGAAGAAACCGTGCTGCGTGCATCGGGTCAATGTCTGTCGCGTTTGCATGAGACCGTTCGCGAGGCCGACTACTGCGTGATGCTGACCGATGCGGAGGGCGTGACCATCGACTATCGGGTGGATCGCGATCGTCGTCATGAGTTCAAGCGCGCGGGTTTGTATCCTGGCTCGTGCTGGTCGGAGCGTGAAGAAGGGACATGCGGCGTTGCGTCGGTGCTGCTCGACGCCGAGCCAATAACCGTTCACAAGACCGATCATTTTCGCGCGGCATTCACTACGCTGACCTGTAGCGCATCGCCTATCTTCGGCGCGCAAGGCGAGTTGATCGGTGTGCTCGATGCGTCCGCGGTGCGTTCGCCCGAAGAGCGCGAGAGTCAGCGGTTGGTCAATCATATCGTGCGTCAAAGCGCGCTGCTGATCGAGGATGGTTTCTTTCTCAACGCAACAACACACTGCTGGGTCTTGCTCGCGCATCGCAGCCGGCACTACGTGGAAGCGCAGCCGGAAATACTCATAGCATTCGATGCCCGCGGTTATGCGATTGCTGCGAACCGGCGCGCGAAGGAATGTGTGCCGGGACTGGAGCAGTTGCCGCGCCACGTCTCCGAACTCTTCGATATCCGCGCCGAACGTCTGCTCGATGCACGCCCCGGACGTGATCTCATCTCGTTCAGATTGATAGGCTCAGGCGCGCCGCTGCATGCGCGCGTGAGGCCACCTGTTCTACGCGCGTCCCGAAGCACGCTGGTGCCTCCGCGCGAAGCCAATACCCCAGCGACGCAACCCGCGTTGTCTGAAAGCGAAACACTCGAACGCAGCCGCATTGTTGCCGCGATGACCGATGCGAAATGGCGGCCGGTCCTCGCTGCGCAGGTGCTGGGAATATCGCGGGCGACGTTGTATAGACGTATTGCGAAGTTTGCAATAGTGGCGCCGCACAGGCGTTAGCAGCAGCTTGGTGTTTTCCTTTTAACGGGCACAGAACCCGTATTTTTTAATCGATATCAATCGATATTCAGTAATCCGTATCTCATGGAGGAGCAACCATGCCTGAACGTAATCCGAACGAAACCATCTCCAACATTCTGGAGACATTCGAAGCTGCGCTGAAAAGCGGCGACACGGCGGCTGCCGTTGCGCTATTCCAGCCCGATGGTTATTGGCGCGACCTGGTCGCGTTCACCTGGAACATCAAGACGATGGAGGGCCGCGAGCAGATTGCCGCGATGCTCGATGCGCAGTTGAACACGGTCAAGCCATCGAAACTGAAGATCGCGGATAACGAAACAGCAACCGAAGCGGACGGCGTGACGCAAGCGTGGATCGCGTTCGAAACCGGCGTCGCGCGTGGCACGGGTTTTATTCGCGTGAAGGACGGCAAGATCTGGACGCTGCTCACCACGATGACCGAACTCAAAGGCCATGAAGAACCCAAAGGCTTCAAGCGGCCGATGGGCGCCGAGCACGGCGCGCGTACGGACCGGACGAGCTGGAAAGAGGATCGCGAGGCGGAGATCGAGGCGCTGGGTTATGAGAAGCAGCCGTATTGTCTGGTCGTCGGTGGCGGGCAGGGTGGCATTGCGTTAGGCGCGCGGCTGCGGCAACTTGGTGTGCCGGCGATTATCGTCGATAAGAACGAGCGGCCCGGCGATGCATGGCGCGCCCGCTATAAAACACTGTGCCTGCACGATCCGGTTTGGTACGACCACATGCCGTATCTGCCGTTTCCCGACAACTGGCCGGTGTTTTCGCCGAAGGACAAGATCGGCGACTGGCTCGAGATGTACACGAAGGTGATGGAGCTGAACTACTGGGGGGCGACGACGTGCACGTCTGCACGATACGACGAGGCC
>JGI12635J15846_10000536_pt1 | contig 32631 bp, 35 predicted proteins | sample BlaSpr_A8_OM2_M2_FD_15846 | JGI IMG/M metagenome (IMG submission 15846)
TACTGCAAATTGTCCTTCTTGATGATTAGGTCTGCTTGGCCAGGAGCGTGCGGGCGCGGAAAAACTTCCCAGCCAGAGTCTCGCAGCATTTGGGCTAGCTGATTCTCGTATTGCTGTTCGGGCTTGTGTGACTTGGCCATAATGTCATGGCCATGATAACAGTCTTGGCCATGACTATCAAGGCCATGACTGCAATCTTGGCCATGACAATAGCATTAATGTTTTCAATTAGTTGCGGCGATGATTGACGCGCATCGGGTGGGTCGAGCATGATCAGGGGACGGTAGTCTTCTCACCCGAGCCTCTCGGTCCCTCCTCAAGCCGAGCCGCTTGTGTCATCAAGTAATTCCGTTCTGGGATACTCGTCGTCCGGCCAGCCGCAGCCCGGTAGTGCTTGACGGCGCTTTCATGATCGCCAAGCATTTCGAGCAAATGAGCACGAACCGCGTCAAGACGGTAATGCTCGGCAAGCCGACCGTCGCTATCGAGCGTCTTGAGCAGTTCGAGACCTTTCGAAGGGCCGTGAACCATGGCAGCGGCAATTGCATGATTGAGCGTCACCATTGGGCTGGGAGACAAGCGTTTCAGCAATTCGTACAACGCCAGGATCTGCGGCCAATCGGTGTCTTCCGTTCGTGCCGCTTCGTCATGAACTGCAGAAACTGCCGCCTGTAACTGATACAGACCGACGGATCCTTTCGATAGTGCGGCGGTCAAGAGCTCGATGCCTTCGGAGATCTCGGCCTGGTCCCACAGTGTTCGATCTTGCTTGTCCAACGGGATCAATTCCTCATCAGGTCCGGTTCGTGCCGCCCGGCGAGCGTCGGTTAGCAACATGAGCGCCAAAAGGCCTACTACTTCTCCATCCTCGGGTAGCAGCGCTTTTGCACCGCGAGTTAACCGGATCGCCTCACGTGCCAAATCGAGTCGCTGCAGGTGAGCTCCGATGCTGCTGGCGTAGCCTTCATTGAAGATCAGGTAGAGCACATGGAGAACTGCAGGCAGCCGTTCGGCACGCTCCTGCGGGGAAGGCAGGCGGAATGGCACGCCGGAACCTTTGATGCTTTGCTTCGCGCGGCTGATCCGTTGCGCCATGGTCGCCTCGGGAACCAGGAATGCGTTGGCAATTTCCGCCGTAGTCAAACCGCCGACGGCGCGCAGAGTCAGAGCAATTGCCGAGGACGAAGTGAGAGCGGGGTGGCAGCACATAAACAACAAGATGAGCGTGTCATCGGGATCCATATCAGACTCGATTTCGTCGACTGGCGCCATGGTCTGCACATCCTTCGCGACCGCGGTTTCCCTCTGGCGACGGGCAATTTCGCTGCGTACCTGGTCAGTCATGCGGCGGGACGCGACCTGGATCAACCATCCGCGTGGATTCTCGGGAACGCCCTCCTGCGGCCATTGCGTGAAGGCAGCAATCATCGCCTCCTGCACCGCATCTTCGGCGGAGGAGAAGTCGCAAAAACGGCGAGCGACTGCACCGAGCACCTGTGGCGCAAGTTCGCGCAACAGATGCTCGGACGTCGTGTCCCATGGCTGTGTCATTGCAGCTCTCGTTACAGCATTTCTGGTGGAGGCCCGCTCATAATTGGACGCACTTCAATCGGCATGTTCAGCGGCGTCCCGCCAGGACCCGGCGCCGCCGACGCTTTTGCGGCAATGGCGTAAGCTCGCTCCGGAGAGTCAACGTCGACAATCCAGTATCCGGCGAGAAATTCCTTGCTCTCAGGGAATACGCCGTCTGTGATCGGCACGCCATCCTTGCCAGCGCGCACCAACTTAGCCTGATCGGGAAAAGACAGACCTTCGGCTGAGACCAACTCGCCGGATTGGCGAAGGTCTTTGTTGAGACCGTGCATAAATGCGATGTGTGCCTGGAGGTCTTTTTGGCCCCACTGCGGAACTCCCTGGCCGGCTCGCATTGTGTTCATCATCAAGATGTATTTCATTGTTCATTCTCCTTTGATTTCGTCCGGCGTCGCTTTCTGCACCATCGCCGGTTTTCTGGAACGCTCGCTGCACTCTCAGCATTCCGTCATTGAGATTTGGATTGCTCATGAATCGCAAACCGCCGAACTTCAATCGACATGTTCGTAGGTGCTCCTCCGGGTCCCGGCGCCGCCGAAATCCGGCCGGCTATGGCATAAGCGCGTTCAGGAGTCGCTACGTCAACAATCCAGTAGCCCAGCAGAAACTCCTTCGACTCGGGGAAAATACCGTCTGTGACCGGCATGCCGTTTTTCTCACCGCGCACAACTTTCGCTTCGGCCGGTTCAGCTAAGCCTTGTGTGGCCACAAACTCTCCGGATCCGGTCAGGTCGTTCGTGATACCCCGCAGGACCGCCATATGCGTCTCGATATCCTTTTGCGACCAGGCGTGATACGTATCAACGCCTGCCGTTGTACCGGACATCAGCAAAATGTATTTCATATCTTTCGCTCCTATGTCGTCTTGTTGCCGTTATGCCGTTTCCCTAAGCCTTCTTGTCTGTTTGAAACATCCACCGGACACCAAACTTGTCGTTGAGTGCTCCGTAGGTGCCGAAAAACTGGTCTTTCAGAGGGTCGGTTACTTCTGCGCCTTCGGAGAGTCTTTCAAATAGAGCTTTCAATTCCTCAAGTGTTCCTCCACTCAGATAGAGGCAGACCGTATTGCCGCGGATCGGAGTTTGGGCAGGCCGTAGCCAGTCCGAGGCTGAAATCTCCAGCTTGCCGTTTCTGAGCCGGGCATTGACGATTTTCTCCTGCTGAACGGCAGGCATGAAATCCTTGGCTGGAGAATCCTTAACCTTAGTCGCGGTCAGTTCTCCGCCAAAACAGGATTTGTAGAACTCCATGGCCTGCTGGCATTTGCCATCGAATAACAGGTATGGGGTCAAGGTGGTCATTTCGTTTCCTCCGATTGCCTGCATCTTAACCGCTGGCATCGAACGAGCAGGTAAAGCCGCCAACGCCGCAGCAGAGAGCGCGGAAGCGACGAAACGGCGACGGGATACTTCGGTGACTTTGCCCACGGTCGTTCTCCTTTTGTGAAGTACTTGCGAGACCCTACTCTACGTTTTCATGGTGTAGTCGGAGCCGTTGCGGCGTTCTCTACATCCCTATGAAAGATTTGTTTTGCCAAAATTGGACCCAGCCTGTCGATTTTCCGAACCCAGAACCGACGTACGAGTAGAGGTTGGGAAATGACGACGGACGATGTGGTGGTTGACGTTAGCCAGGACTGGGTGCTGGCCTGCGATGTGCAGCGGCGCTTTATGCAGGGTCTGGGCCGGACCAGCGATTCGGTGGACTACAGTGCGCGCTGTCGCCAGGTTCGAGCCCTCGGCGGCGACTGCTATGATTTCATGCCTCTTACAAATGACCGCCTGGCGTGGCTCGTTGGCGATGCCTCCGGCAAAGGCGTCGCCGCAGCACTCATGATTGCCAGTGTGCAGTCCTCACTTCGGACAGCGGCGTTATTCACGGGAAACGACCTCGCTACACTACTCAAGATCGTAAATCTCCAGGCATATTCTTCGTCGCTCGAAGACCGTTATGCGACCGTGTTCTATGGCGTCTTCGACGGAGCGACGCGCACGCTTAGGTACGTGAATGCCGGACATACTCCGCCCATCGTTCTTCGGCGAAACGGCTCAATCGATGCCCTCGAGATGGGCGGCGCACCTGTTGGTATGTTTCCTGATTCGAGCTATGAGGAGGGAGCGGTGCAGCTTGAATCCGGCGATGTGGTCATCACCTACACCGACGGAGTCATTGAAGCGGCAAACCAATCCGGCGAGGAGTGGGGAGTTCAGCGCGTGTTGAAAGCGACAGCCGCCTGGGCGCGACTAGGAACTGAGAATGCTGAACATCTCGTCCGGTCGATCTTCAATTCCATGGACGACTTCTCCAGAGGGTGCCAGACGGACGATGCGACATTAGCAGTTTTGCGGGTGCTCTAACCCCATCTGTGTTAGGACCGCTCATGATAATTCAGAGAAAGAAGAAAGGTTCAAAAATGAAGTTAGACAAGAAGTTCTCAGCCACACTACAAAAGAGTTCCCAAAAGGGTGGTTGGGCCTATGTCGTCTGGCCGAGTTCAGTCAAGTTCTTTGGAACCCGCGGCTTGGTAAAGGTCAGGGGCAAAATCGATGGGCACCCCTTTCGCAGTTCGTTCATGGCTATGGGTGATGGCACACATAAACTGCCTGTACGGGCAGACATTCGCCAAGCGATCGGGAAGACTGCGGGTGACACAGTGTCCATATCCTTGGAAGAACGGATCGAATAAATTCCACCCACAAGGAAGAGGGGATTGCTCTGCTAGCAATTGGGCGTTGCCAGTGGCGCTGCGGAGACATCCACAGCTCCCACAGGAGAGGAATTTATCTTCGGCTTCTCGGTGCTCAGCATCTCCTTCCTCCTCCGATCATTGTTGCGCCGTCTCTACACGCCGAGTGCATTGCGCTAGAGATCATCTCTCAATCTCAAGTATTGGATTTTTTGATCCCAAATGAGGGGGCCTGCCTCTCTTCGTTGAGTTGCGCGCTGCAGCTAGCGATCTTCGCAAAGTAACCAGCCAAAGCGCAATCGGTAAGAACTGGCCAAGTTCGATGGCGGCAACGACACCAACATCCAGCCTGCACGGCGCTTCGACTGAAATTGAAAACCCAAACTTGCTGTGCTGATTGGACAAGCACACCGCCTCAGTTCTCCAACGCCGCCGTCGGATTCCCCTGAAACCCTGAAAGCAGGCGCGCATGTCACCGCGAAGTCCCGTTTCTTGTCCCCCCTGCGTTTTGACACAAGGAGCAATCCCGCTTATGAAGAGCCCCATGAGTTCCAAGCAGGTCCAGCCGAATGCCGCATTCAGTGAAGTAAACGCCGGGGCGCCCTTCTTCCGCGAGGAACTTCCTCTCACCGTGCGACAAGCGGCCACCTATCTGGGCGTAAGCGTACAGACAGTGTATCTTTGGGTGGAGCGAAAGCAGATTCCCCACCTCCGCGTAATGGGTCGAAATATCCGTTTCTTGCGATCGGATCTTGAGCCATTCCGCGCGACCTTCAAACAAGAGGTGGGAGATGGCAAGACCTAGAAAGCACGATGGTGTCGTCTACAAGCGACCCAACACAAAAGTTCTCTGGATGAGCTACCTGGATCGAGCCGGGAAGCGCATTCGAGAATCAACCTTCACCGAAGACTGGCAGGAAGCGAACAAGAAACTTCGCGAACGGCTCGACGCCAGGGACAATCGAGTTCTCGAGATTGTCCGCAAAGGCGAGCAGATGGGGTTCGAACCATGGGTGGAATTTTTCCTGGAGAACTATTCCAAGCCGCCCATACGTGCTGACAAGACTCATGATGCCAATATGCGAGCCAGCAAACATCTGAAGGCTGCGTTTCAGGGCTACAAGCTGGCCGACCTCACGGCCGATGGAATCGAGTTGTACCTGCGCAAGCGGCTTCGGGACCGCGTGCGCGTCAGGACAACGGCTGGCTTCATCGAGCGCGGAGAACTCAAGCCGGCAACGGTTCACCAGGAGCTGCGGGTGCTGCGGCGCATGTTGAACATCGCCGTTCGGAAAAAACTATTGCCCTCCAATCCCTGTGCGGGGGTGGAGTTCCCGGTCGCTGTGAAAGGCTTGTTCCGCCCACACTATCTGACGTGGTCGGAACAACGAAAACTCGAGATCCATGCTCCGGAATACCTGCGCAACATCGTGCGGATCATCACCGAGACGGGGCTGCGCGTGTACAAGGAACTGATGCCGATGAAAAAGCAAAATCTGGATCTTGAAAACGCGGTGGTTTGGATTCCCGATTCCAAAACACCCAACGGAATCGCGGAGGTGCCGCTGACGCCGATCGCTGTCGAGGCGTTTCGCGATCAGCTTCGTCTGTCTCCGTGCAGTCCGTATCTGTTTCCGAGTGACGAGAACCCAAGCGGACATCAGAAGACTCTGAAGACCGTCTGGCAAGCCACCTTGCGGCGCGCCAAGGTCCCGTATTTCCGCATCTACGATTTGCGATCCACCTACGCGACGCGGCTGAGTGCCGGCGGCGTTGCCGACGAGTGGGTCACACAGTTGCTGCGGCAGGGAGACGCGAAGGTCTTCAAGAAGTATTCGCAGATGAAACTACAGATGAAGCGCGAGGCTCTAATCAAGATGAATCGGCAGGCGAACGAGCAGAACCTTGATCAGAAGATTGATCAGAACATCGGTTATGACACAGCGAGGGTGAACTGATGGGTTTTGGCACAGTTTTGACACAGTTTGCACCAAAACGCAGCTGAATGAAGGCTTCCGAAATGGGAGCTCGAAATGGCAACTTCGCGGAAGTAGTTTAGAATCCGTAGAGCGGTATATGTCGGGGCGTAGCGCAGCCTGGTAGCGCACCTGCCTTGGGCGCAGGGGGTCCGCGGTTCAAATCCGCGCGCCCCGACCAACAGTTTTCCTTCCACCCTAATCCCGGGGGCAATCGTCTGCTGCGTCGCTCACTGAGCGATATTGAAAAGACCGAAGGTTGGCTTTATTTAGCGAAACCTTTTTGGCGGGTAGCTTTAACACCGGTTAATATCCGAAACCTACCAGCACGAGAGAGCCCACCACAATCCAGTGTGCCGGCACATGCATCAAGCTCGCGCCATAAATGAGCCCGAATCACGACGACGAAACCGGTGAGGTAGATTCCGAATGACATAACTCCCTTTATCCTATTCAACAGCAAATTACTCAGCAAGGAGTAAAGGCCCTCAATTTCCCCTATCGAAGCGCCGTTTCCATAATTGGAGACCCTACGAAACTCTAACGACTCCTATCCGCCATTCTTGGGATCGGATTTACGGACTCCTATTGGCGGCCGCTCTTGGCATCCCGGCTTCGGCACAGGTGGGAATTTACATTGGAAGCGCGCCACCGCCGCTGCTGCGTTACGAGCTGCGCGGACCGGAACCGGGTCCCGCTATGTCTGGGTCGAGGGGTATTGGGCTCCGCATGGGCATCGCTATGCGTGGGTGGCAGGACGCTGGGATCGTCCGCCTTACGAAGGCGCATACTGGAACCATCCTCATTACGATCACTACCAGCAAGGCTGCAAATGCATGAAGGCCACTGGGATCATGAGGATCACTCCGCGAACCACGGCGAGGATCACGGACACGACCATCACGATCACTAGCTTAGCTTGGGCCAGTGTTGTGGCGCTTTGGTTGGATGCGCTGAAGACTTGGACTTGCGCTTGGCCTTGTCTTCGCACGAACACGGGCGTTGTAGAGATCCTACGGGACGATGACCGCCGCGCCGTCGATGGCGTCGTTCTTGACGGCCGCGAGCGCTTGGTTGGCCTGCTCAAGGGAGAAGACAGTTACCTTGGGCTGCAGCAGGATTTCGGCGGCGATCTTGAGAAAGTCGCGCGCGTCGGATCGGGTCATATTGGCAACGCTGCGGATTTGGCGCTCGCCCCACAGAAGGCGGTCATAGTCGAATTCAGGAATCCGGTCGAGGTGGATTGCATTGATGGCGACGACGCCTCCCTTTCGCAGGCTAGCTAACGCGGCGACTACAACGTCTCCACTGGGCGCAAAGGTCACGGCGCGATCAAGTCCGACTGGCGGCTTGTCGGTTTCAGTGCCCACCCACTTCGCACCCAAAGATGCGGCAAGCTTGCGATGCGATTCTCCACGCGTCGAGACATACACCTCGCAGTTCCACGCATGCAGGACCGCGATTGCCAAATGCGCGGAGGCGCCGAAACCGAAGAGTCCAACTCGATCTTTTGGTTCCACGCCAGCTACGCGCAGGCTACGGAAGCCAATGATGCCAGCACATAGCAAAGGCGCAGCGTGCAGGTCATCCAGTTCCGGGGGAAGCTTATACACAAAGTCGCGGCGCGCCACGGCATACTCCGCATATCCACCATCGACTGTGTATCCGGTGAAGACCGGCGAATCGCACAGATTCTCGAGTCCACGACGACAGTACGGACAATCTCCATCAACACCGCCCATCCAGGAAACGCCCGCGCGTGTGCCGATCGGCAACTCGGCCGTGGCACCGTCGACGATGTCCCCTACGATTTGGTGGCCGGGGATCAATGCGTGCTTCCGAGGCGGCAACTCGCCTTCTACGATGTGGAGATCGGTACGGCAGACTCCGCAAGCTCGAACCCGAAGCAGTACGTGATTTTCTCCGAGGCGAGGTTTGGGAGCCTCTTCGATCTGGAGAGGCTGTTTCGCGGTCTTGAAGATTGCTGCTTTCAAGGGCTTTCCCAGCTCCAAGCAGGATACTAATCCCATTTTGGCACGGTGGCCCTTTAGTAATCACTAGGTTGCACATTTTTAGTTGCACTTTAACATTCGTGAAATATCTTTTGAGTAACCTAGTCATAGGAGATCGCCGCTATGGGCTCAGCGCGGGTTTCGAAATCGCTGCCGTTGCAAGTGGCTGCGGTCTGCTTTCGCAGGCTGGGCCCGGCAGTTGAGTTCCTGCTGGTAAACACCAGCGGCGGAAATAAATGGACCTTTCCCAAGGGTTCGACTGACACGCGACTATCGCACAGTCAGGCCGCCGAGCGCGAGGCCGCGGAAGAAGCGGGCGCTCTGGGCACGCTCGAGCCGCGCCACTTTCATCTTTATATTCATTCCAAGGGCGTGTTCTGGCAATCGGGCGGGATACAGGAATTTGTGGTCAAGGCGTTTTTGATGGAAGTCCACGAGCAGCGCAGACCAGACGAACCTCAGAGGAATCCTACCTGGTTCAGTCCGCGTGATGCGCGCAAGCGGCTGGCGAAAGGACGCGAAGTTAAGTACGCCCGCGAACTGGAAGCGGTAATCGACCGCGCCCTCGAACGCATTCGCTTCCACGGCGAGCTGTGGGGCAAGTATCCCGAAAGCCACACCGGCCGAGCGTCCGCCCACTCGTAGTACTAGCGCCCTCGCTGCAGCGTCGCCGTTGGCATTCTCGGCTGCTCGCCTGGAGTCGGCCATGAGCTTGTTTAACCCTTCGCAGCAGGGCATCCGGGTCCTCAAAACTTACCTGCTCTTGGATAGAGCCGGGGCGCACGCCACAATATTTGATGTACGGATGAAATCCTCCAAGCACTTCGCGCCGTTCTGCCTGTCTTCATGAGAACATAACTTCAGCCCATGATTCAGCTTTCTGGCGCCGGAAAACGTTTCGGCCACAAACTTCTTTTTGAAAATACCGACTGGCTCATTACGCCGCGCGACCGTGTTGGCTTAGTGGGCGCGAATGGCACCGGCAAATCCACCCTGATGAAGGTTCTCGCCGGGTTGGACACGCTCGACTACGGCTCTTTGATCGTCGCCAAAGGCACTACGGCGGGGTATCTGCCGCAGGATGGGCTTTCGCTTTCCGGTCGTACTGTTTTTGCGGAATGCATGGCGGTGTTCACCGAGCTTCACGCCATGGAGCGGGAGCTGGAAACGCTGACTCACCGCATCTCCGAACTCGACCACGCCAGCGCGGAGTATGCCGACGTCGCCGACCGCTATCACAGCCTGGAGCACGAGTTCCGTACCCGCGATGGCTACTCGATTGAAGCCGAAGTCGGACGGGTTCTGATGGGGTTAGGTTTTCGCAAAGAAGACTGGGAGCGGCAAACAGGTGAGTTTTCCGGCGGCTGGCAGATGCGCCTGGCGCTGGCAAAACTTCTGCTGCAGAAACCGAATTTGCTGTTGCTGGATGAGCCCACCAACCATCTCGACCTGGAAGCGCGCAACTGGCTGGAAGAATATCTGCACGACTATCCGTACGCTTTGGTGCTCATTTCTCACGACCGTTATTTTCTCGATGTGACGGTCAACAAGATCGCGGAAATCTGGAACAAGCGGTTTTGGTTCTATACCGGCAACTACGACAAGTTTCTGACGCAGAAGACGCAGCGCAATGAACAGTTGCAGGCCGCTTACCGCAACCAGCGTGACCGGATCGAGCAGTTGGAGGTGTTCATCAATCGCTTTCGCTACCAGGCGACCAAAGCGAAGCAGGTGCAGAGCCGGATCAAGGAACTGGAAAAGATCGAGCGCATCGAGGTCCCGCCGGAAGAAAAGACGATTCATTTTTCCTTCCCGCAGCCGAAGCCAAGCGGCCGCATCGTAGCCGAGTTCGAAGGCGTAGCTAAAAGCTACCCCGCCCGAAACGACGGCCGAACCAGCGGCGAGAAGGAAGTTTTCCGGGAAGTCAACTTCCTGATCGAAAAAGGCGACCGCATCGCTCTGGTGGGAGTGAACGGAGCCGGCAAGTCTACGCTGATCAAGCTGCTCGCAGGCGAGGAATTCCCGACCCAGGGCCAATTCCGGCTCGGCCACAACGTTCAGGAGGACTACTTCGCGCAGGACCAGTACAAAGAACTCGATCCGGACGCGCGCATGATCGATGATCTGGGCGCGGCGTCCCCGCGCTCGACGCAGACTGAGCTACGAGGCCTGCTTGGCTGCTTCTTGTTTTCTGAAGACGACGTGTTCAAGAAAATCGGCGTGCTTTCGGGCGGCGAGCGTGGACGCTATGCCTTGCTTCGACTTCTGCTGCATCCGGCTAATTTTCTGCTGCTCGACGAACCCACCAACCACCTTGACCTGCGCGCTAAAGACGTCTTGCTGGATGCGCTGATGGAATATACCGGCACGGTCGTATTCGTCTCACATGACCGTTACTTCATCGACAAGCTGGCCACGCGGGTTTTCGAGATTGGAGATGGGAAAGTCGAAGTCTATCCCGGGAATTACGAGGACTATCTCTGGCGTAAACAGGGTGGGAACGTAAAGCAGAATGAGGCTATCCGCCAGCAATTGCGGGCGGATCAAGCTCCTCAGCAAGCCGCTGCAAACGGCAATCAGGCGTCGGGTGAAGCCGCGCATGGCGTCGCCAAGGGAAAGCGTTTGAATCCCATCAAGCGGAAGAAGATGGAAGACCGCATCCGTGAACTAGAAGCGGAGATTCACCGCGCCGAGGCGCTGATCGCGCAATGTGAAACGGCGCTGCAGAATTTCGTCAGCGCGGAAGAGTGCCAGAGCCAATCTGAGGAGCTCGACCGGCACAAAACCGCACACGCCGCCTTTCTCGCGGAGTGGGAACAGCTCAGCCAATCGCTCCAGGAAGCCCAGTAACAGGGCCTTCGCCGCGGTCGTACACTCTCTTCCGTAATCTCGGAGGACTACTTACCGGTGTGCGATAGTCAGGTTGGCCAGAGGGACACGAACCCTCCGAAGGCCCAAGATCCCAGACCCCCGTATAGATTGGCGTCGCCAAGGCACGCCGTACGGGAATTAAGGAAGGTCGTATGCTCCAGTCCGCAGATAATTCCGCAGGCGTAAGGTCCACGTCGCCAGCCTCCAATCCTAACTCCTACAACCCGGTCAAAACCACCACCGCACCCATTGAACAAGCCACCATTGGCCGGTCACTGATCATCAAAGGCGAGATTACTGGCTCGGAAGCGCTCTATATTGATGGCCGGATCGAAGGCAAGATCATGCTCGCCGATCATCGCGTAACAATCGGCCGCAATGGTTCGGTGCAGGCCGACATCGTAGCCCGGGAGGTTGTGGTCATGGGCAAGGTGACGGGCAACATCGAGTGCACCGACCGCGTAGATATTCGGAGTGAAGGCGTGGTAAACGGCAATGTCCTCACCGAGCGGGTCAGCGTGGAAGACGGCGCGGTGCTGAAGGGCGGCATCGAGGTACGCAGCCAGCAGAAGCAGAAGAATCCCGCGCTCCAGGCTAAAACTCCGGAGGCTCCGAAGTCGCCTGTCGCGGAACCGACGAAGGCTTTGGCAGCCACTGCCGGCGCGTAACGGTTGGCGGAATATCAGAGCATGAAAGGGGCACGCTGAAGCGTGCCCTTTTTTCTGCAGGCTTTTATAGTTCCGATTCTCACCCCACCCAACTCTGCTCATTCAGTTGGAGTGCAGATCAACGACTTTCTTCTGCCGCTAATCGCTCGGCCATTTCCTTGGGCAAGCCGCCTAACAATTCGAGAAATGCCGCATTCGTCCAGCCGAAGCCTACAACGTTCATTTGATACCCCAGGTCCACGTGGGCCTCGGATGAACGCGTCACCACATTGTATTTCTCGACGATATAGCGGTCACGGCGGAAATTCTCCGCAACCATCGACAGGAATTCGTAAGACACTCTGTCCGCATCCGCGTTGTAGCCGTAACGGCGCAGACCCGCGACGGCTAGCATTTCGATATTTCCCCAGCCGTACGGCAAGTCCCACTGCGCTCCCGTATCTTCGGCGCTCATGGCCAGCCCGCCCGGCTTCTCGAGAGTGGGCAGATTTTTTTCGACCGCCTGCGCTTGTTTCTGCGTGGCCAGACCGGCCCACAGTGGATAGAACGTCGTCGCATAGCGATACGGGGATCTCTGACCGGTCGTGAGGTTGTAATCGACGAAGAATCCCGCCTTGTCATCCCAGAGATAGCGTGTGATGAGCTGCTTACGCTTCTCGGCACGCTTGCTCCACTTATCGGCGTCGGCGCCGCGGCCCAGCCACTGGCTGATCTGCGCCATATCTTTCTCGGTTTTGTAGAGCAAACTGTTCAGGCATACTGGCGCGTAGTGATGGGTAGCGGCGCCGAATGGACCAAAGCGAAAACTTACATCGAATCCGGATTCCCGCATTGAGCGGTCACCCTTGTAATAATCCGAACTCAGCTTGAACTCGCGCCGCTCGTCGCAACCCGCATGGGCTGTTGTTTGCGAAACATCGCAGACTTGCAGCGTATAAAGAGAGCCCGCCATGGACTGCGCGGCTCCAGGCAAGGTTCCCAGAATATAGGCATCCGCTTGTGCGGGATGAAAGAAAAAGTAGCTTGCCACCTTGCGGTAATACCCCGTTTCATCCTGCACAGCCTCCTGTGGCGGACCCTCCCCAAAATCGTAGTAGCGCGACAATGCCGTGTCACCCGCAAGATGAGGGTCGCGGTTCCACATTTCGTAATCTTTTTCCAGGTCGGCATAGGCCCGAGAGAGCCAGACGGGATCGGCACGTCCAGTTTTTTGTAGTGTCTCGTACACATCGACAAACATGGAACTTAGAAAAGGTGGCTGCGAACGAGTCAGATAATAAGTCCGGTTCGCATTGAGCATGGCTCCGTAGTTTTCAATCTCAAAAACAAAATTATCGACCATGCCCCGGGCTAGCTCGACGCGCCCCGCACGAAGCAGCCCACGAATAATGAAATAGCTGTCCCAGCCATACATCTCGTTGAAACGTCCTCCGGGAACTACATACTTGTGCTCAAGATAGAGCAGCCCGGGAGGCTGTATTTTGGTGGTGTCGATTTCGCCCAGGTGATCGATTTTTACGGGGAGATGTTCCACACGCACGTCGCACTCGCTGGCGAGCTTCCGCAGCGCTTGAGGCTCATTAAAACCGGCCGGCAAATATATTACGGGAGAGACTTTGATCTTAGGGTCGACCACACTCTTGCAATCGCTCACGGAGCGAGTCAGCGAATCCCAGGCGGAAGAGATGTAGTCCAAAATCGGATTGAGTCCTCCGGTTTCTCTTTGAGCGGGAGCGGACTCGTTACGAATATTTTGCCGGCAGTCAGCAGGTGGCGAGAGAATCCAACAAATACCCAAAATAAGGTTTAACCGGCGGAAAGATATCCTGCAAGATTGGGGTTTCATTCGCCTGGGAAAATACGGCTTCCCATCTTAACTCCAGCAGTAAGCCCCGCAAAATGTATTCGATAAGGAGAGAAAGGCTGTCAGGTTAGCTTCGAATCCGTTAGTACAGCGGCTGGTCTTGCATACCTCTGAAGTCGAAAACGGCTTTCGGCTTTAAAAAAAAACGATCGAGGAGCAGCCCGATCGTCTTTCCCATCAACTCGATTCAACTAACGACCTTGGTCGGCTTAAGATCCCCCAACGAAGCTACCCAACCCTGGTTTCCCGCCCACGGGTTCGAAGCAATTCGTTTCTACTAAAAATCAGCGTCTTCCGGCGTGCAGGTGCAATTTCCCTGTCCGCTGCCCAGCAGGTTCAAATAGAGGCATAGGTTCTCCAGCAGCCATTTCTCAGACGTGCCGAGGTTTGAGTCGGCTGCCTGGGTTTCGGCCACGTAGAAAGCCCCGCTGGTGGCTGTCGCCCTCTGGGTCTGCGTGGACCACACTCGCAACCCGGCTGTCGGCGTGTTCGTGTAATTAGTCGGACCACCGGCGGCGACCGAGGACGAAATTACCTTGATCATGCCGCGGGTGTTCACTTTGGTGGTCAAGCTGTTGGATGTGAGGTTCTTGTCCACGGACTCCGAAGTCAGACCGTCCGGGGTTACCGCGCAGCTGCAGCACTCCTGCAACTCCTGGCTGTCATCGAACACGTAAAGCGACGCCCACAGGTTGGCTCCAGTGTCGCCATCGTTAATGATGCGCAGGTTCTGATCCGGCGCACCAGTGGTATTCGCATGCGAATAGTAGGTGGTGAAATAAACACTGTTATCACCGACTTTTTGCGCCTGCGCAGTCCCCCCCAGCATCAGAGCGATGGCAACGGTCGGGAAAAGCAACAATCCAAGTGCTTTCATCTTGGGATACTCCTAAGTTAGGTGTTGGGGGCGCACAGCGGCTGGGGGGAGAATCAGTTATGGCACCCTTCCCGCACTTTCGGCCTTCGGGAAGGTGTTTGCAATTACCCACATGGATTAAGCCGTAAAGAGGAGGACTTGGACCCAGCATGATGCGAGCATCAAATCGCGCTCTAGCGAAAGGGTTTATGGGCTTTTTGGCAGTTGCAAAGCCCCGCCGCCGCGGCGACAATCGTACCATGCCAAAAGCTTCTCAGCGGGGTAATTCTAGTCCTAACACCGGAACGACTGTTCGCAGTCCTTTCCTGCCGGGGGCTATGGTGGTCGTGACGATGGGCAATCCCCGGGATAAATTCTGGGGCACAATTGTCGCTCTCACGCCCGAAGGCCTCAGCATGAGCGGGGTTGAGCTGGCTTCTTTTGAAGATCTGGTAACGATGGTGAGAGACGGCGAGCTCTTCACGCCAGCGGTCGTTTTCTTTCCGATGCATCGGATCGAACGGATCGAACTCGACCTCGCCGATGGAACTTTGCCTTCGCTATCGCAGCGTTTTTCGGCCAAGACTGGCCTTGATCCGGCGGCGACACTAGGCGCTTCCCTTGATCCCGTAACGAGCGATCACCTGGCCAGTCAGGCGCGCGCCACGCTTGCCGGGAAGAAGGGAACGGCATGACGCTGTCCCAGGTTTTCACGGCTCCAAACCAGCTCACGCTACTGCGGATGGTTTTCGTTCCATTTATTGTGATCGAACTGGTGGAGGGACGTTATTTTCGAGCTTTGATACTCTTCGTGATTGCAGGCTTCAGCGATGGCCTGGATGGCCTGCTGGCTCGTAAGCTGCATCAGCAGACTCTCCTCGGCCAGTATCTCGACCCTATCGCGGATAAGTTGCTGTTGAGCACCATGTTTCTTGTGCTCTCCATCCTGCACAAGATTCCATGGAAGTTTACCGTGCTGGTATTCAGCCGCGATATTTCCATCCTGGCGGCCAGCGCGGTGCTGTTTGCTATCGCCGGATTGCGTGATTTTCGACCCAGCATTTTCGGCAAGGCAAACACCTTTTCGCAGATCGCCGCCGTTTTCTTCGTCATGTTGTCTTGCGTTCGGCCGGAGCGCTGGATCTGGATTACGCGCACCGTCTTCTTGCGCGCCACATTTTCCTTCACCATTGTTTCCGCCCTGCATTATGTTTTCCTGGTGCAACTCCGGCTACGAACTCCTCACGCCCTGGCGGCGCATTCTTCCGCACATGATCATGCCAGTTGAAGGTTTAAGCGCCGTCGCCGACCCTGTGTACGCTCGGCAGAGAGGCCGATCAGCGCGTGACGCCCCAATCGACCGTGAATTCTCCCGACTCATCTTTCACGGTGTAGCCCGATGGAGGCTCAAATAGGCTTGGATCCGGGTCACTTCGATTAATATTGATGAGCTTGTGCGTGAATTCTCCGCTGCGCGGATCATCCGCTTTGCTGAGGATAACCTCTCTGAGCTCCGGCGAGGTCCATGTCTCAAACGTAGCGCTGATGGGACGATCATTCCCGATCGCACCCACTGCCCAGGTCCTGGTGCGCCGCTTGCCCTCAGTTTGTATGCCCTCGATGGGCCGAGTTCCTAAATTTTCCGTGGTCATTTGGGGACGGGATTCGGGGTCGACCCCGGGGGTACCCGGCAACGGCTCAACCTCGCGAATGACGCCGGTCGACCCGATTGGAGCCTCGCCCGCTCCCCTAGCTACCGTAGTAATGCTTGTCGCCCCGCCGATCATGCCGGGCTGCCCTCTGGCAAAAGTGTGGGGATGGCGCTCTGCAGGCAACTCCTGGCGATGCGCTATCGGCTCGTCCAGGCTGAAGACGTATCTGACGTGAGCAACTGGATCGTTGATCTCAACCACGATCGGGCCCTCATGAGCGTTGCGCTTCTCCCTCGGACCACCGAATAGTACCGTTCCGGCCACGGCCTTTGGAACACGGGACGTTCGGTGCGGGTACGGCCCATCGAATCGCGGTAGACTTTCATTCCCGGGGGAGTGCTGGTGATATGGGCTCCATCGGCGAGCGTCTGAACGTGCTCAGAGACATTCTCGGCGGAGTAGGGAGCGCCTGTAACTACTGCTTCCACGTGCTCCGGTGTGAAAAAGCCCATCGTCCCGTGCATGCCATCCGGGCCGTTCGAAATTGAAGTCGAAATTGAACTTGAGATTTGGGCGAGAGCGAGGGCAGAGAAGAGTAGGACGCAGCTGAACAAAGCGAGAAGGCGTTTCATGTTTCCACCCATCTTTGCCACGAAGTATAACGAACCTCGGTTTCCGTCACGAGTAGAGTTGTGAGTCGGTAGAGTTGTGAGTCGGGTGAAGGCTCCCAGTTAGGAGGTTCCTGCACAAGCGTCCGCCCGCTGCCATTTGACCCTGTTTCACGCGTCCCCCTAGAATTAAAGGTTCGTCTCCGAGCGTGACCGTCGCCTATGGCTCTTCGCCTCTATAACACCATGTCTTCGCAGGTCGAGGACTTCCATCCTCTCCGTGAACGTGAAGTCCGCATGTATGCATGCGGACCCACGGTCTATGATTACGGCCATATCGGCAACTTCCGCACTTTTGTTGCGGTGGATATGCTGCAGCGATTCTTGCGGCAGTCCGGTTACACCGTGCGCTACGTGATGAACATTACGGATGTGGACGACAAGATCATCCACAATGCGGCCCGCGACGGCATCAGCGTTCAGCAGTACACGGCGCGATATGAGAAGGCGTTTCTGGAAGACTGCGCCCTGATTGCCATCGAGCAACCCAAGCTGGTACGCGCGACGGAACGAATTGCGCAGATGGCGGACTTCGTAGCCAAGCTGGTGGAGCGCGATATCGCCTACCGTACCGACGATGGCTCCTACTATTTTCGCATCGCTCGTTTTCCGCAGTACGGGAAGCTCTCGAAGAAGGATTTCGGCGGAATGCTGGATGGCGCTCGTGTGGATGTGGACGAGTACGACAAAGACAGCGCGCGCGATTTTGCGCTCTGGAAGGCACCCAAGCCGGGTGAGGCTTTCTGGGATTCCGCGATCGGGCCGGGACGGCCCGGCTGGCACTTGGAGTGCTCGGTTATGTCGATGCAGGAGTTGGGCGAAAGTTTTGATCTGCACGCCGGAGGCGAGGATCTTGTCTTCCCGCATCACGAGAACGAGATCGCGCAATCGGAATCCTTCACCGGAAAAACGTTCGCCCGCTTCTGGTTTCACGTGCGTTTTCTGCTGGTCGAGGGCGAGAAGATGTCGAAGAGCCTGGGAAACTTTTACACGCCGCGCGACCTGGTGCTGAAGGGACATAAGCCGTCTTCGATTCGATATTTGCTCACTTCGGTGCATTATCGCAACCAGCTGAATTTCACCTTCGATGGATTAAAACAGGCGGCGGTCTCAGTGGAACGGCTACGAAATTTTCGCCAACGTCTGACCGCGGGGAATTTCTCCTCCGGCGCAAACTCGGAAATGCAATCTCTCGCTGTCGAAACCGTCGAACGGATGAAAGCCGCGCTGGATGACGACCTCAACACCGCTCAGGCGCAAGCGGCACTTTTTGAAATGGTGCGCCATGCCAATACTGCTCTCGACGCGAACGGAATCAAGCAGGATGACGTTCCGCCATTTCTTGCCGCAATGGAAAAGTTTGATGCGATTTTTGCCGTGCTTAAAGATGACGACGGACCCAAGATGAAACAGGTGTTCGATTGGGCGCCGGGCGAAGGCCGGGAAAAAGATGTTAGCCCACAACTGCGGGGGGCGATTCAGTCCGGTCAGCTCTCTGACGCCGATATCGAAAAGAAAATCGCGGAGATGGAAGCCGCACGCCGCGGGCGCGACTTCAAGGCCTCCGACGCTCTGCGCGCGGAACTCGCCACCGCCGGCATTCTCATCGAAAATACAAAAGATGGCGTGCGCTGGAGAAGGAAGTAATTCCTCCGGTGTTAAGCTGAAAGCTGCGCGCGGCGTGCTGACAGCGTTTATGAAATCCCTCGACGAATACCTCCTCGATGCCGAGCAAGCCCACGGTCATCTCTGCGCCGGACAGGTGCTGGGCGTGCGGCTGGCGATGCTGGGTTTGATCAAACTCGGCATCGAAGATCCAAGGGGAAATAAAGAAGACCGCAAGCGGCTGGTCACCTTCGTCGAAATCGATCGCTGCGCCACGGACGCTGTCGCGGTGGTGACAGGTTGCCGCCTGGGCAAGCGGGCGCTGAAGTTTCGTGACTGGGGAAAAGTTGCGGCCACGTTCGTGGACGTGAACAGTGGAAAGGCGATCCGCATTGCGGCGAAAGAATCTGCGAAGACTCTTGCCCGCCAGATGCATCCTGAAATCGCCGATAAGAACCAGCAACAAATGCTGGCCTACCGCGAAATTACGGACGATGACTTGTTCACAACCCAGTGGGTGAAGGTCGAACTGCCGCCCGAAGAATTTCCTGGGTACAGAGGGGAGCGGGTGGTTTGTGAAGCATGCGGCGAAGGCATCAACTTCCGTCGCGAGGTCCGCACTACAGGGAAAGTTCTCTGCCGGGCCTGCGCGGGAGAAAGCTACTACCAGCCAATCTAGGCCGACCGCTCGTAGGCGTGAGCAATCCGCAGGATCGTAGACTCGTCGAAGTGCTTCCCCAAAATTTGCAAACCGATGGGCAGCTTTTCTTTCGTCTCGCCGCACGGAATTGAAATTCCCGGAATCCCCGCAAGGTCGGCGGTCACGGTATAGATATCGGCCAGATACATGGCCAGCGGATCGTTCGACTTCTCACCCAAACGAAACGCCGCCGTCGGACTCGTCGGCGTGACGATCACATCCACTCTGCAAAACGCTTCTTCAAAATCTCGCGTGAGCAGCGTGCGCACTTTCTGCGCCTTCAAATAGTACGCATCGTAATAGCCCGCGCTCAACGCGTACGTGCCGAGCATGATGCGGCGCTTCACCTCTGCTCCGAAGCCCTCATCGCGGCTGCGCCGGTACATCTCCGAAAGTGTCTTCACTCCCAGGGCGCGATAGCTGTAACGCACACCATCATAGCGGGCCAGGTTCGCGGAGGCTTCCGCGGTTGCAACCAGGTAATACGTGGGAATCGCATACGGCGTATGGGGCAACGAAACCGGAACCACCTCGCAACCCAGGTTTTTCAACTTGTCGATCGCCGATTCAACCGCTTGGCGCACTTCTCCGTCGAGTCCTTCGCCAAAGTATTCTTTCGCTACTCCTAATCGCAGCCCCCGCACGGGTTTTTCCAGGTCGGCGACGTAGTCAGGAACTGGCAAGTCGGCCGAGGTGGAATCCATCGGGTCGCGGCCGGCGATGGTGCGCAGCACAATCGCGGCATCTTTGACTGCTTTTGCCAAAGGCCCAATGTGGTCGAGAGAAGATGCAAACGCGATCAGCCCGTAACGCGAGACTCGACCGTACGTCGGCATCAGGCCTACCACGCCGCAGAACGATGCCGGCTGGCGAATCGAGCCGCCAGTGTCGGAACCCAGAGCGACTACAGCCATGTCGGCTGCAACCGCAGCGGCAGAACCGCCGGAAGACCCACCAGGCACGCGCGTCAAGTCGCGGGGATTGTGCACCGGACGAAACGCCGAGTTTTCATTCGACGAGCCCATGGCGAACTCATCGCAGTTCAATTTGCCTAGCAGCACAGCTCCTGCGGCCTCCATGCGCGCCACCGCGGTGCAATCGTAAGGAGGAATGTAGTGGCCCAGAATCTTCGATCCCGCCGTGGTGCGCACGCCGCACGTCGACATCACATCTTTGATCCCGACCGGCACGCCGCCCAGCGGCGGCAATGGCTTGCCCTCGGCAGCCATCCGGTCGATGCGATCCGCCTGCTCGAGAGCACGCTCTTTGCACAAAGTCAGGTAGGCGCCGATTTCTACATCTTCCTTCTCGATGCGCGCGTAGTGCGCTTCTGCGAGCGCGAGCGCCGTCGTCCTGCGCTCCTGCACAGCGGAGCGGGCGGCATCGATGGTGAGCTGAGTTGGTTCCATTCGGTTCACGGACGGCCCAGAAATGCTTGCGGCTTACGGTTGTTGAATCAGACGAACAGTTCGCCGCTATGCTTTATTTTTCAATCACCTTCGGAACCCGGAAGAATGTCCCATCCGCGTCGGGTGCGTTCGCCAGCGCCAACTCTTGGGACAAAGACTTGCGCAGTCCCTCGACCAAATCTTCACGATTCACGTAGGCAAATCGATCGCTTCCCTGCTTGAATTCTTCGACACTATAGCGATCCGACACCTGCGCCATGGGTTCGACGTTCGACGTGTCCAGTTCGTTCAATCTCTCCACGTAATCGAGGATCGAATTCAAATCGCGCAGCATAGCCGTTCGCTCGTCCCCGGAAAGTTCCAGGTTGGCGAGATCGGCCACGTAGGCAACGTCTTTTTCCGTGACCTTCATCTCCGTTGACTCATTCCCGGGCGACTCATTCCTGTCGTCCCTGGAAGCACGAACTCAATTCTCTCGATTTTTTGACCGGCATAGCGATTCAGCATCGCAACATAACGTGGCGCGAGGCGTTGCAACTCGCGCTTCCATCCAGCATCCGGAACTTCGACGCGTAGCACCGCATCGGAAAACTCTACAGCCTGGGTACGCTCAGCAACAACCGACCCACAGACCAGCGGCCACGCGAGCACCGGAGCTTCACCTCGCGGCACGCGCCGAAGCGCGCCCACCACAATCTTTTCCAATCCGCCGCCTGCCTGCTCCACTGCAACTCCGCTTGGGCTAAGCCCGCAATTTAGATGGGTTGAGATTTCGATTCTAGCATTCCGGTTGCTCGTACATTGGCCTTCAGCGAGAGTGCACCATCAGAGCGGGAATGCGCTCTTTACGAACTCGAGCGCCGATTCGCGCGAGGGCAATCGCCCTTCAAGCTGACCGTCTTCCACCGCTTCCAGTATCTCCCGGAATCGGGGTCCCGGCGCATATCCAGAAGCGATCAAGTCGTCGCCGGTGATCAACGCGGCAGGGCGAATCTCCTCCGGCGGAATCTCAGTCAGTTTCTTCTGAAGCAACTTATAAGTGCTGAGGTTGCGATGACTGGCCAGGCTGTCGGCACGGTGCAGGGCTAAATGTTCATCGAAGCCGGGCAGTCGCAGGAATTTTTTCAGAGTCGACTCTTTCATGCCCGTGACCTGCCCGAAGCGCATGTGATTGTCGATCAGGGCAAGGACCTGGGCCGCATCGTGGTTGGCGAACCGTAAACGCTCACAGATTTCCTCCGCAATCTTGACCCCGACATCCACATGGCCATCGAAGCGGATGCGATCGGGCGCGACCCGGAAGGTTGCAGGCTTGCCCACATCGTGCAGCAGCGCGCCCCAAGCCAACGTAGACGAGCAAGGCTGAGGCAAATTCTCCAGCAGCAGCAGCGTATGGACGAAAACATCGCCTTCGGGATGGAACGCAGGAGGTTGTTGAACTCCCTTCATCGCAGAAATTTCCGGCAAGACTTCTTTGAGCAACTCGGTTTGATCCAGTAAAAGAAAAGCTCGCCTGCCATGGCCTTCGGTGAGCATTCGAGTGAGTTCGTCGCGAACACGTTCGCGGGAGACCACCTGGATTTCGCCGGCAAGGCGTTGCATCGCAGCCAGCGTCGACTCGTCTATCGCGTACTCAAATCGCGCGGCAAAGCGGACAGCGCGCAGCATGCGTAATTTGTCTTCCGCAAAGCGCCGCCCCGGATCACCGATGGCGCGTATGATCCCGGCATCCAGATCTTTTTGACCGCCTACGAAATCGAGCACTTCGCCGCTCACCGGATCGAGCATCATGCCATTGATCGTGAAATCCCGGCGCGCAACGTCCTCCCGTGGATCCTGGCTGAATCGGACTTCATCGGGACGGCGGCCGTCGGAGTAGCCGAGATCGCTCCGGAAAGTTGCCACTTCCACGGCGTCGGCCTTCGGTAGGTTGTTCTCGCTTCCGTTCTCACGCTGCTCTTCCGGCAGCGGCACCAGAACAACGCCAAACTGCGCTCCAACGGCGTAGGTCTCGGGAAAAATCTCCATCACTTGCGCGGGACTCGCGCTGGTCGCTACGTCGAAGTCAGCAGGCTCTCGCTTCAACAGCAAATCGCGCACACATCCACCCACAAGATAAGCCTGGAAGCGGTGCTGGCGCAGCGTTTGGATGATCGAGATGGCAAAGTGCTGGGACATGAAGCGGTGCCGGGCGCAAGGCCCACAGGTTTTATCATACGGCCGCACTTTTATTTGATGTTATGTAGGAACACTTACTTGGTGTTATTCAAGGAGATCGCAGAGAATACTAGCGCGGAAATCACGCGGCGTTACGTTCAATCCCGGCTTCTTCTTTTTGCCCTGTCTTACTTGCCCACGCCATACGCGGCGTATTATGTGCAATACCGATCTGTCCCTGAGCGTTCAAAACGATGATGCCGCCGTGCCCATTCAACCGCTGCTGCAGAGAATTCATGGCTTCCTGCGCCGCCCACTCTGGAAGGTTGCCCGCCAACACCCGGTCGGCGGTCCATTTTGCCAACACTAGCTTCATGATGGGCTCGCCCCAACCAGTGGTCGAGACGGCCGCGCTCAGGTTATCGGCATAGCAACCGCAGCCGATCAGGGAAGAATCGCCAAGCCTTCCGGGAGCCTTGTTCAGCGTCCCGCCGGTCGAAGTCGCGGCACCGATATTACCCTCGCGATCCAGGGCAACCGCCCCCACCGTATCGTGTGAAATCGTAGGAGCGAACAAATCATTTTCGCGGCCCGCCGTCCCGCGCTGAACGTCGCGCAGACGTTTTACTTCTCGCGCAATTACTAATTCTTCGTTTTTGCAGAGTGCAACGCCATGCTCCACAGCGAATTGCTCGGCTCCCTCGGCGACGAAATAGACGTGCGGACTCTCGCTCAAAATCTTGCGCGCCACCCGTATGGGATTTCTCAACCGTTCTACACCTCCCACGCCTCCGGCCCGGAGCGTGGCGCCATCCATAATCAGAGCATCCAACTGCACCTTGCCCTCGCGGTTCAGAAAACTTCCCCGCCCTGCATCGAAGGTCTCGTCGTCTTCCATGACGACGATGGCTTCCTCGATCGCATCCAGCGCCGGGCCGCCATGCTCCAGAACTCGCCAACCCGCCGCCAGCGCGTTTCGCACTCCGCGCAGGTGCGGTTCCACCATGTCATCGGGCATAGCCCACGCGCCGCCGTGAACCACAAGAACAGGATTAACAGGCAAGGAGAATGTCCTCAGAAAAATTGAAGCGACCTGATAGTCTAGCATCGCGCGCGGACACAAAAGCGTGGGCAGCGTTGTCTTGCGACGCTGCATGGACGTCGCCCTTGAGGCGGGTCGACATCGGTTACGTCTTGTCAGAGGTGAGCGCAGCTCGGACAATTTCCGTCAAGAAGCGGTAGCCATCGGTGTCGATCTTTCCTTCTTGAGTTGTGCTTTTCACTCCTCGAGTTCGGATTCGTACTTCACATAATATTCCGCATCGCCGACAATCAGCAGTTCCAAGGGCTTTTAGATCGGCTGATGCTTAACGCACCACCAGCTGCGAGTTTGGCAAATCAAATGGCCGTACCTACTGTCAAGGGATAATTGCCCTGTCTTTTTGCCTGGTCCTGGTCTTGGGCCAGGCGGGCTGCTCCCTTTCAAAGGGCAGGATTCATAGCTGCGAAGAAGCAAACTATTTTCGCATCCACTGTGCAAGTCAGCAACGGGTATGCTTCCACATGCGATTCTCAAAAGCGGGCCCGATATATCCATCGAACCGGCTACGCGGCCTGGCCCGCTTTAGCGGAGGCGGGCAGCGCGTCCTGAGTCCTGGTCCAGGTATAGCGCATGCGATGGATCACGGTGAGAGTGGAGAACACGGCGATGATCCACAGCACTGGCGCCATGCGGTTGAAGAGCGCGCCGATGATTACCAATACGAGGCGTTCGGGGCGCTCCATAAAGCCCACCCGGCAGGATCCAATCAGCGACTCGGCGCGGGCGCGCGTGTAGCTGACCATGATAGCGCTGACCATGACGAAAGCTGTGAGCACGACATAGAAGAAACGGTCGCCGCGCGCGTAGAAGACCAGCAATCCCAGAAACTGCGAAGCGTCGCTGTAGCGGTCGACTACCGAATCGAAAAAGGCTCCGAAGCGCGTGACCCGGTTCGTGGCGCGAGCTACCTGGCCGTCTACCAGATCGAAGAAGCCGGAGAAGATAATCACCAGACCGGCAAGGAAAAACAAGTGCCGCTGCGTGCTGGCGGTGGCGGAGCCGAAGAGGATCGCCGCCCAGGTGTTCACCACCAGGCCCATGAACGTCAGCACATTCGGATTGATGCGCGACAAGGCCAGCCAGCGGACAATGGTATCGAGCAAAACGCCGCACGCTCGACCGAAGGCGCTCGTCCATGATCGATTAGACGACGACCCTGACATTCTAGGCTTCCGCCTTCTCTGGGTCAGCCTGATCGTGAACCGTTATCAGGCTCAAGATTTCCAACTCGCGCTTGCCGTTGGGAGTGATTACGGTCGTTTCGTCGCCGACCTTCTTGTTGAGAAGAGCGCGCCCAATGGGTGAAGTAGTCGAGATTTTGCCTGCGCCTACATCGGACTCTTCGCTGGTCACCAGCTTGTACTCTATTTCTTCGTTTTTTGTGCTGTCATATACCTTGACCGTGGAACCCAGCCCCACCTTATCCTTGGGGATATCGTTCATGTTGGTCAAGGAGAGATCAGCCAGGCGCTTGCCAAGTTGCCGAAAGCGAGCCTTCACGAACTCCTGGCGCTGCTTGGCCATGTGGTATTCCGCGTTCTCGCTGAGGTCGCCGAGGGCGGCGGCGCGCTTGATTTCTTTGGGCAGCTCGTGCACCAGTTCGTGCTCAAGCGCGTCGACTTCTTCCTGCAATTTTTTTCTGAGTTGATCAGTCATGCGTACGGTACGGCTTTTATGATTATAAACCCCATAGTAAGGATGAGAATACGGGGTAGCTTGCAGCAATCCTTGTCTCAGCCGCTTAAGAAGCAAACTGATTCCGCGACTGGGTCCCGGCGCGAGTAGGGCTCCTCCGTTCCCGGATTGGTCTTGCCCGAGTTCCCTAAAGACGGATTGCACGCCACTCGGCTTCCCGAAGGGCTAACATGATTCGAGGATTCGATTCGTGTTGTCAGGTCGAACTACGCAGGCGAGTCTTCGCGCCTTGGACTGGCTGGCAGCGCTCATTCTGCAGCCCGACAAATCTCCCCCGCACCAGCTCACCGGCCGCCGCGGCGAGATTGACCTGATTGGCTGGGAAAAGAATATTTTTGGTTTGTGGAGGTCAACGCACAGAGCACTCGTGACGTGAAGCCCGCAGAGGCTGCGGTGGACCGGCGTAAACGCCCTAAGTGGCGGCGGCAGTGCACGAATAACTGCGCCGCTTTCCACCTTCGTGCCCGTGGCGATTCTACATTGTAAGCGTATACTATGGGCATTCGATGGCCGGCCAGCCGCAGATAGAAGTGTTCCGTAATTCCTCCCTGACGGCTTTAGAATGAAAAATTCGTCTGTCCACGTTAAAGAGGTCTGGTGAGTGCCTGAGCTCAGAAAAGATCCTATTGTTGGACGCTGGGTGATTATTTCGACAGATCGCGCGAAGCGCCCCACCGATTTCGCCCGGGAGAACGTGACGTTAAAGGGCGGCTTTTGCCCTTTTTGCTACGGAAATGAGAGCAAGACGCCCCCTGAAATCCAGGCGTACCGTCCGGGATCAAACGGTGGCCCGCTAGCGCAGCGGGACATGCCAGGATGGACGGTCCGGGTGGTTCCCAACAAGTTTCCGGCCCTGGGAATTGAGGGTACGCTGAACCGCCAAGCCGAAGGTATGTTCGACAAAATGAACGGCATCGGGGCACACGAAGTCATCATTGAGACGCCCGATCACAGTGCCAGCCTGGCAACGCTGCCTCCCAAGCGGATTGAGGACGTCTTGTGGACGTTTCGAGACCGGATCCTCGACCTTAAGAAAGATCGCCGGTTTAAGTACATCCTGCTGTTCAAGAATCACGGTGAGGCTGCCGGAGCGTCGCTGGAGCATGCGCACTCGCAATTGATTGCACTGCCGATTCTACCGATCAATGTGACCCAGGAACTGGAAGGCTCGAAGCAATACTTTTTGTACAAAGAGCGGTGCGTGTTCTGCGACATCATCCGGCAGGAAACTGAAAACGGAAGCCGCGTGGTTTTCGAGAACGAAAACTTCCTGACCATCGCGCCTTACGCGCCGCGTTTCCCGTTTGAAACCTGGATCCTGCCCAAACAGCACGAGTCAGCGTTCGAGAATTCGTCCTCGCACATGTTTGAAAATCTGGCCAAGGCGCTAAAGACCTTGCTGATCAAGGCTGATCGTGTGCTGGATAATCCTCCGTACAATCTCGTGGTACACACTTCTCCTGCCCAGGACCCGACCAACGACCACTATCACTGGCACATCGAATTCATGCCCAAGCTGACCAAAACAGCGGGATTCGAGTGGGGCACCGGTTTCTACATCAATCCGACTCCGCCGGAGGAAGCAGCGAAGTTTCTGCGCGAAGCCAGCGTGGAAGAAGCGGTCCCGGCGACGGTAGGATAGTCGGGAATAACCGGCTACAAAAAAGTGGGCACAGCCGGGGCGCCGTGCCCTTTTCAGTTTTACGGAGAGAGGTGCTGGTAGTCGCGGCGGCGCTGGTCGCGGGCTGCGCTTAACAGCAGTGGCTAACAATACCGCCCGCCCAGGGCCTTGGTTGTCACGAAAATGTAAAAACGTCCTGGCAGTCCTCGGAATGCTGTTCGCGAGAGTCAACTAGGGGGAAAAGCGCTCATCCACCGGCTAGCTTTGGGTGCGATCCTGGAATTCTTCATGCCACGCCATCTGAATGGCTTCGAGCTTGCCCTCATTGGAGGTTTTCGGATCGCCTTTAAAATCGGGGAGTTCGGTCACGTAGCGGTGCAGATCGGTAAACCGGACGGTAAGCGGGTCAAGTTCGGGATGAGTTTCGGAGAGAAGGATGCCAATGTCTTCGGCATCGTCCCAGGTGATGGATTTAGGCATGGGGAATCTCCTAACTCTAAGCTTCTCGTTTCCGGTTTCTAGGTTCCGGAGACTACGCGCCAAAGGTTCCAGGTCAACAGAAATCCAGAAACTTGAAACAAGAAACTGGGAACCTCTTTCCTCAGTGATGTTCTTCCGAGATGTAATTGCGATTCCAGGCTGGGATCTCAACCACGACCTTACCGGGCTTCGTGATCTGCACCTGGCAGCCGAGACGCGAGTTTAACTGCAAGTCGGCGGCCATGTCCAGACGGTCCGCTTCGTCGTCATCCATGGGCGAAAGATTTTCGGCGCCTTCTTTGACCCACACATGGCAGGTCGTGCAAGCGCAATTGCCGCCGCAGGCGTGGTCGAGGGTAATTCCGTAGTTCAGCGCGATGTCGAGAATCGACTCTTCCTTGCCGTGATCTTCATATGGCAGTTTGCCGTGCTCGAACTGCACCGTTTTGCCCTCAGGCAGGAACGTGATCTGCACAGTCTTTGGACCAGGCATGTTCTCGCCAGGACCTTCTTCGGTGGCTGTGCCGACGCCTTGCGATTTTTCTTCTGACATGATGTCTCCGGAACTCTAGTGCTTTGGCAATTAGCAGTTAGCTTTTCGTCCCTGCACTCCCTAGACTGCCCAAACACTGCTAATTGCCAATTGCTTCTTATTCAAACTCTGCTTTCGCCATGGGATGCGGCGCGGTGGGGCCTTCGCCCATATCGGCTTCGTCCATGGTCTTGCCTTTTAGCGCGGTGGAGACGGCACTGTCCATCATCAGCTCAGCCAAACGCGTGGTGTCATGGTTGAGCGCGTCGATGGCTTTACGGATCGCCTGATAATCGTCTTCCTCCTTCACTGCAACCAACGCCTTCTCCATCTTGGCGATTTTTTTCTTTTCGTCGGTAGGCAAATACCCCCACGCGGGACTCTTCTTACCTTTTTCGAGCGCGGCCAGGATCGTCGCAGCTTCGTTGCGCGCTTCGATAATCTGCCGCTGCCGGAAATCTTCTTCCGCGCTGTCGAAAGAATCGAGAATCATGCCCTCGACTTGCTCGTCCGTGAGGCCATAGCTGGGCTGAACCTGAATCTCAGATTCCTTGCCGCTGCGCTGCTCGCGGGCGGCTACGTTGAGAATTCCATTCGCATCGATCAGGAATTTCACTTCAATGCGCGCCATGCCCGCGGCCATGGACGGAATGCCCTTGAGATCGAAACGCGCTAGCGAGCGGCAATCCTTTGCCAACTCGCGCTCGCCTTGCAGCACATGAATGGCGACGTTCGCCTGCCCGTCGACCTGCGTGGTGTAGAACTGCGTAGCCGACGCGGGAATCGTTGAATTGCGCAGAATAATCTTGTCGGTCACGCCGCCCGCAACTTCAATGCCGAGCGAAAGCGGGGTGACATCGAGCAGCAACATGTTCTCGGTGGCTTCGGAGCCGCCGCTCAGAATATTGGCTTGCACCGCAGCACCTAGCGCAACTACTTCATCCGGATTCAGATCCGTGTGCGGCTCGCGCTGAAATAGTTCTTTGACCAGAGCGCGAACCTTGGGGATGCGCGTAGATCCCCCGACGAGCACAACCTCGTCAATTTGTTCGGCCTTAAGACCGGCATCTTTCAGCGCTTGCTTGCAAGGACCAACGGTCCGGTCGATGACGGGCTGAATGAGTTGCTCGAATTGCTCCCGTGTGATCTCGCGCAGATAGCGCTTACGACCGGGCAGTTCAATGTCGAGTCTTACCGACGACTGCGAGGAGAGCGCGATTTTGGCTTCGATTACGGCTTTGCGAATGGCTTGTACGGCTTCGGCGTTACCGCGAAAGTCGACTCCCAGGTCGCCGAGAGTGTCGTCGAGAGCGATGGTAATCAGCACGTTGTCGATGTCGTCGCCGCCGAGGTGCGTATCGCCATTGGTAGCGATGACTTCGAAAATGCCAGCGTGCAACTTGAGGATCGAAATATCGAAGGTACCGCCGCCAAGGTCGTAAACAGCAACTATGCCGTTTTGCTTTTTGTCGAGGCCGTAAGCCAGCGAGGCCGCGGTGGGTTCATTCACCAGGCGCAGAACTTCAAGGCCGGCGATGCGCCCCGCATCTTTGGTAGCCTGGCGTTGAGCGTCGTTGAAATACGCGGGCACCGTAATGACGGCTTTGGTGACCGCTGCTCCGAAGAAGCGCTCAGCATTGCGCTTGAGCTGGCGCAAGATGAGCGCCGAAATTTCCGGCGGAGTGAAGGTCTTCTCGCCCAGCTTGATGCGAAGCACTTCACCAGGTTGCAAGTCATCCGCCAGGCGAAAGGGAAAGAACTTGAGTTCTTCCTGAACGTCGTCAACCCCGCGTCCCATCAGGCGTTTGATCGAGTAAACGGCGCGTCCCGGATTGGCGATGAGCGAATTGCGGGCCGCGTTGCCGATCACGGGCTGATTCTTCTCATCGAGCGCCACGACCGAAGGGACAAGATTCAAACCATCGTCGCCAGGGATCACGATAGGGCTCTCCCCCTGCATGAAGGCCACGAGAGAATTCGTGGTTCCAAGGTCGATGCCGACGATGCGATCCGTAGTCATAACGCGAATTCAGAAGTCAGAATGCAGAAGCAACGGGGAGGTTTTTATTCTGCATTCCGACTACTAACTTCTGCCTTCATTCTCCCAATACTTCGCTTACATCCCTAACCAGATTCCGGATATAGTTGCGGCGGTTGAGCAAGTCCACCATTTTGTTGCACTCCTGCCTGCGCTCTTCTTCTGAGACGGGCTGACCGTTCGACTCACGCTGGATCATTCCATCCCACATCTTCCATTGATTCTGCAGCTCCTGCAGAATCGCTTCATGCTTCTCTTCGAGTTCAAGCCTCTGCCGGCCGATTTCTTCGATCAACGCTGGATCGTCCTCGCCCATCTTCTTCTGCATGCGAAGGTCTTCCAGTTGCATGTTCAGTTCAAAAACTTCTTCCAGCAAATCCGGCGGAACGATCTGTTTCTTCAGCTGCCCCGAGGAACGCGCCTGCTCAGTCGCGGATTTCGACTGCTCTTCCAGTTCCACGCCTTCCAGTCTCAAAAGGTACTGAGTACGTTTGATCGGATCCCTCAAGGTACGATGAGCGTCGTTCAGCAGCGAACTTTGTTGCAGGCTCCACTCCTGCTCCCGGCTACTGGCACGCGCATTCAGATCGGGATGCAGCTTGCGGCTGAGCTCGTAAAAATCCTTTTCCAAGGCAGTGACATCGAGATTCAACTTGCGCGACAGGCCGAAGAAAGTGAAGTAATCCACCGGCGCCGGAGGCTGAACCTTGCCACAAGATTCGCAGAAGTGCACAGCGCGCATGGTACCGCACGACCAGCAGGATTGAGTTCCCTCAGGTGCGGGCTTGGCGGTAATCGCGGTCAAAGACGAGTTCGTCATTTCTTCACTCTTTTACGGTGCCTCGTGGGCAATTTCCCACCAACGCTCACGGTACCGGGTGACGACGTCGCTTCGTGGTGAGATTTTGCGGGCGAGGCGCCCGCGCCACACAATCCCTCCACGCACAATCAAGCCGAGAACGAAGTTCCGCAGCCACAGGACTTCGTGGCCTGGGGATTCACGAAAACAAATCCCTGCTGTATCAAAGTTTCCTGGTAGTCGAGGATCATTCCGTTCAGATAGATAAACGACTTCGGATCGACGAAAACCCGCACATCGCCGAATTGGAAGATGCGGTCACGCTCCCGCGGCTGCGTGTCGAAACGAACGTTATAGCTAAGACCGGAACAACCGCCGCCCTGCACGCCTAGGCGCAATCCGCCCTGCTCAGGCGAAATGCCTTCTTTGGCCATTGCGCTTTTCACTCTGGCCAGAGCTTTATCAGTGACCTGGATGCCCTTGGCCGGTGCGCCCTGCAATGGCGGAGCGGTTTGTTCCGTTGCCGTTGTCATAAACGTTTCGACACCATCACTGACGTACGACCCTAGCGACGAACCGCGCTGGCCGCCTACGCTCCCGAAGATTACTGCGCGACTGCCGAGGCAACCGGCTTCGCGCTTTCCTGCTTCTTCTTCCAATCGCCAATGGCGGCGCGGATGGCGTCCTCGGCCAACACGGAACAATGGATCTTCACGGGAGGAAGCGATAGCTCCTTCACGATGTCCATGTTCTTGATGGCCAGGGCCTCATCGACCGTCTTGCCCTTGACCCACTCGGTGGCCAACGAAGAGGAAGCGATCGCGGAGCCGCAGCCGAAGGTCTTGAACTTAGCTTCTTCAATAACATTGGTCTCGCGGTTGACCTTGATCTGCAATTTCATGACGTCACCGCATTCCGGTGCGCCAACCAGGCCGGTGCCTACGTCAGCGCTGCTCTTGTCCATGGAGCCGACGTTGCGGGGATTGTTGTAGTGATCGATTACCTTATCGCTATATGACATTTTCGTATGCTCCCGAATTCAAATTTAAAAACTCTCAATACCGACGGTTCGCACTTAGTGACTGGCGTCTCCCGCCCACTTCACATCTGCCAGATTAATGCCTTCTTTCGCCATTTCGTATAGCGGCGAAAGCTCGCGCAGGCGCTCGACAGTTTCGATGACGCGATCCGCCACGTAGTCGACTTCAGCTGCTGTGTTGAAGCGGCCGATGCCGAAACGAATCGAGCTGTGCGCCAAATCGTCTCCCGTACCCAGAGCCTTTAATACATAAGATGGCTCCAGAGTCGCGGAGGTGCATGCCGAACCGCTGGAAACTGCAATGTCGTTGATCCCCATCAAGAGCGATTCGCCTTCCACGTAGGCAAAGCTGATGTTCAAGTTACCGGGCAAACGATGTTCCATGGTGCCATTGATGTAAGTCTCATCCAGGCGGTTCATGATGCGGTCGCGCAGGCGATCGCGCAAAGCGCTCAACTGAGCAGCCTCGCGAGACATTTCCTCTGAAGCGATGGCGCAAGCTTTGCCCAGGCCGACGATGCCGGCGACGTTCAGCGTGCCGGAGCGCATGCCGCGCTCGTGGCCGCCGCCATCAATAATGGCGGAAATCTGAACCCGAGGATTCTTAC
>JGI12635J15846_10000537_pt1 | contig 32617 bp, 30 predicted proteins | sample BlaSpr_A8_OM2_M2_FD_15846 | JGI IMG/M metagenome (IMG submission 15846)
GGTCGCCTATCAGAACGCCGCCGCGTATGCGAAGGAGCGGCTCGCCGGCCGCGCGCTGACCGGCCCGAAGTTCAAGGACAAGCCCGCCGATCCGATCATCGTGCAGCCTGACGTGCGGCGCATGCTGATGACCATGCGGGCCTTCAACGAGGCTGCGCGCGCATTGGTATTATGGACCTCGCTGCGCAGCGACGTCGCGCATCGGTCCGGCGATGCCAAAGAGCGCCAGGCGGCCGACGATCACATGGGACTGATGACGCCGGTCATTAAAGGCGTGCTCACCGACCAAGGCTTCGCCAACACGGTGCTGGCGCAACAGGTCTTCGGCGGTCATGGCTACATCGCCGAGCATGGCATGGAGCAATTCGTGCGCGATTCCCGCATCGCCATGATTTACGAGGGCGCCAACGGCATCCAGGCGTTGGATCTCGTCGGCCGCAAGCTGCCGCGCGACGGCGGCCGCGCCTTGCAGGCCTTCTTTGCCGAAGTATCGGCTTATATCAAAGATCACGGCGGCGATGCCGAGCTTGCGCCTTACGTCAAACCGCTCGCGCGGGCACTAGGCGAGTTGCAGCAGGCGACCATGTGGTTCGTGCAAAACGCGCTCGGCAATCCCGAAAATGCCGGCGCGGGCTCGACCGACTACATGCATCTGTTCGGCCTGGTCGCGCTCGGTTACATGTGGTGCCTGATCGCCGAGACGGCGAAAACCAAAATCGCCGAAGGAGGAAACGGCTCAAGCGAACGGATGGCGGCGAAGCTTGCTACCGGCCGCTTTTTCGCGGAGCGAATGCTGCCGGCGGCAACGACACATCTGGCGCGCATCAAGGCCGGTGCCGCCTCGACGATGGCGTTGCCGGCGGAGGCGTTCTAGCGCCGAACGCACCTATTCGCGTCCGTCTGCATTCCTGCCGGATTCGTCAGCGAGCGTCAGGCTGCATTTCTGCGGGACTTGGACTATATGAAGGGCCGGGCCCCAAGAACCGATCACGACGCGCCCGCCTGCCAGGAGGGAACCATGCCCGACGCACTGATTTACGACCACGTACGAACACCGCGCGGCCGCGGCAAGGTTGACGGGTCACTGCACGAAGTGACCGCACTTAATCTCGCGAGCCAGGCGCTCGGCGCCATCAAAGAGCGCAACGTACTCGATCCGACCCTGGTTGACGACGTCGTCATGGGCGTTGTCGACCCGGTCGGTGAAGCCGGCGGCGACATCGCGCGCATCGCCGCGCTTCATGCCGGCTACGGCGAAACCGTCGCCGGCGTGCAGATCAACCGCTTTTGCGCCTCCGGCCTCGATGCCGTCAATTTCGCTGCCGCGCAGATCATGTCGGGGCAGCAAGACATGGCCATCGGCGGCGGTGTCGAGTCGATGAGCCGCGTCGGCATTGGCGCGTCCGGCGGCGCGTGGGCCGTCGACCCCAGCAGCGCCGTCGTCGAATATTTCATGCCCCAGGGAATTTCCGCCGATCTCATTGCCACCAAATACGGCTTCTCGCGCGACGACGTCGACGCCTACGCGGTCGAGAGTCAGAAACGCGCGGCAAAGGCCTGGGGCGACGGCCGTTTCAACCGTTCGGTCATAAAAATAAAAGACGTCAACGGCCTCACCATCCTCGACAAGGACGAGCACATGCGGCCGGACACGACCATGCAGTCGCTCGGATCGCTCAAACCTTCGTTCGTGCAGATGGGAGAAATGGGCGGCTTCGATGCCGTCGCTATTCAGAAGCATCCTGAAATCGAATTCGTCAATCACGTCCACCATGCCGGCAACTCGTCCGGCATTGTCGACGGTGCCGCCGCCGTGCTTCTTGGCAACAGCAAAGCCGGCAAGAAGGCCGGCCTTAAACCGCGCGCCCGTGTACGGGCTTTCGCCAATGTTGGGTCGGAACCGGCAATCATGCTCACCGGTCCGGTCGACGTGACCAAGAAAGTGCTGAAAAAATCCGGCATGACTCTTGATGACATCGACCTGTTCGAACTCAACGAGGCGTTCGCTTCGGTCGTCTTGCGCTTTATCCAGGCCTTCGACATCAATCCGGAAAAGATCAACGTGAACGGCGGTGCCATTGCCATGGGTCATCCGCTCGGCGCCACCGGCGCCATGATCCTCGGTACCGTGCTGGATGAACTAGAACGGCGCAACTTATCGACCGCGTTGGTCACGCTATGCATCGGCGCCGGCATGGGCACGGCTACGATCATCGAACGGCTTTAGTTCTCATTCCCCTGCCTTCGCAGGATGGCGGGGAGCGGGAATTGTCCGTAAGGGGCGGGGCGCATGCCGAAGATCGACATTGCGAAATTGCCGGTCGACAGCCGCTCGACCTATCCGGAGCCGTTCAGTCGCGCTGTGGCCGGCCGTTCGCGCAAACGATTGGGCAATGCAGCAGGCCTTGATCAGTTCGGCGTCAATCTGACGACGCTCCAGCCCGGCGCGGCGTCGGCGCTGCGCCATTGGCATCACCGGGAAGATGAGCTCGTCTACATCCTCGATGGTGAGTTGACGCTGATCGAAGACGAGGGCGAGACGCTGCTAACCGCGGGCGATGCCGCAGGGTTTAAAGCCGGCGTCAAAAACGGGCATCATCTCGTCAACAAATCAAACCGCGACGCGATCTTTCTGGAAATCGGCACGCGTTCCAAGCACGAGCGCGCCGAATATCCAGACGTGGATCTCGTCGCCGTGCGCGAGGAAACAGGCGGTGGTTATACGCACAAGGACGGCAAGCCTTATCCGAAATAAATTCTCCCTCCCCCGGCGGGGCGAGGCGTAAAAGGACGTGACGGGAGACGCGAATGACTTTTCAGAATTTCACCTTCGATGTCGACGCCGACGGAATTGCGCTTGTGACCTGGAACATGCCGGGGCGCTCGATGAACGTGATCGACGCCAAGCTCATGGAGGAACTCACCGCCATCGTCGAACGCGTCGCAAACGAAACCGGGATAAAAGGCGCGGTTTTGACCTCCGGCAAGGACGCATTTTGTGCCGGCGCCGATCTTGCCATGCTGGAAACACAAAGCCGCACCTTCACCGATCTTCTCAAGTCTCAAGGCGAAGAAGCGGCAAACATGCGCCTGTTCGAGGAAGGCCGTAAGCTCTCGGTGATCGCGCGGCGGATGGAAACCTCCGGCAAGCCCTGGGTCGCCGCGATCAACGGCACCGCCATGGGCGGCGGCTTCGAGCTTGCGCTCGCCTGCCATCACCGCATTGCCTCCGAGAACGAAAAGACCCGCCTCGGCCTGCCGGAAATCAAAGTCGGTCTCTTTCCCGGCGGCGGTGGCACACAACGCATTGCACGCATGATGCCGCCGGCTGATGCTTTGCAGTTCCTGCTCAAGGGCGATCAGCTTCGGTTAAACCGGGCCAAGGCAATGAAGCTCGTCGACGAGGTCGTACCCGCCGCCGAACTGACGCAAAAGGCCAAGGACTGGATCAAGGCGGGTGGCACGGCAAAAGCGCCTTGGGACGTCGATGGCTTCAAATTGCCGGGCGGCCCGGTCTATTCGAAGGCCGGCATGATGGTGTTTCCGCCGGCGAATGCGCTGTACCGGCGGGAAACGTACGACAATTATCCCGCGGCTCGCGCCATCCTGCAGGTCGTCTATGAGGGACTGCAACTGCCGATGGATCAGGCGTTGCGCGTGGAATCGCGTTACTTCGCGAAGATTCTGCGCTCGCCCGAAGCCGCCGCGATGATTCGCTCGCTATTCGTCTCCATGCAGGAGCTTAACAAGGGCGCTCGCCGGCCGGCGGAAGTGCCGCCGAAGCCGATCAAGAAGATTGGCGTTCTGGGCGCAGGCTTCATGGGTGCGGGGATAGCCTATGTGAGCGCTCAAGCCGGCATCGATGTTGTGCTGATCGACCGCGACCAAGAGGCGGCCGACAAGGGCAAGGCGCATTCGCAAAAGCTGATTTCGGATCAGATCAATCGCGGCCGCGCCACCAGCACCGATCGCGACGCGCTGCTCGCCCACATAACCGCGACACCGGACTACGCGGCGCTTGCCGATTGCGATCTCATTATCGAGGCGGTGTTCGAAGACCGCGCGGTCAAGGAGGAAGTGATCGCCAAGGCACAAGCGGCGATCGGAAAACAAACGGTGTTCGGTTCCAACACGTCGACGTTGCCGATCAGCTCGCTGGCGAAAAACTTCAAGGATCCAGGGCGCTTTGTCGGCATTCACTTCTTCTCACCGGTCGACCGGATGATGCTGGTCGAAGTCATTCTCGGGAAAAAAACCGGAGACGCCGCGCTGGCGGCGGCGCTCGATTACGTGCGTGCCATTCGCAAGACCCCGATTGTGGTCAACGATTCGCGCGGTTTCTACACGTCGCGGGTGGTCGGCACCTATATCCGCGAGGGTCACTTGATGCTGGCCGAAGGGGTTCCCGCGGCCATGATCGAGAATGTCGGGCGAATGGCCGGAATGCCGGTCGGCCCGCTCTCGCTTAACGACGAGGTGGCCGTCGATCTCGCCTGGAAGATTCTCAAGGCCACCGAAGCCGATCTAGGGCCGGAGGCGATCGACGTCCGGCAAAAGGCTTTGTTGGAAGAGATGGTTGAAAAACGCGGCCGTTATGGACGCAAGAACGGCAAGGGCTTTTACGACTATCCGCAAAGCGGGCCGAAGCGGCTATGGCCAGGCCTTGCGGAGTTGCAAACGACCAAGCTTGATCCCGATTCGCTGGACGTCGAAGAACTGAAGACTCGTTTGCTCGCGATACAAGCACTCGAAGCGGCTCGTTGCGTCGAGGAAGGTGTCGTCACTGACATGCGCGAAGCTGACGTCGGCTCGATTCTCGGCTTCGGCTACGCGCCCTTCACCGGAGGCACCATCTCCTATATCGACGGCATGGGCACCAAGGCCTTCGTCGAGCTGTGCAAAGAGCTCGCCAAGCGTTACGGCTCTCGGTTCAAACCCGGCAGGCTATTGCGCGACCTGGCAAGTACCGGCGAAACCTTCTATGGCCGCTTCCCACCGGAAAGGCGCAAGGCAGCGGCGTAACCGCTTTGCGTGATTAATGCGGCGACCAATTCCCCCGCGATTCCATGGCGCGTGACCAAGTCGACCTGAAGCCGATCGAGCGGCGCGACGAGCTCGTCGATTGGCTGGCCCAAGGCGCGAGACCGAAGCCGGCCTTTCGGATCGGCACCGAGCACGAGAAATTCGTGTTCACGCTCGAGGGCCATCGGCCGATGCCCTACGAGGGACGTCGCGGGATTCGTGCGCTGCTCGAAGGCATGCAGCACTTGCTTGGTTGGCAGCCAATCATGGAGGGCGAGCATATCATCGGGCTCTCCGACGTGACCGGCGGCGGCGCCATATCGCTCGAACCCGGCGGCCAGTTCGAGTTGTCCGGCGCGCAGGTCGAAACGGTCCATCAGACCTCGAGCGAACTGATGGCGCATCTGGCGCAGGTTCGCGAGGTGGCAAAGCCGCTGCATATCGGCTTTCTTGGCATCGGCATGACGCCGAACTGGACGCTTGCCGAAATTCCAAAAATGCCAAAGGGCCGTTACCGGATCATGACGGCGTACATGCCGAAGGTCGGCACGCTCGGCCTCGACATGATGTATCGGACCTGCACGGTACAGACCAATCTCGATTTCTCCTCCGAAGCGGACATGGTCAAGAAGCTGCGCGTGTCGATCGCGCTGCAGCCGGTAGCGACAGCGTTATTCGCCAACTCGCCATTCACCGACGGCAAGCCCAACGGCTTTCTGTCATTCCGCGCGGAAATTTGGCGCCATACCGACGCCGACCGCACCGGAATGCTGCCGTGGGCTTTCGAGGACGGCATGGGCTTCGAACGCTGGGTCGACTATGCCCTCGACGTGCCGATGTATTTCGTCAAACACGGAGACGAATACGTCGATGTCGCCGGCCAATCGTTCCGCGACCTGATTGCTCGAAAGCTTCCGGGAATGCCCGGCGCGAGCGCGACGATTTCCGATTGGTCCAACCATCTCAGCACGACGTTCCCGGAAGTACGGCTCAAGCGTTATTTGGAAATGCGCGGCGCCGATTCGGGACCGCTGGCGAGTTTGCTGGCGCTGCCGGCGTTTTGGGCCGGCATTCTTTACGACGATGCGAGCCTCGATGCCGCCTGGGACCTGGTCAAAGGTTGGACTGCCGAGGACCGGCAAAAGCTTCGCGACGAGGTGCCGAAAGCAGGCCTCGCCACGCTGGTGCGTGACCGCACGGTCCTCGAAATTGCGAACGACGCATTGCGCCTTGCCTATGCAGGCTTGGCACGGCGCAAACGCCTTGACGCCGCGGGCCACGACGAAACGCTTTACCTGGAGCCTCTGCAAGACCGCCTCGCACGCGGCACCACGCCCGCAGAGGATCTACTGGAAAAATTCCACGGGTCTTGGAATCGCTCGGTCGCGCCACTGTACGAGGAACAGGCGTATTAGCGTCGCCCCTCATCGTCCACCGCCCTCGCGCCGCTTGAAAGCGCGCCCAGCCGCTACTCCAAGCCGTAGATCAGTTTGGCTTCTTCGATCGCCTTCGCACAGGCGGCGGCATCTCCCGCCGCATCGGCTTTGCGCGCACGATCGAGGGCCGCCAAGCCGTCGGCGCGCGCCCTATGCTCGGCGCCCTCGACCGAACCCGGCGTCGGCTGGTGATGAAGCTGAGCGCCGACGGATTGCGGTCCGCTCGGCCCGGAATCCGGACCCGGCGCGGAACTCTGGACGAAGCGCTCGATCTCCGCGATCCGCGCAGTACACGGACCCGCTTGCGCGTTCAACGCGCCGGTAACAAGGAAGGCAACGATCAAAAACGGAATATTCGATCCGCGCACAATACGTCTCCGAGTAATACCGTCACGGCGCCGAGACCATGATAGTGCGCGTCGCCGCCGTCGAGAAGACCCCACCCCGCCGCCGCCTTGCGCATGGTTGCGCTGGCGTTGCCCCGACCAAATCTTTCTCTTCCCGCGTTTTCCTTTTCAATAACCGATATGAAATCGGGTCCGCTTGCCGACATTGTTCATGGGCTAGCCGGCCGTCGTGCGCCCAACTCGATCGGTCTAAGAGCCGTGAACGGCAAGAGGGTTGCCCGGGCCGAACGGGCATGGCCGAGCGGAGGCGAGTTTTTTGGTCGTCAAAAATCCGTTTTGTGCCGCTAATGCGCGTATATAGGCGATAGACGACTCATCAGACGCCTGTGGGGTATGGAGACCCATACAACCGATGAATCCCAACTGCCGCGCAGCGCTTTTCGCAGCACTCACCATCGGCGCTCTCGCCGGTTTGATCGGCTGCACGACCACACCCCCACCGGCCCTGCAAGCCGATCCGGCATGGGCCCGTAGGGTCGTCGCTTACCCCAGCCCCGAGCCACCCGGCACCATCATTGTCGATCCCGGCGCCCACTTTCTCTATCTGGTGCAATCGGGCGGGCAAGCGATCCGCTACGGGGTAGGCGTCGGAGCCGAGGGGTTCCTGTGGAACGGCATGGCGACGATACACAGCAAACAGGAGTGGCCTGACTGGTACCCACCGGTGGAAATGCTGGAACGCAAGCCCGAACTCAAAGCGCATATGGCGCAATTGCAGAGTGGGCTGGGAATGCGCGGCGGTCCTGACAATCCGATCGGGGCGCGCGCGCTCTACTTGTGGCAGGGCAATAAGGATACGTTGTATCGCATTCACGGCACCAACGACCCGACCACCATCGGTACTAATGTTTCCTCGGGCTGCATACGCCTGACCAACGAAGACGTTACCGATCTTTACAACCGCACGACCGTCGGCACCAAAGTCATCGTGCTGGCGACTGCTGCCGGTTCGCCGACCGCCTCAGCGCAATAGCGGGGCAGGCCGCGGCACCGGATCACGCGCGACGCGGCAAAGCCGTTTTTAAACGGCGACTTTGCCGAGAAAGGCCTCGACGCTGCCGCGCAAAGACTGAGAGGCTTTTTCGACGGCCTGCGAGGCTTTCAATACGGTATCGGCCGAGTTCTGCATCTCGGCAATCGCGGCGCAAACCCGCTCCAGCACCGCGACCACCGATCTGGTCCTCGATGCCGCCTGTTCGACGTTTTCCGAAATTTCCTGTGTCGCCGCGCTCTGTTGCTCCACGGACGTAGCAATGGCCGCGGTGAATTGTTTGATGTCTTGCGTTCGCCCCGCGATATTGCCGATGGCGCCGACCGCGCTTTGCGTCGAGGATTGCACCGACGCAATTTGCCCGGCTATGTCTTCGGTCGCCTTGGCCGTCTGCACCGCGAGCGCCTTGACCTCCGAGGCCACGACCGCAAACCCTCTGCCAGCCGCGCCGGCTCGCGCCGCCTCGATTGTGGCGTTAAGCGCAAGCAAATTGGTCTGGCCGGCGACGCTTTGAATAAGCTTGACCACGTCGTCGATTTTTTGCGTCGCCCGCGCGAGCGCGGCGATTTCCTCGTTGGTCGACTGCGCCTCGGTGGCGACACCGCGCACCACGTCCGAGGCGCGGGCCAATTGGCGATCGATTTCGGCGATCGATTTGGACAACTCGTCGGCCGCCGTTGCCGCTACCTCGACGCTGGCGAAAGCGTCATTGGAGATTTTGACGGCGCCCGTGGTGTGCGTGTTGGTCCGGATCGAATTCGCCGACAGTATTTCTGCCGTCGATTGCATCGCCGTGACATTCTCGGCGACGGTTTGCAGAGCTCCCTCGACACTCTCGCGAAACCAGGCGATCGCCTGCTCGATTGTGGCGCGCCGCGCTTCCTGCTCGTCAAGCAGCGCGCTTTGCCTTTCGGCGGCCCGCCACTCGGTAATATCGTCGTGCGTTCCGACCCAATAGTTCGAACCTGGGATTGCCCGATTGACGACCGACACCGCGCGCCCGTCTGACGTTTGCGAGACAAAGCGCACGATCTTGCCGGCGGTCATAGCCTCCAGCAGCTCGGCGCAATACTCGGCGGGATCGCGCTGCAAGCTTCCGGTCTTGACCCTTTCCGCAACGATATCCTTCAGCTGCGAGCCCGGACCAACGAAATCCGGAGAAAGCCCGTACATGCGCAGATATTGATCGTTGCAGACGACAAGGCGACCGCCAAGTTCGAACAACACCACGCCTTGAGTCATGTTGTTGAGCGTCAGCGCCAAGAGACCGCCGCCGCTCAATCCGCGATTTCGCAGAAATCGCGTCAATCGCCTAACGACGCGAACCATAGTGCTGGCGTTCCCGACCGGATTTTTACCGGTACTACCTAAGCGGGTCTCCGTTTACGATTCGTTAACAAACGTCACGCGCTCAAGCCGCCGTCCACCATCAAGAGACTGCCGGTCGTGAAGCTTGAAGCCGCTGAGGCGAGAAAGAGCACCGAGCGCGCAACCTCGTCGGCGCGGACATGGCGATGCAGTGGAATGATCTCATTGAAAAACTGAGTGCCGTCGCGCCCGATCGCCGCGCCGAGCTTCTTTTCCACGTTCAATTGGAAGTCGTTGTCGACTGGTCCGGGATGCAGCGTGTTGACACGAATATTGCGCGCGGCGGCCTCTTTCGCCAAGACCCGCATCAAGCCGATTTGCGCGTGCTTGGCGGTAATATATGCGCAGACACCCGGGTCGCCTCTGACCCCGGCGACGCTCGAAGTGATGACGATCGAGCCGCCATCATTCATTTGCGGCAAGGCATGCTTGGCGGACAGGAATGCGCCTTTCACATGTACGGCGATGACCGAATCGAAAATGTCTTCCGGATAGTCGGCTATCGGCGCGACCACGCCGAAATTGCCGGCATTGCTAAAGAGCAGATCGATCTTGCCGAAGCGGCCCACCGCCGTTGCGATCGCATTTTTGACCTGATCCGACTTGGTAACGTCGGCGGTGCACCAAGCGACAGCCTCGCCGCCGCCGATCTCGGCGGCGACCTTTTTCAGCGCCGCCTCGTCCAAATCTACCAGAACCACCTTCGCACCCTCTGTGACGAGGAGCTTGGCCGACGCGGCGCCAATGCTGCCCGCGCCGCCGGTGATCACACACACTTTTTCCTGCATCTGTTTCGTCATCGCGTCCTCCCGCGAGGCGATAGGTAGCACAGGGGTGCGAACTTCATGCAACCCTTCGATGCAACCGTGACCAGGCACGCAAGGCCGCGGAGCCGTAGAGTTGGGGTCGCACCGATGCTATGAATGAACGCGGCTGTTGCCGCATCGACCAGGAGAAAGCCCGTGCACAAAGTGTCCATACCGGAGAGCATCGTCGCCCAGATCAAAGCGCAACGCGGCAAGCTCAACCGTTACGATCGCCTTTTGGGACCAAAGACTGCTCTCGTGGTCATTGATCTGCAAAACGCATTCATGCTGCCGGGGATGCCGGTCGAGGTGCCGACGGCGCGCGACATCGTGCCCAATGTGAACAAACTCGCGGCGGCGGCCCGCGCCGCCGGCGGCAAGGTCGTTTGGGTCAAAATGTGCCTCGAAGGTCAAACCGAAGCCTGGCGGGTATTTTTCGACGGCGACCCGCGGCGGGCGACGCTCACCGAGCTTACTCCCGGCGCCCATGGCTTCGAGCTTCACGGCGACCTCGACGTGCGGCCTGAGGACGAGATTGTCGTCAAGCGGCGCTACAGCGCCTTCATTCAAGGATCCTCCGACATCGATCGGCGACTGCGCGACGCCGGCATCGACACCGTCATCATTGTCGGGACGCTCACGAATGTCTGCTGCGAATCCTCGGCGCGCGACGCCATGATGCTCAACTACCGCCTCGTCTTTGTCTCCGATGCCAATGCCGCATTGACCGATGCCGAACACAACGCGACGCTTGCCTCGATCCTGCGCGTCTTCGGCGACGTCGCCAGCACCGACGAAGTCATCCAGCTCTTCTCCGCGACGAGCCGCGAACAGGCGGCCTGATGGGCAAGTGGCAGTACACTAAAGGATTGCACGATCTCGGCCGCGGCTGCTTTGCCTATTTGCAACCGGACGGTTCGTGGGGCTGGAGTAACGCCGGTCTGATTGCAAGCGGCGATCAGACCCTCTTGGTCGACACGCTGTTTGATTTACCGCTGACGGCGCAGATGCTCGCCACGATGCGCGACGCCGTTCCCGCGGCGCGCCGGATCGGCAAGCTCGTCAACACGCATGCCAACGGCGACCACACCTTTGGCAATCAGCTCGTCGAAGGCGCCGACATCATCGCCTGCCGCGCCTGCGCCGACGAATACGCCGAATGGTCGCCATCGCATTTTCTGAAACTCGCGGCTGACTGGAAGAACAGCGGCGACGGCGGCGCATTCTTCCATGAAGCGATGGGGAGTAAGTTTGACTGGCGCGGACTGGTCGATACCCCGCCGACGACGGTGTTCGACCAGACGATGGAGCTGACGGTCGGCGACAAAAAGCTGGTGCTGACGCATCTTGGTCCGGCGCATACCCGCGGCGATGTACTCGTCCATGTGCCCGCCGATCGCATTCTCTACACCGGCGATCTTTTGTTCGTCGGCGGCCACCCGGTTATCTGGGAAGGCCCGATCGGCAATTGGATAAAGGCCTGCGACTACATCCTAGGTCTCGATGTCGACGTCATCGTTCCCGGCCATGGACCGATTTCGGAGAAACCGGCCGTGGCCGATTTAAAATCCTATTTCGAATATATCGCCGCGGAGGCGCGCCGGCATTTTGACAATGGTGTGCCGGCCGAAGTGGCGGCGCAGAAAATCAGCCTCGATCGTTTCGCGTCCTGGCTCGATCCTGAGCGCATGATCATTAACGTCGCGGCTCTCTATCGGGAGTTTTCCGACGCCGAGGAGCCCCTCGAGCGAATGCCGCTGTTCGCCGCCATGAAGCGGTGGCGCGACAGAGCCGGACACGATCACGCGGCACACGCCCGGACGCTTTAGGGTAGCTCAACCTCACTGCACGCACGACTCGGCGCCTTCTGCAGGCAAGGAACTCTTGCCCTGCAGCCAAGCGCGCNGCGGCCAAAGCGATCAAATGTAGTGTNTGGCGCGAGCGACCGCAGCTTCCTTCAGGGCAGCGCGCAATCGCTGCCGCGAAGCCACCGNGGCACGGGGCGGCACCGCTCTTTTTTTGTAGACCAGATTAAAAGTCTTCGTCTCCACGAATTCGCGCAGGCTCATGTTACTCGGTGCCGGCCCAAGGTCTCTAATGGTCGGCTTTTCGGAAGGGTCGACCCAAAGTATCTGCTTCATCTCGGAAGTCGCCGGGTCGACCCAAGAGATGTAGCCGCCTGGAAGAATTTCTCGCGGATTTTTTACGGCGCCGGTGAAGCTGTATCGCGCGCTCGAGGTTGCCGCCGGGTCATAAAAAGCCGGCGTGATGAAGTCGGACACAAGGGTGCCATCGATCTGATAAGCGTAGTTGTTTGCCTCACACGGATCGCAGGCCTCAACAAGATACTCGTACTTTCCTTCCGCATCGGTGATCCGGCCGTTATCGATGCCGATCGCGTTCGACGTCTGCAAACGGTTTCCATAGGGATCGACCAGCATTTCAATTGTTTCGTGGCTTGCATCGACGGTCCAGTCGTCGCTGCCTTCCGTCCAAATCACCTTGGCATAGGGCTGGTTGTGCTTCGTCACATGAAACCCGCCTTCACCGGGCGGCAATGACTTCACAAGCTGCACCGGCCACATGCCTTGCGGGACGCTGGTCTGGTCGGGCTGATAGGAAACGGTCGCCTGGATGTTCCAAAACTGCGGCAAGTCGCGCGTCACCTGCACATTGAGCGCCTCGGCGGCAGCGGCCATCTTGTCCGGCCCCACGTTTCCGGTCATGTCCACCAACACCACTTTGATTTGCAACATAGCTCCCCTCCCTCCTGCAATCAGGAATATAATCCATAAATATATACACGTATTGAGTGCATGACGCAATCCGGCCGTACGCCTGCTTTTGGGCGGGGCGTTGCATACAGACCGTTGAGTTAAATGGATTTGACGGAGGACCGCGGTTCGATTCCGCTGACCCAAACGATCAGAGATTATTCAGAAGCTCGCAATCGCGCCTAGCACGGATTTCACCGCGACGCGCAAGCGTCGGCGCCTTTTTGAGCAGGTAGAGAGGTGCGTCGAAGAGTGGTGCCCAGGGGCGGAATTGAACCACCGACACCTGCATTTTCAGTGCAGTGCTCTACCAACTGAGCTACCTGGGCCCACGACGAAAGCGTTGGTCTAACGCCTTCAAAGTATATGTGCGAGCGGGGCGCGTTATAGAGGCTCGGTTTCCCGCTGTCCAGAATAGCCGAAAGCGGCGCTTTAGTTCGCCGTTTCGCCGCCTTCGCTCCGCGTTTCGTCTTCTTCCTCATCTTCGGTTACGGGCACGGCGTAGACGCCGGATAGCCAGCGATGAAGGTCGACGTCAGCGCAGCGCCTCGAGCAAAACGGCCGGAACTCTGCGACGACGGGTTTGCCGCAGATGGCGCAGGCGGGCCTCAGAGTTTCCTTCATGCCGAGGATATGGGACGCAAGGCGAAAGACACCAACGGTTCCCCGTTCTCACAAAGCGTTCAGCCAGCCGAAGTGGATGGGATAACCCTCACCGCCGAGCAGCGTCACGGTGTCATAGAGCGGCAAACCAACCACGTTGGAAAACGATCCGACGATCTTCACTATGAAACTGCCCGCGATACCTTGCGCCGCGTAGCCGCCGGCTTTGCCGCGCCATTCTCCGGACGCAAGATAGGCTTCGATGTCTTCTTCCGACAGCCGCTTGAAGCGAACCCGGGTCTCGACGTGCCGCTGCCGAAACTTCTCGTTCGGCGTCACCAAACAAACAGCGGTATGGACGCGATGATTGCGGCCGGACAGAAGGCGCAGACATTGCGCCGCCTCATCGAGCAATTCCGCCTTGGGCAGAATGCGGCGTCCGACCGCGACCACGGTATCGGCGGCGAGAATGAAAGCGCCTTTAAGCTCTTCATCGGCGCGTACCATGGCCAATGCGGTCTCGGCCTTGCTTCGCGCAAGCCGCGTCGCGCAAGCCCGCGGCAGTTCGCCCCGTTTCGGGGTTTCATCGACATCGGCCGGCCGCAATGCGTCCGGCTCAATGCCCGCCTGATTGACTAGCGCGAGCCGGCGCGGCGAGCCGGAAGCGAGCACGAATTTTGGGCGGCCAATCATTTGAATCGGTAGGTAATCCGGCCCTTTGTCAGATCGTAAGGCGTCATTTCAACAAGCACCTTATCGCCGGCGAGCACGCGAATGCGGTTCTTGCGCATGCGCCCGGCGGTGTGTGCGATGATTTCGTGTTCGTTCTCGAGTTTGACGCGGAAGGTGGCGTTCGGAAGTAGTTCCGTGACGACACCGGGAAATTCCAAAAGTTCTTCCTTCGCCATTCGCTACCCGGAGATTCCTGATCCGCGGCTGGCCCGCTCCCAACAACTGGGGCCAAAATCGGCGCGGAACCTAGCGGATGATGTGCCATTCGACAACTGCCGCGCTCGGCGCCGACGCGACGGAGCCTATTCATTGCCCGACCGCTTAGCGGCAAAGCGTTCGTTGATGTGCGCTAAAAGCTGATCACGGACGGCCCGGTAAGCCTCGAGCCGCTGCTCGCGACTGCCTTCGACAATGCTTGGATCCGGTGTCGGCCAATATTCCACATCGACCGCGCTGGTGCGCGTGATCTCGAGCGCCCGGTGGTGGGCCTCGGGAGCGAGCGTCAGGATGAGATCGAAATTGAGCCCCTCCAAATCATCGAGCTCCTCGAACGTCAGCGGCTTGTGGCGTGAGATGTCGAGCCCGATTTCCGCCATAACGGCGACGGCGAACGGATCGGGTTCGCCTTTGCGCACGCCCGCGGAGCCGACATAAATCGAAGAGCCTAACATTTGGCGGAGCATTGCCGCGGCCATCGGCGAACGAATGGCGTTAAAGCTGCAAGCAAATAGCACGGCCAACGGCTGCGCGGGGGACCGATTGGGGGGGCCCGGCATTGCGGCTCATGACCCCTTCCAATGCAGCACCGTGACCAGCGTAAAGAGCCGGCGCGCCGTGTCGAAATCGAGTTCGACCTTCCGCTTGAGGCGCTCGAGGAGAATTTGCGAGCCCTCGTCGTGAAGTGCGCGGCGCGCCATGTCGAGAGCTTCGATGCGATCGGGCGTCGCCCCGCGGATCGCCGCATAATAGCTGTCGCACACCGTGAAATAATCTTTCACGATGCGCCGGAACGGTGCGAGCGAAAGAAGGTGGGCGATCACTGGTTCCCCGTCGGCAAGCCGAATGTCAAAGACCAGCCGGGTGCCGTCGATCTTCAAGTTCAGTGCGAACGGGCCGCCGTCGTGGCCGGACGGACGGAACGAGTTCTCTTCGATGAGGTCGTAGATCGCGATCGCCCGCTCATGTTCGACGTCCGGGCCCGCGCGTCCGATGGACGACTCGTCAAGCGTAACCGCCATGAGGCGGCCGGTTGCCTTTTCGTCGCGGCTTGCCCGCGCCATCAGCGGTTGAGCCGAATAGCGATCGAACGGGCATGCGCGTCGAGCCCCTCCGCGGTGGCGAGCGTGATGGCAGCATCGGCAAGCGCGCGCATTTGTGCCGGGCCGCATTTGAGCAGTGACGTGCGCTTCATGAAATCGAGCACGCCAAGTCCGGACGAGAACCGCGCCGACCGCGCCGTCGGCAGCACGTGATTGGATCCGGCAACATAGTCGCCGATCGCTTCCGGGGTATGCGAACCGATGAATATGGCGCCGGCGTTGTGAATGCGGCGCGCCAGCGCGTCGCTGTCGGCGGCCGCGATTTCAAGATGCTCGGGCGCGATCGCGTCCACGAGCGGCAACGCTTCGTCAAAATTCCGAACCAAAATGATTGCGCCGAAGTCGCGCCAGGAGGCGGCGGCAATTTTGCGACGCGTCAAGGAAGCCAGTTGCCCTTCGATCGCGCGCTCGACCGCCGCGGCAAGCTTTTCGTCGTCGGTGCAGAGTATCGCCTGAGCGCTTTCATCATGCTCGGCCTGCGCCAACAAATCCGCGGCAATCCAATCGGCGTTCGCGCCGCGATCGGCGAGGATCAAGACCTCTGACGGTCCAGCAACCAAGTCGATCCCGACCTTTCCGAATACGGCCCGCTTGGCGGCGGCAACATAGGCGTTGCCCGGCCCGATGATTTTCGCGACCGGAGCAATGGACGCGGTGCCGTAAGCCAGCGCCGCAATCGCTTGTGCCCCGCCGATCCGATAAACCTCATCAATCCCGCAAAGCTTTGCCGCCGCCAGTACCGGCGCCGGCACGACGCCGCCGGGCGCCGGCGCCACCATTACCAGACGCGGCACTCCGGCAACCTTTGCCGGGACTGCATTCATCAAAACCGACGAGGGATAGGCCGCGGAACCGCCGGGCACATAAAGCCCAACCGCGTCGATCGCCGTCCAGCGTGAGCCGAGTTCGACGCCGGCCGTGTCCGTAAAGCTATCGTCTTTGGGCACCTGCCGGCGGTGAAACGCCTCGATGCGACCGCGCGCAAACTCGAGGGCTTCCAGTAAAGAACGCTCGCATGCCGAAAAAGCGGCGGCTAGCTCCTGCTCGTTGACCCGCAGCCCGGTGGCGGCCAGATCGAACCCGTCGAACTTCGCGGTGTAGTCGCAAAGTGCGAGGTCGCCGCGCGCGGCGACATCCGCGACAATCGCGCGCACGGACGCTTCAACATCGGCCGCGACCTCGCGCTTGCTCTCGAGGAAGCGGCGAAATCTTTGCGCGAAATCGGCAGCGCGGGTGTCGAGGCGGATGGCCATATCGAATTCTCATCAGAGCTGCGGGCGAATGCGCGACGACCAAGTTTTTGTTCGAACGGCAGCGCAGTATCAGGTCTTTCATCTTATAACAATTCTAATGTCGGCATATCCGATTGACAAAACCGTCGCTGTTCACCAATTGCTCGCATGTTCGGTTTATGTGCTGCGCTTGCGCCGTGACCGATATCTTATGAGGTGTTCGTGTTTGCTTCGCTTGTGATTGTTTTTCGCGAAGTTTTCGAGGCCGGCTTGATCGTCGGCATCGTCATGGCGGTCACCTCGGGCGTCGCCGGCCGGACACTCTGGATCGGCGGCGGCGTTGCCGCAGGTGTGCTGGGTGCGTGCGCCGTGGCACTCTTCACCAGCAGGCTGTCGGCACTATTCGACGGCAGCGGCCAAGAAATATTCAACGCCAGCATCCTTAGCTTCGCGGTGCTGATGCTCACCTGGCACAACGTTTGGATGGCGCGTCATGGCCGCGAGCTTGCGGCGGAGATACGCGCCGCCGGACAAGCGGTGGTCGCGGGATCAAAGTCGCTCGCCGCGTTGGCGCTCGTGGTGGCCATCGCGGTGTTGCGCGAAGGCTCTGAAGTCGTGTTGTTTCTTTATGGCGTGGCCGCGGCGGGGGGCGGCGGCAGCAGTATGCTGGTCGGAAGTGCGCTCGGGCTCCTCCTCGGGACGTTCGTCTGCCTCCTGACGTATTTCGGCCTGGTTGCGATCCCGACCCGGTACTTGTTCGGCGTTACCAGTACATTGATCGCATTGCTTGCCGCCGGCCTGGCGGCGCAAGCGATCGCCTTCTTGCAGCAGGCGAACATCCTCACGGCATTCGATCAGCCGGTGTGGGATACCTCGTGGATTCTACGGGACGACAGCTGGTTGGGACGGGCGCTGCACACTCTCATCGGCTACGTCGACCAGCCGACCACCATGCAGCTTATCGTCTATGCGGCGACCCTGATCATCATGGCCGGCTTGATGAAGGCCTTTGCGATACCTCATGCGCAGCGGCCGGTCGCGGCCTGACTTAATCGTTACGCGGTAGCGTCACGCGGCACTCGTGCCAGCAAAGTGATCCGGACAGATTACCGCCGCATAGGCCTCCCCAAGGTCGGCGAGTTCAGCCTCCAAGCATTCGACCTCAAGGCGAATAGCGCCGCCGCCGGAGAAGGTCAGCGTTACGGCGCCGGCCGGCGTGTCGTGCTCGACGAAGTCGATCGCCAACAGATTGAGCGTTGCATCTTTGTTCGCCCGATCCAAGCCTCGGCACTTGCACGCCTTGACCCGCTCAAAACGCAAGGCCGTTCTGCAACGGCGATAGTCCGGAGGGTTTGAACCTTTATTGCCATCGGCTTCGACCGCATTCATCCAATCGAAGCGATTGAGCGCCATCAGGAAGCGATGCTCCCGCGGCCGCCACAGGACGTCGGCGACTTTGACGAGGGCATCCTGCACATGAGCGGAAATGACTTCGATATCGTCTTTATCGAGGGCAACGAGCTTGAGTTCCTCCATCACGGCGTCCCCATTTCAAAGGCTCTTCTTGATCGAGAGTTAGGGAGGCTGGAAGAACGCTGCAAGGCCTGCTACGGCCCTGAGAATCGACCCTAAAGCAGCCCGCGGACGCTCTCACTCGGTTGGATCATCCAGTGAAATGCGCAGTGATCGATGTGCGCCCTCATTTCTTTGTCAACGTGCGCCCGAGGAACAAGATTGTCCAACCGGAAATTTTTCGGTTCTCTGATCGCGCAACCGGCTGTCGCATTATCAACAAGATGCCAGGCCTAAAAGTTCGATTGCCTAGCGGCCAAGAGATTGCTAAGAACAATCTAACAATTTTGACTGTCACCCATGCTGCCTATCCCGCGAGTGTTGTTTCCGATCAAACACTGCGCTAGTGATGAAATCCCAAAACGATCTGTTGTGTTCCTTCGCTTCTGTTAAAGAGATGTAGTTGCCTTTCGTGAAAGGGAGGATTTATGGCTAAGAAGTCAAAGAAACGGCGCGCGTGGACTGCGACCGAAGTGCGTGAATTGAGGAGCTTGGCGAAAAAGAAAACCGCCGCCGGAAAGATTGCCAAAAAGTTGCGAAGGACCGAAGGCGCAACGCGGCAAAAGGCGTTCAGCATCGGGCTTTCGCTCGATTCTCGTTCCTGAAATTCCATCCTCCACGTTTTGCAAAAGACGTTGGCGCCAGCCCTGAAGGGCTGGCGCGCGAGCTTTTTTTACGATCTCGCCAGATCGAGAGCCGGGAATAGCTCTCTTCGTTTGATCAGGCTTCCGATCGGGTTTCATCTGAAGCCGGCCGGGGGTGCGCCGGTTTGCGTCCGGGCAGTTCCCGCCCGGCATGGATGCCGTTTGGCGTAAACCAAGCTATGATGACCCCGCCGATGGATAACCATTGGTAGGCTGGGTCGTGATATACTCGGTTGGTGCCAGGCACTCCGCGATGACGCAGCTCCCACGCCCGCCGGGGCAAAATTTCGCAGCTTCCGAGCTTGGCGCCGCGCTAGCCGCTTGCCGCCGCGCCTTCCTCGCTGTCGCGCTATTCAGCGGAATGAGCAACGTGCTGATGCTTACCGGCGCGTTGTTCATGCTTGAGATTTATGACCGGGTGTTGCCGAGCCGCTCCGTCCCAACGCTCGTCGCCTTATTGATCCTCGCGGCCGGCCTTTATGCTGCGCAGGGATTCATCGACGCGATCCGCAGCCGCATCCTGGTGCGCATCGGCCATAGCCTCGACGAGGCGATGAGCACACGCGTCTATGAGATCATCGTCCGCCTGCCTCTGAAACTCGGCAGCAAGAGCGGCGGCACCCAGCCGATCCGCGATCTCGATACGGTGCGAGGCTTTCTGTCTGGCATCGGACCGGTAGCTTTGTTCGATTTGCCGTGGATGCCGGTCTATCTCGCCATCTGCTTCCTTTTCCACCCCTATATCGGCCTGACCGCGCTAACCGGTGCGGTCATTCTCATCGCCGTTACGGTTGTAACAGAGATGCGAACACGACATCCGACCGGCCGCGCCACCCAGCTCGCCGCCGCGCGCAACGCGCTGATGGACGCGAGCCGCCGCAACGCCGAAGCCATCACCGCCATGGGCATGGTCGACCGCATCGCCAAGCGCTGGAGCGACATTAATCGCAACTATGTGGCTTCCAGCGGCCGGGCCAGCGACGTGGTCGGCGGACTTGGCTCGCTTTCGAAGATCCTGCGGCTGCTCTTGCAATCGGCCATCCTCGCGGTGGGCGCCTGGCTTGTGATCCATCAGGAATCGACCGCCGGCATTATCATCGCTGGCTCCATCCTGGGCGGGCGCGCGCTCGCTCCGGTCGACCTCGCCATCGCCAACTGGCGGGGCTTTGTCGCCGCCCGGCAAAGCTGGCAGCGGCTGTCGCGTTTGCTCGGCAACCTGCCGGCGCGGAGCGAGCCGATGCCGCTACAGCCGCCGGAGAAAACGCTTCTGGTGCAGAATGCGGCCGTCACCCCTCCCGGCGAACAGAAGGTCGTTTGTCAGGACGTGAACTTTTCGCTCGCCGCCGGTAAGGCGCTCGGTGTGATCGGGCCGACCGCATCGGGAAAATCGTCGCTGGCGCGCATGCTGGTCGGAGTGTGGACGCCGGTGCGCGGCAGTGTGCGCCTCGATGGCGCCAGCCTCGATCAATGGTCGCCCGAAGCGCTCGGCTGTCATATCGGCTATCTGCCGCAGGACGTTGAATTGTTTCCCGGCAACGTGGCGCAAAACATCGCCCGGTTCGAAGACCCGCCGAATGCCGAGGCCGTACTCGCCGCCGCGCAAGCCGCCGGCGTTCACGATCTCATTGTCAATCTGCCCGACGGATACGAGACCCATGTCGGGGACAACAACAGCGGGCTTTCCGCCGGGCAGGCGCAGCGCATCGCGCTTGCGCGCGCGCTCTACCGCGATCCCTTCCTGGTCGTGCTCGATGAGCCGAATTCCAACCTCGATGCCGAAGGCGACGAAGCACTGACCCGGGCGATCGTCGGTGTTCGCGACCGGGGCGGCGTTGCCATCGTGGTCGCGCACCGCCCGAGCGCCATCGCCGGGGTGGATTATATTCTGGTGATGGGCAAAGGCCGCCAGCAGCAATTCGGGCCGAAGGAAGAAGTACTCAACCGGGTCATACCGGCAAGTGCGGCTCCGCGCGCCCTGAAAGTCGTGCCGGATCAGGAAGGCGCGGCGTGAAGACCGAAACGCGCAGCGCCCGATCTTCCATACGCCGGCATGTCGTCGTCGGCAGCGTCGTCGTCGCGATTCTCGCCGTCGGCCTCGGCGGCTGGGCGTCGACCGCCGAGATTGCCGGCGCGCTGATAGCGCCGGGGTTCGTGGTCGTCGATTCCAACGTGAAGAAGGTGCAGCACCCGACGGGAGGCGTGGTCGGCGAAGTGCGCGTGCGCGATGGCGATCGCGTCAAGGCCGGCGATACGCTCGTGCGGCTCGATGAAACCGTGACCCGCGCCAACCTGGCGATCGTCCAGAAGGGACTGATCGAGCTTTACGCCCGCAAAGCGCGCCTGGCGGCCGAGCGCGACGGCGCCGACACAGTCGGTACGCCCAAAGAGCTCGCGGACAAGACCGCCGATGCCGACGTGCAGGAAGCATTGGCGAGCGAACGCAAGCTCTTCGAGTTGCGGCGGACCGCCCGGCTGGGACAAAAGCAACAATTGCGGCAGCGGATCGCTCAATTGCAAGAAGAGATCCGCGGCCTTGAAGCGCAACAGGCCGCCAAGACCAAGGAGACGGAACTGATCGAGCAAGAGCTCGGCGGCATGCGTGAATTGTGGAAGAAGAACCTTATTCCGATCGACAAACTGACGGCATTGGAGCGCGAAACCGCGCGGCTGCAAGGCGAGCGCGGGCAGCTCATTGCTTCCGCCGCTCAGGCCAAAGGCAAGATCGCAGAGACCGAATTACAGGTTCTCCAGGTCGATCAGGACCTGTCTAGCGACGTCGCCAAGGAGCTGCGCGAGACTGACGGCAAGATCGGCGAATATGTCGAGCGCAAGGTTGCCGCTGAGGACCAGCTCAAGCGCACCGATATTCGGGCGCCGCAAGACGGCGTCGTCTTTCAGTCGACCGCCAATACCGTGGGCGGCGTCGTCGCCGCCGGCGATCCGATCATGCTGATCGTTCCCGAAACCGACACCTTGTTGGTCGAAGCGAAGGTCGATCCCAAAGATATCGACAAGGTGCAGTTCGGCCAGCCGGTTCTGCTTCGCTTCTCGGCGTTCGACATCCGCACCACGCCTGAGATCAACGGTACCGTGGCGCGGGTTGCCGCCGATACCAGCGCGGATCAACGCACCGGGCAGACCTATTATGTCGTGCGCATCGCCATGACGCCCGACGAAATCACCCGGCTGGGCAATGTAAGGCTAACGCCGGGAATGCCGGTCGAAGCTTTTATTCAGACCGGCCAGCGCACCATGCTCTCCTATCTGATAAAGCCGCTGCACGATCAGCTCATGCGCGCTTTCCGGGAGAGGTAAGACGGCACTCAAGGCGACAAGGCGCCGAGCAAACCGACCGGCACGAAGAACTTGCCGTAGCACGGTGCGTTCGCTTTCGCCGCGGCTAACCGGCCTGCTATAAGCGAAACCTGCAACGCGGAACCGGTTGACATGAGGTTGATCGCTCGCTGGGCGCGAAAGTTCGGCATCGCGCGCGCCGTGTGTATCGTGCTGCTGTTCGCGCTGGTCCCGTTGCGCATCGTCGACCCGGGCCCGCTGCAGGAGATACGGCTTCGCGTATTCGACTTCTTTCAAGTTCTGCGGCCGCGCCAACAGACAATAAGGCCGGTCGTCATCGTCGATATCGACGAAGCGAGCCTCAGGGAAATCGGCCAATGGCCGTGGCCGCGAACGGTCATGGCCGATCTGGTGACGCACCTGACACAGCTGGGCGCCGCGGTGATCGGCTTCGATATTGTTTTTCCCGAACCCGACCGTATGTCTCCCGCCAGCGTTGCTTCGTCGCTGCGCGACCTCGACGCCGCGACTCGCGCCAAACTAGACAGCCTGCCAAGCAACGATGAGATTTTCTCCGGCGCGATCAAAAATTCCCGCGTCGTCGTCGGCCAATCGGTGTCGACGACAGCGGCCGCCGCGGCGCCAAACAACGCCTCAGAACCTGGCTATGCCGTGCTGGGTCCAGATCCGAGTCGTTTCCTCGATAATTATCCGAGCCTGCTCCGCAATATTCCGGTCATCGAAAGCGCCTCCGCCGGGCGCGGCGTGTTCACCATGGCCGAGGAGCGCGATGGCATCGTGCGCCGCGCGCCGGTGATTATGCAAGCCGCGGGTGGAATCGTCCCGGCGTTGACGCTCGATATGTTGCGCGTGGCCGCCAATTCCGATTCGGCGCTGATCCGTGCCGACGCCGCGGGCGTGGAGAACGTCGTGATGAACGGCTTCGTCCTGCCGACCGACGGCAACGGACGACTGTGGATTTACTTCAATCATCACGATCCGGCCCGCTCCGTCTCAGCCAAGGACGTGCTGCAAGGGCGCGTAACCGCCGACCGGGTGGGTCGGCGGCTGGTGTTGATCGGCACCTCGGCTATCGGCCTGCTCGACACCAAGACTACGCCGCTTGATCCGGTAGTCGCGGGCGTCGAGATTCACGCACAGATCCTCGAAGACATCCTTGGCGGCCAGTTGTTGGCTTCGCCGAGCTGGAGCATTGCCGCGGAGCTCGCGGCGGCAATCGTGATCGGTCTGGCGATCATCACTGCTGCGCCTCTACTGTCCGCTTTCACCGTTATTGTGCTCGGCGCGCTCCTGATCGCCGGAATGGTCGGCATGTCATGGTATTTCTTCGTTGCGCACGATCTGCTTATCGACTTCACCTACCCGCTGATGTCCTGCTGGCTGATTTATCTCGTACTCACGTTCGTCAATTATTTCCGTGAGCAGCAGCAGCGTCAGCAAATCCGTTCCGCCTTCGGCTTTTATCTCTCGCCGCAGCTGGTCGAGCAGCTCGCCCGGTCGCCGGAAAAACTGGTGCTCGGCGGCGAGGAGCGGCGGATGACCATTCTATTCTCCGACGTACGCGGCTTTACTGCGATTTCGGAGCATTACAAAGACGATCCCCACGGCCTCACTCACCTGATGAATCGCTTTCTCACCCCGCTGACCAACGCCATCCTCGAGCGCAAAGGTACGATCGACAAATATATCGGCGACGCCATCATGGCGTTTTGGAATGCGCCGATGGACGATGCAGAGCACGAAGCCAATGCCTGCGAAGCCGCGCTGGAAATGCTGGCGCGTGCTGAAACCCTGAACGTCGAACTCAGACGCGAGGCCGAAGCTAACGGTAGCGTTTACATGCCGTTACGCGTGGGTATCGGGCTCAATACCGGTCCGTGCGTCGTCGGCAATATGGGCTCCGATTTTCGCTTCAACTATTCAGTGCTCGGCGACACCGTCAATGTCGCCTCGCGCCTGGAATCGCGGACCAAGGATTATCGCCTTTCCATGGTGATCGGTTCGCGCACGGCGGAGAAAGCGCGCGAAAAATTCGCCACCATGGAAATCGACCTTATTCAGGTGAAGGGCAAGAAGCAGCCGGAGGCGGTGTTCACCGTGCTCGGCCGCGCGGAAATTGACGATGACCCGGGTTGTAAGGAATTGCGCGAACTCAACGCGCAGATGCTCGCGACCTATCGCAAGCAGCAATGGGATGCGACCAAGGCGCTGATAGAACGCTGCCGCAAGCTCGCCAACAGCTTCGGCGTTGACGGCTTGTACGACATGTATCTCGAGCGGATCGAGGCCTACCAGCACGATCCGCCGCCGCCGGATTGGAACGGCGTCTATGAGGCGGAGTCGAAGTAGCAGCCGCCCCTTGCGCGCGGCGCTATGCCAGATTTTCGGCGCCGGCTGGCTGGGTGCGAAACCCGTCCAGCATGTACCGCAGGATGGTCAGATCCACCGGCTTGGGTACTGGCTCGGCAACGTTGAGTTTCAGCGACCGGGCGAGACGCAATATCTCGCGCAAGGTCTCGTCGTCGCACGCACTGACGACAATGATCGGCGCCTTGGACGCAACGGCGGCGAAATGCCGGAGCAAAGTCACCGCACCCCCGCGGTCACCGAGCGCAATATCGAGCGTGATGCAGTCGAACACGCCCTCCTGCGAAAGCTTTGCCGCCTCGTGGTGGCTTGCCGCGCCGACGGGAACGTAGCCCGACTTGGCCGCGGCCCGGCAAATGATCATTCGATGAAGAGTATCGTCGTCAATGACGAGAAGGCGCGGCGCGCGTGCGGTATCCTTCACACCCTCCGATTTTCCGTCATCCGCCGCGAGCGCCTGTCCAAGCATGTGAGCCATCTAGCAATTGCAGTAATAAATTCTCCCGAATAATCGGTGAAGTCATGGAAATTTACATTAACGCGCTGATGGAATCCGACGCGTTTGTTCGCGATCGCCGCGATTATAGTTTAATCGCAGTAATAAAATTCCCTAAAATTGCGTGGTCCGTCGCGCTATTTCGGGGCGCGTTTGGCGAGTATCCGCTGCAAGGTGCGCCGATGCATATTGAGGCGGCGCGCGGTTTCCGAAACGTTGCGGCCGCACAATTCGTAAATGCGCTGGATGTGTTCCCAGCGCACGCGATCGGCGGACATCGGATTTTCCGGCGGCTCGATCTTCCTGCTGTCGACGGCGAGCAGCGCGGCGGCGACGTCGTCGGCGTCGACCGGCTTCGCCAAATAATCGACCGCGCCGAGCTTTACGGCATTTACCGCGGTCGCGATATTGCCATAACCGGTGAGAATGATGGCCCGCGCGTCAGGCCGGCGTTTCTTCATCGCCGAGATCACGTCGAGCCCGTTGCCATCCGCGAGCCGCATATCAACGACGGCAAACGCGGGCGGAGCTTTCTCGACTTGCAGTAACCCGTCGGCAACCGATTCCGCGGTGCTAACGGCGAAGCCGCGGGTTTCCATGGCGCGCGCCAGGCGTTGCAGAAATGATTTATCGTCTTCGACGATCAGCAGTGATCGCTCGCTGAGACTAGCGGCAGTAATCATAACAGGCTGGGTATCGGCTATCGGGTCGGTCATCAAAAAATACTCCGTCTCCTACCGATCGCCCTCGCTTGCCATTAGTTAAGATGCTGCGGCTGTGCGCTCAAGGGGCGGCACCACCGGCGGCCGCTCAAAATCCGAACGGGACCAGCTCACCGTTACTACGGCACCGCGGAGCGGCGGCGCCTGATTCTTGAACGATAATTTTGCTCCGCTGCGCTCGAGCAGGGTCTTGGCAATGAACAAGCCTAAGCCAAGGCCAAACGCCGTTTCTTCCTCGCCACGCACCGGCGGACCCGGCTGGCGATGAGTGACATAGGGCGCCCCGAGCCGATCCAGCACTTCAGGCGCAAAGCCCGGCCCGTCGTCGCTGATCGTTATTTTCACTTCGTCGGCCGTCCATTGCGGTGAGACTTCGACGCTTGTGTTGGCGAAATCGACCGCGTTTTCGATCAGATTGCCGAGGCCATAACGGACCGCGGGGTTGCGCGCGCCGACCGGCTCCGCACTGCTTTTGGTCGCGTTGCTCAAGACGAGCGACACGCCAAAATTCCGATGCGGCACCATCGCTTCATCGATCAGAGCCGACAACGGCACCCGGTCGAAAGGATCCGCGGTCGGCAACTCGGTAATCTTGGCCAGTATCTCGCGGCAGCGGCGCGCCTGCTCGCGCAGCAATTTGACGTCCTCGGCATAGGGTGAATTTGCTTCCAGCGCGCGCTCGATCTCGCGCGCGACGACGGTGATGGTGGCGAGAGGAGTGGCGAGTTCGTGGGCTGCCGCCGCGGCAAGGCCATCGAGCTGTGAGAGGTGCTGCTCGCGCGCCAACACTAATTCGGTCGCCGCCAATGCTCGCGACAACTGACGCGCCTCTTCCGCGACCTGCCAGGTGTGGACACCAATGTAACCGATCGCCAGCAGAATCGAGAGCCAGACGCCGACCACATAAGTTTCCGGCAGTTCAAACGGCTCTTCGCTTTCCCACGGCAACTGATAATGCACGAAAATCAGGATAGTCGCGCAGAGGACGGCAAAAATCCCGAGCAGTAAAGTCATGCGCGGCGGCAGCGCCGTCGCGGAGATCAACACCGGACCGACCAACAAAAACGAAAACGGATTTTCCACGCCGCCGGTCAGAAACAGAAGCGCCGTCAACTCCGCGAGATCGAAGCCCAACAGATAGGCGGCGCGGTCGGGTTCGAGCCATTGCGGGCGCTTAAATCCGAGGCGCAGCACCACGTTGAGCGCCGCGGATAACGCAATAACGGCGAGACACGGCCAGATCGGAACGTCGAATTCCAAGCCGAAATGGACGACCAGGACAGCGACAGCCTGACCAAAGACGGCGAGCCAGCGCAACCGCACTAGCGTATCGAGACGCACATTCCGTGGCCGATTGTGAGTCTGGGGAACCCCGAACATGGAGTTAATGTAGCGATTGGGGAAAGCTAATCCAAATAAGCTACGGAACGCTTCCTCGTAAGGCTTGGGCGGGGACGCTACGGCCGCCACGCCGCAGGCTCTGCCTCGACTTGCGCTCCGAGGCGCGCCTGTTCGATCACCTCGAAAAGCGCCCGGAGCACTTCGGTCACGCCCTCGCCGCTCACGCCCGAGAGCAAAAGCGGCGACTTCTTCGCGGCGCGCGCAAGCCGCGCCATCTGGCGTTTGATCGCGGCGGCATTCATCGCGTCGGCTTTGTTGAGCGCGACCAGTTCGGGTTTTTCCATAAGACCGTGGCCGTAGGCAGAAAGCTCCGCCCGGATGGTCTTGTAGGCTTCGCCGGCGTCACCGGCGGTTCCGTCGACCAGATGCAGCAGCACGCGGCAACGCTCGATATGGCCCAGGAATCGATCGCCAAGCCCGCTGCCTTCATGCGCCCCCTCGATCAAGCCGGGAATGTCGGCGAGGACGAACTCGCGGCCATGGACGGCCACCACGCCGAGCTGCGGTTGCAGTGTTGTGAAAGGATAATCGGCGATCTTCGGCTTTGCGGCGCTGACGGCAGCAAGAAACGTCGACTTGCCGGCATTCGGCAGGCCGACGATGCCGGCATCCGCGATAAGCTTGAGCCTCAGCTTGATAGTGCGTTCTTCTCCGGNCTGGCCGCTATTGGCGCGGCGCGGCGCGCGNTTGGTGGCGGACTTAAAATGCGCGTTGCCGAACCCGCCATTTCCGCCATGCGCCAGCACGGTGCGCTCGCCGGTTGCCGTCAAGTCGGCGAGAAGCGTTTGACCATCTTCCTCGTAAATCTGCGTACCGACCGGGACCTTGAGTACGGCGTCAGCTCCATTGGCGCCGTGCCGATCCTTGCCCATGCCGCCGCCGCCGTTCTTGGCAAAGAAATGCTGCTGATACCGGTAGTCGATCAGCGTATTGAGGCCGGGGACGGTTTCGGCGATAACATCGCCGCCCTTCCCGCCATCGCCGCCGTTCGGTCCGCCAAATTCAATGAACTTTTCACGCCGAAATGATACGCAGCCGTTTCCGCCGTCGCCGGAACGGATATAGACCTTGGCCTCATCGAGGAATTTCATGCCGCAAATCCGGGTCCGGCGGAAACACCAACATCAATTGAACCCCACGAGCGACGAATTCAATCGGCCGAGCGCCTTCTCACCACAGTTGATATAGTACGAATGTTTGATCTCGGTACTTGGATTTAACGGTACTTGGATTTGCGGCACTTGAATTTCGTCGCGTTCGAGAGGCCCATGAACAGCTTTGTGCTGGTCCTCAAGCTGGCATCCCGCGCAGGGATTTGGAGAACGACGCGCCTTTCACGGTTGGTCGGCCTGCCGAGCTTGCTCAGCTGGTTGGCGGGGCTTGGCGTCCTCCGCATGGTTGTTCAACTCGCCGCGGCCGGATCCGGCGCCGGATTTAATCCTTACGGACTGAACGCCCTCGTCGCCTGGCTCGCGCTGGAAGCGGCGGTCACGGCACTGTTCGTGCCGCCGGCGGCGCGCAGCACGGCGCTCTCCGCGATGTTTGCGCTCACAATCGTGGGCGAAGCTGCCATCGAGGCGATCAGGTTGGGCGCGCCATTCTTTCCGGTTTCGGCGATCACCGATCCCTTCTGGCGCGGACACGCGGTACCCGTCGTTCTGTTTACTGGGCTATCGGTGTGGTGGATCGGCGCCACCACCACAATATTGCAAAGCTTTTCGCCGCAGCCGAGGCTGGTCGCGTTTGGCCGAATGGGTGGACTTTGGCTCGCCCTTCTCGCCGTTGCAGCCGCGGTCCCGCACGCTCCTGTTTTCGTCCCCCCCGATTTCGATATCCGCGACGCCAACTTGTGGGAGACGCTTGCGGCACGACTTGCATCCTCGGCAGGAGCCAAAGACCAAGCGGGGCGCGCTCTGCAAGTTCAGGGCGCGCTCCTTGCGACCGAGACCGCCGATCTCGCCCCCACCGCGAAGGGCGCCACCAACGTGTACGCGCTGGGCGTCGCCGGCTGGGCCGATCAAGACGTGTTCGTCAAGGAGCTCGACGGTGGACTAGCGGCAATGAGCGAAATCTTCCCTATTCACGGGCGCACGCTACGGCTCATCAATGATCGGGGCACTGCCGATCACGTGCCGCTGGCGACCGACCGGAATTTTATCGCTGCCATTCAGGCTATCGGCAAGGTGATGAACAAGACCGACGATATTTTGTTGTTGTTCATGACGTCGCACGGCGAGCACACAGGCTTCGCTTTGAAATTCCCCAACGAGACCGCGGGCGAACTGACACCGCAGTTGGTGGCGGCAACCCTTAACAACGAAGGAATCAAAAACCGTATCGTCATCGTCTCCGCATGCTTTTCCGGCGTGTTCGTGCCGCCGCTGGCAAATGACGACACCATCGTGCTTACCGCCGCGGATGCGGAGAACACTTCCTTCGGATGCGCGCCCGAACGCGATTGGACCTATTTCGGCGACGCTTTTTTCCGCCAGAGCGTGCGCCGCGGCCGCGATTTGCAGCACACCTTCGAGAATGCGCGGACCCTTATCAGCGGCTGGGAACTGATGGACCACGCCAAGCCATCAAATCCGCAAGCGCACTTTGGGCCAACCTTGGTCGCCAAGCTGACGCCATTCTTCCAATTAAACCAAACCCCCGAGCGTTAGCGTCGCCGACACACCGCATTGATCGGTTGCAAGCCGTAAGGCGTGCGGCGCTCAAGCCACCCGCGTCGCGCCCCAGGACTTGAGCGAAGCCCACAATCCGCGATCGAGACGAAACCGATCAACAGGGGCCGCGGAGTTGATGGAGCGGATGCGCGTAAGCCGCACACCGGTCCACTGAAACGCGCATTTTTCCAGCACGCGCCGCGCGGCCGGATTGCTCACACGGGCGCCGGAGTGCAACGTTTCATACCCGAGATCGCCGAACGCATAATCCACCACCGCGCGGGAAGCCTCGGTTGCATAGCCGCGGCCCCAAAAGGAGACGCCGAACCAATATCCGAGTTCGGGCGCCTCCTCGCGCGGATCGATGCTGCAAGCGCCGATCAACCGGCCGTCGCGGATGACGACAAAACACGCCTCCCCTTCGCGCGCGTTCGCCGCGGCAATAAATTCGTCGGCCTCTTCGACGCGATAGGGATGCGGAAGGCGCGCCGTGTTCACGGCAACACGAACCTCGTTGGCGAGGGCAGCGAGCACTTTCGCGTCCTCGCGACGCGGCGCGCGCAAGCTGAGCCGCGTCGTCTCGAGCACGGGTACATTCACGGCTCGGCCGCTGTGAGCGACTAATTCTGGCGCGAACGTCATCTCGCGGGCTCCTGCAAGAAACCGAAAGGGGGAGCCGGCATCCGGTCTCCCCCTTTTCGAAGCCCATTTGGGCCCGCCGGTTCGACTGAACGCCGGCGGACTCCGATGATCCACCGTATTTACTGGGCCGCGGCCTCCGTTGCCGGAAGTACCGATACGAACACGCGGCCCTTGGTTTTGGTACGAAACTCGACCCGACCGTTGACCAGCGCGAACAGGGTATGGTCGCGGCCGACACCCACATTGCGGCCGGGATGCCACTTGGTGCCGCGCTGGCGCGCAATAATCTTGCCGGCGGTCACTTCTTCGCCGCCAAAAATCTTAATTCCGAGCCGTTGACCGGCGGAATCGCGGCCGTTGCGCGAGGAGCCGCCTGCTTTCTTGTGAGCCATCGCTCAAACCTTTCTGATGCGCTACCTATACCCGATTCATGACAAAAGCATCACCGCTTTTGCTCATTTCTTTGCCTTCGGCCGCGGACTTTTGGCTTTGGCCGTTTTCGCCGCAGGTTTCTTCTCCTTGGCGCCCGAACCTCCGGCCTTTGCCTTGGTCGCGGTCTTGGTGCGCGCTTCGCGCCGCTTTTCGGCAGCGGGGGACGTGGCTTCGGACGAAGCTTCCGGATCTGCGGATTCCGCAGCGGCCGGCGCCGGCGCGCGCCGTGGACGCGGCGGAGCCGTTTTGTTCGGCTTGCGCCCTTCGGTGAGAATCTCGGTGATGCGGATGAGCGTGAACTCCTGGCGATGGCCGCGCTTACGCCGCGAATTTTTGCGGCGCCGTTTCTTAAACGCGATGACCTTCGGACCACGTGACTGATCGAGCACCTCGGCCGCCACCGTCGCCCCGGAGACGGTGGGAGCACCCAGGGTCACAGTCTCGCCCCCGACGAGTAAAACCTCGCCGAATTCGACGATTTCGCCCCGGTCGCCCTTGACCTTCTCGACCTGGAGTACATCTTCGGCGGCAACCCGATATTGCTTGCCACCCGTCTTGAAGACCGCGAACATCTTTGTCCTCGTGTTCATTTCCGGTGCTCGGAAGGCTCTTCCGGACCGGCTTCTTTGCAGTCAGTTCTGCTGGTTAAGGCGAGCCGGAATGGCTCTCCCGAGCATCGCCCGCGTCCTTATGACGGGGCGGTAAATCCCTGTCAAGAAATGCAAAGCTGCCGCGCGAACAGCCCTTTGCTCCGCCGTGCTAAGACATGCCCATGACAAGGGAGGTAGCTCATGCCGACGAACGGAAAAAACCAGAAGATTGGATGGATCGGTGCCGGCCGGATGGGCATTCCCATGGCCGAGCGCCTGATCAAAGCCGGCTACGACGTAACTATCTGGAACCGCACCCGCGCCAAAGCTGAACCGCTGGAAAAGATCGGCGGCAAATTGGTCGACCATCTTTCCGATCTGAAAGGCGTCGACGTCCTGTTCTCCATCGTCGCCACCGGCAAGGATGTGCAGGAGGTCCTGTATGGGAAGAACGGCGTTTGCAGCCAGGGCGGCAAAATACCTCCGATGGTGGTCGATTGTTCGACCATAGCGGTCGAGGAATCGGCGGCGATCCGCGATCGGCTCAAACAACTCGGCGCTGATTTCGTCGCCGCGCCGGTGAGCGGCAACGCCAAAGTGATCAAAGCCGGAAAACTCTCAGCCGTCGTTTCCGGCGACGAAAAAACCTGTAAGGCGGTGATCCCGCTCATCGAGGTGTTCGCCCCGCGTGGCGTCTTCTATGTCGGCGACGGCGAGCTCGCGCGCGTGTGCAAGATTGCTCATAACGTCATGCTCGGCGTCATCATCGAGAACTTAATCGAGATGACGCTCTTGACCAATAAAATGGGCGTGCCACGCCACGCGTGGCTTGCGTTCTTCAACAACAGCGCCATGGGCTCGATGTTCACGCGCTACAAATCGCCGGCACTGGTCAATCTGGATTGGACCACGACATTTACGCCCGAGCTTTTGCGCAAGGACCTTGATCTTGGTCTCGAACTCGGCCGCGAAATGGATGTGCCGCTGCCAGTAACGGCGGCGGCGCGCGAAGTTCTACAAACCCATTTCGGTGCGGCCATGCTGCAAAAGAATCCGCACGAGTATTTGCAGAAGGAT
>JGI12635J15846_10000541_pt1 | contig 32495 bp, 26 predicted proteins | sample BlaSpr_A8_OM2_M2_FD_15846 | JGI IMG/M metagenome (IMG submission 15846)
CTCCCGACGTGATCCCCATCTCAATCTCGTCGAACCAAATCACCGCCGGCGTCATGTCCTCGAGCGTCTTGCAGGCCTTGACGAATGCTCCCTCGGGATCCCCATGCCTGCCGGAGAAGACTTCGATCATGTCGATTCGATAGAGCGGAAGCTCGAAATACGAGGCGATGGCTTTGACCGAAAGGCTCTTGCCGCAGCCCGGAACGCCCATCACAAGGACGCCCTTGGGTATGATGTCGGTACTCAGGCTTTCGCGAAGCTGAAACAGTTTGCGTCGTTCGAGCAGCCACTGCTTGAGCCGCTCGAGACCGCCGATCTGCCCGATGCTCGTGCCGTCGGCAACGAACTCGATCACGCCGCCGCGGTTGATCAGCAGCCGCTTCTCCTCGAGCAGGGCTGGTAAGGACTCGGCGCCGAGGCTTCGACTGGCGGCGAGAGCGCGGCGCACGGCGTGGCGCGCCTCCTGCAGCGTAACTCCCTGCAAGGCGCGCGCAAGCTGATCAAGAATATCCTCGTTCACCTCGGGCGCAGAGAGTTGCCGCGCCTCGCTGCGCAGAAGCTCGGACAGTTCGATCAGATCGGGCGGCCGCAACTCAATATACAAAATGTCGCGCTCGACTTCCTCGGGAATGAATCGCACCGGCGAGCTGATCACTACGAACTTCTGTTGATCGAGACACCTTTCGTACAGGTCCCGAAGACCACGCCTGATCTCCGGCGATTCGCGCAGCGGCTCGTGAAAGTCTTTGAGGTGGAAGATGGCAGCGTGCTGGTGAGCGGCGATGAAGTCCAGCGCTTCGCGAGCCTCCAGTGTGCCGGTCTGCGCTGTTCCATCATCGCCAAGCAATCCTTGCGTAAGACTCCAGGTCCAGACGGGTACCGGTGCGGACGCGTGCAGCGTGCGGCCGACCTCGCGCAGCACCTTTCCGATCCGCTGCTCTTCGGCGGTGCGGACGTATGTGAGCGGCCGTCCTGACTGAAAGACTTCGCGCAGCATCTTAGCCGCGCGGCTTTCAGCCGCTTGATATTTTTCAGAATCGTTCATCGAAATGATTCTAACGCGATGAGGTGGCCGGGCGAACTGCCCCGTCGCGCGCCACTGCTGCATCGCGTTCGAATTCAGTCGCTCGAAAGGTCGTCTGCCAATGAACGCCAGTGGCGAGCTTCACGCTCGTCCAGCGGCCAGTTCCGTAAAGGTTACCGTCGCGTAACAGTTCGTTCCTCCGATCCGCCTTCGCTCAAAATTTCGGATTGGTGAGCAGGAAGTATTCTTCAACGGCATCCAGACAGAGCTTCAGTTCGAGCACATAGTTGGCAGGACGGCGAGGCGAAATCGTTGTGGACGAATAGAGCCAAGGGCCGTGACCAGGTGCCGATCGGATTTTCAGATCGCCCTGCTATCTGCCGGCGGAGTTGATTGATCTGCTCTCCGCCGTAAGAATTTCTGCCCTTGCTGATGTTGATATACACCGCAAGGATTTCATCAGCGCGCGACATTTCGCTCTGAAGCCTGCGCTTCGTCCTCGCTACGATGCCGCACATGCTCCCCCGCCCGTCTCAAATCACTTCTTCGGCTCTTTGCCGCTGCCCTCCAATTTGACGCTCCTGTCGGGCATCGGCTCGAGGTTGGTGTCTATCACAAGCGTGCCGCTGTACTTCATGGCAGCGGTCGGGGTGAATTCTACCGAGACCTCGCAACTTCCCGCGGCCACACCTTTGGATTTTGGTCCGAGGTCTTTATCGTCGCAATCCTGAGTCACCGTGAACGGGTTGCTCGCGCCGGATTCCATCTCGATTAGAATCGGGAGCGGAACCTTCTTCTTTTTCACCTTGCCCGCATTGATGATCTTCACCGACTTGATCGGGCTCGCGCCTATATCAACGCTTCCGAAATTCAACTTCTTCGGCGAGATCTTGAGCTTGCCGACGACCGGAGTCGGCGTGGCAGTTGGAGTCGGGGTAAGGGTTGCGGTCGCAGTTGCCGTGGCGGTCGCAGTTGGAGTTGGGGCGGTAACAAGCACGTTAAAGCCGGTCGAGGCGTTCGACGCGAGCAGGTCTCCCGTTCCAGCGAAGCTCGCGGTCAGCGTCTCGAAGCCGGCTCCGCTGACGGTGATCGGACAGGTGGCGATACCTTGTGCGTTGGTCGCCGCGTTGCAGTTCTGTCCGCCAACCGAGAAGTCGATGGTCTGGCCCGACACCGCGGCGGCCGGATTCTGCGACACATCAGTCAACGACGCGATGAGGTTCACCTTTTGCCCCGGCACCGCGCCCTTCGGACTCTGGTTGAGGCTCACGAGTGTGGTATCCGAGCCGGCTCCCCACGTCACGACCGCTTCATTCGAAGTCAGTGCAGTACTGCTGACTGTGGTGGACGCGGTAATAGTATCGACGCCCTCATTCTTGGCGATGTAGCTGAACGACGCCTGCCCGCTGGCGTTAGCGGTGACCTGCTGGACCTGCGGATTGGCGCCGGCGACGCTGAACACGATCGGCGTGCCCGCAGGAGGAGTCGCATAGTGGATGCTCGCGTTGAAGGTCTGTGAAGTGCCCTTCGCGGGATTCGGGGATACCGAGGTCGGCGTCAGCGCAATTGACGGAGACGCCAGCGCGGTCGAATAAGTGCAGTCGCCGGCCGTGTCCGTGATCCTGAAGACCGTGGGGCCCTGGGAGCCGTAGATGCATCCGTCGGTGCCGATGGTCAGATAGTTGGCGCCCGCTTTTGTGGTTAACCCGGTCGCCAGCGTCGGTGGATTCGTCGTCAGGTCGACCTCGTTGAGGCCGACAGTAGCATCGTCCACAAAGGGCGTCCCAATCAGGTAGGTCCCTGCACCAGTCCCGCCTGCCAGCAGTCCGAGATTGGAAAGCTGTAGGCCAGGGAGAGTGGTGACGGTCGGCGTCGTCGGACCATTGGTGCCGCTGATTTCAGCGACGTTGACCTCTGAGCCGGTGAAGGTCCATGCGTAAATCGTTCCTCCTGGAGCGAAAGCCAAGGTCGCGTTGGGACCCGGCGACAGCGTGGTGTACACAGAGGTAGATGGCGATGCACCATCGGGATCGGAGACGCGCCAGACCGAGGAGTTCTGGTAAGCGCCGTTACAGCTGTCATCGGTAAAGAGATCGCCACTCAGCGGATCGATAGAAATTGTCGTAGGACAAATCTCGCTCGAGGAAATCGTTCTTGTCACCGTGCCGTTGGAGGGATTGAGCTGGAGTATGGAGCCGGTCGTTGAATCCGCGGAGCTCACGTCGAGGCTGGCGAATAAATTGCCGCTCGAATCGAAGACCAGGCCCGCCAGCGTCTGTCCCAGCGAGGTGCTGTCGAGCTTGGTACTGGGGCCTGCCACACCACCACCGGGCGGGAACTTGTAAATGTTCCCGGTGGTGAACTCATTGACGTACAGATTGCCCGAACTGTCGAACGCGATTCCGGTGGCTCCCTGGCAGCCGAAATTGACGCCGGCTCCGCCGCCGGTAGTGAGGCTCTGGACCGTGAAGCCGGTCGCATAGGGTGTGACGACGAATCCAGGCGCAGCCACCGGAAGGGGGCTGGCGCAGGCGTTGCTCGGATCGCCGCTGAAATCTACCACCGCAGAGCCCGGGACCGGCAAGTTGCCGTCGGTGACGTCGACCGCAGTGTAGGTCACCGATTCGAGCGCGAGATCGGTTACGTCGAAAGCTATCTTGCCGTCGCTCGCTGTCACCTGCGGACTCAGACCGGTGATGACCGAGCTGCCGGTTTGCGAAAGGTTGACCAGCTTGCCCGGCGTCCCGCGCCCGAGCGCATCCTTCAATGTTACCGTGATGACGGAGTCTGAAGTGCCATCGTTCGCCACACTGGCGAGACTCGCACCGATGCTCGCAGAAACCGCGGGCGGGGTGATAAACGGAAGCGTTGGAGTTGTGGATACCTTGACGCCGTCGGTGGTGTCGTCCGCAGTGAGAGTTGGCGTTTCAACGGTCGTGTCCGTGAGCGAAAACGAAGCGTCACCGAAAGAATCTGTGACAGTACTCGGTGGCGTTATCGTTGGACTACCATCCGTGGCGGTCAGCGAAACCGTCTTGCCGCTGATACTGTTGCCGTCGGCGTCAAACAATTGAACGACAACCGTTCCAGTAGTGGTGCCGTCCGCATAGACTCCCGGCGGGGCAACACCTGATGACTCAATGGGGGGAAATGGGGTCACTGTCGAATCACTTGCATCTACGGGACCGGCGCTCGTCCCGCTCAGAGCCAGAAACAATGCATCGACGTTAGGTGAGCCCAGTCCCACATGCGAAAAGTCACTACCCATTGACGCAGCGTTGTGGAACACGCCCGGATGGGCGTAGAGCATCGGGTTCAAAGCGCCGAGATTGGTTCCCAACTCTTGGTTTATCAGCGCGATGAAAGCTGCCCACTGCGGAGCCGCATAGCTGGTGCCGCCATAGGAAAGTCCGGTCGGACATCCACCCGCGCTTGCCTGGCAGATAGCAACACCGTTGGACGGGTCGGCGTTTTGGACCACATCAGGCACCGATCGTCCGCCCGTAGCCAAACCGCTCTGATAGGACGGAACGGCGAAGAATTTGCTGATTCCGAAGCCTCCCTGGCCACTCGGCGGCGTTTCAGTGGTGCCGTTCCACCAAGTCTCACTCAGATAGGTATTGCCAGGCCCGGTGGTAAGCGACGAACCGCCGACCGCAGTTGCGCTGGGAGAATCGGCCGGGACAGAGACGGTATTCGCAGAGCCGTCGAGGCAGGTGCTGCCTCCGTCACCGCTGCCGTTAAAGATTGTTATACCGGCAGCTTCGGCGGTTTGAAAAATGGAATCGATACTATTGACGTCGGCGGAGCTGGTCTGATCTTCGCAATATGCCCAACTGTTGCTGATGACCGTGACTTTGTCGTCGATCATCTGGTTGAACAATGCCTGGAAGCTGCCAGGGCCGCTGAAAGGCGCATCGTACACGACGACATTCGCGCCCTGTGCCAGGGTCATTACGGTGTCAATATCGAGGAGCACTTCGTCCTGGTTCGGGCCTGCCGTCGCACCACCATCAACCTGAACTTCGCTTAGTTGACTGATTTGGGTCGAGGATGCTCCAATCAGAGCCAGAAAATCGCTGACGTCACTGGTCTGGAAATTGTCGAACTCTACCAAGCCAATCTTCTGGCCGGTGCCGTCAAAAGCGGATTTCACTTCGGGAAGCGATGCCGGGAGAGCGCCACTCATTGGTGCTTGGCAATTGAGGGCATACAGCCTGTTCAAAAGATCGCCAAGGTCGTCTGCCTTCGCATCTTTAAACGCGGTATTGCACTGTTGTTCTATGCTTTGCTGCCCTGTGCCAGGTATCTCAAAGCACGCCAGCGAAACCCATCTGCAGAATATCCCCGCGGCCGTGTCGTTAATACCTCGGTGCGCCGTCGCCAAATTTGATAGGCCTGCCACTGTCAGAACGTGGGCGGCATAAAGCGAGGGCATTGCGGGGTCGGTGTCGTTGGCGAAGAACTTCTTATCCTTCAGGCCGTATTCCTGAATACGTACCTGGAATAGCCGCTCCGCCTGCGCCCGCGTTCCGCGCATCGTCAGGGTCAGATGGTTCTTCGATCCTTCTAGCAGCTCGAAGCCATTCTCTCGCATGTATCGCAGCGTTCGATTGTAAACCTGCTGCGACGGGCCGAAGCGCTCGGCTATCTGCGACTGCGTCAGAAATTTGTGGAAATTCTGTGAATGCCGATCGTAGAGGTCGTGCAGGTAGGCGTCGAAGGCCGGCTGATTGTCGCGCTTCAGCACCAGCGTCAGCGTGATCGGCGCATTCTCGCTTTTGGGACTCGACGGAAGCAGGGTCGCCTTCGTGAGCGCCGGCAGCACGTGGCCGGGAATACGAACCATCCCGGGTGCCAACGGTACTTGCGTCGCGTAGGCGCAGACGCTTGGGAGCAAAACGAGCAGACCCGCGAATAGCGATCGCATGCAGCTGCGAAGCATTACACATCTCCCCATTACTGATTGGAACGTGCAGCGTCTCAGGTGAACTGCTGTTCGCGTGTTTTAGCATTGGCCGGATTCGCTCGCAAGGAACAAATGATACACAGCCGCTCAGATTCGCCGTCAACGCAGACCTCCGGGCTTAAATAAGCAGCGCAAAGCGGTAGTCTGTCTCGGTCTCTGTCTTTACACAGTCCCCGTCCTCCAGTGTTTCCTCTGATTTCCAGATTGCTCTCGTTGCTGATGAGACCTGAGTCATCCTGTCTTTCGGATTTCGGACGTCTTGGAGAATCACGCGAAATCCGCGACACTTGCCGTAGCTGGGCGCCGCGTGTAACGCGAAGGGATGGCGGGCGCTCTTTGCCGCGCGAATGACAGTGTGCGATGAAATTGTTTCTTGATGAAGACTTCTTGCTCGACAGCGCGACCTCGCGCCGGCTGTATCGCGAGTATGCAGCAGAGTTGCCGATCATCGACTACCATTCGCATCTGTCGGCGGCCGAGATCGCGGCGCGCAAGCGCTTTCGAAACATAACCGAACTATGGCTGAGCGGTGACCACTACAAATGGCGGCTCATGCGCATGGCGGGCGTGTCTGAGCGTCTTATCACCGGCGACGCCGGCGATCGCGAAAAATTCATCGCCTACTGCAGCGTGCTTCCCCAAGCGATCGGCAATCCAGTTCATCACTGGAGTCATCTCGAGTTGCGGCGGATCTTCGGCGTCGACACGATCATCAACGAGAAGAACGCACCCGGTCTTTGGGACGCGATCAACCGACGGCTCGAGGCGATCGATGCCTGGGGCTTTCTCGATCAGGCCAAAGTCGAGACTCTGTGCACCACCGATGAACCCAGCGACGATCTCAAGTCTCACGCGGAACTGGTTCGATCGGAACTCAAAACCCGGGTCCTGCCCTCGTTTCGACCAGATCGCGCGATGGCTATCAATGATTCGCGATTCGTAGCGTACGTCGGCATCCTCGGGGAAGCCGCCAACATAAAGATCAGATCGTTCTCGACACTCATCGAAGCGCTTGAGCATCGCGTGCAGTATTTCGACTCCAGCGGTGCGCGAATCAGTGATCATGCGATCGATACGCCACTTCCTGCGCAGATCGCCACAGACAGAGATCTCGAAATTCTGTTTTCGCGGCGGTTGGATGGCGCCGAGCTCGACCAGGAAGAACTTGCACAATACCGGCTCGGACTGCTGATCGCGCTGGGGCGCGTTTACGCGCAGCATGGCTGGGCGATGTGTTTCCACATCGGGGCCCAGCGCAACAACGCGAGCCGCAGGTTCGCGGCTCTAGGTCCGGACTCGGGCTATGATTCGATTTCCGATAGGTCATTCTCCGCTGGCCTGTCGCGGCTGCTCGATGCGCTCGATCGCGACAACGCGCTTCCCAGGACCGTGTTGTTCTGCATGAACCCAAACATGAACGAAGTAATCTCGAGCATCCTCGGAGCCTTTGCCGACGAAACTGCGCGTAGCAAGGTACAGTTTGGCCCTGCCTGGTGGTTCAACGATCATAAGGAAGGGAACCTGAGCCAGATTGCGGCGCTGGCCAATCACGGGGTCTTAGGCACGTTCGTCGGCATGACCACCGATTCGCGCAGCCTGGCATCTTTTCCGCGTCACGAATACTTCCGCCGCTTGCTATGCTCCAGGATCGGCCGCTGGGTCGAGGACGGCGAATACCCGCTCGACGAAGACGCGCTCGCACGCCTGGTGCGCGACATTTGTTACTACAACGCAAAGACCTATTTCCGGTTCGCAGAGACCTAACATCACTCTCCGCGCCGAGTATTCCAGATGTCGCTCGACCGCTCTCCCAACTTTTCCGTTTTCGAGCGTACAGGCCCGCGAATAACTCTTCGAAGCACCGAAGGCCACATCGCACATTTGTTTGTGCTCAGAGAGGAAATCATTCGCGTCATGGTCCTTCCTGATGGCCACCTTCGTTTCCCGCGCACGTGGGCGATAGCGCCCGGACTTGACGACGTTCCGTATCAGGGCCGCGATCGCTTCGACCTGAGCGGTTTTACGCTGCCTCAATTTGAGTTCGCGCAGGACAACGCCACAATCCAAATTACTACCAAGCTGATTCGACTGAGCATAAAACTCGGCGGATTTTTCTGCCGGTGGGAGGTACTGCAAGCAGGATGTTGGATAGCAGCCGCCGCGGATCGCGCAACCCAGAGTTACAACTTTGGCTCGTGGGACGATCGGATCTATCACTATCTCAAGCGCGACAGGGACGAACTTTACTTCGGTCTCGGCGAACGTGCGGGCAATACTAATCGAGCCGGCCAACGCTATCGGATGACTAACATAGACGCGATGGGTTATGACGCTGCGTCCTCGGATCCTCTCTATAAGCACATTCCCTTCTATATAACCTGGAACCAATCGAAGAAGGTGGGATTCGGGCTCTTATACGACACGGTCGCAGACTGCACTTTCGATTTTGGACGAGAGCTGGACAACTATCATGGCCGCTATCGCTATTTCGTCGCGGAGCATGGCGACCTGGACTACTACTTCATCGCAGGACCTGCGATTGCTGACGTAGTCCGACGCTTTACCTGGATGACAGGCCGTCCGGCATTTATGCCTAAGTGGAGCCTCGGTTATTCGGGCTCGACCATGTCCTATACAGACGAACCGAAGGCGCAAGAACGGATGAATGACTTTCTCGTCCGTTGCGAAGAGCACGATATTCTGTGCGACTCATTTCATCTGTCATCTGGCTATACATCGATCGGCGACAAGCGGTACGTGTTCAATTGGAATCGAAGCAAGTTTCCGGACCCTGCGAATTTTATTAAGCGATACATGGAACACGGCGTTCGGCTATGCGCGAATATAAAACCGTGCCTCTTGCATGACCATCCGCGGTTTGCCGAGGCGGCGGCCAAAGGTCTGTTGGTTTGCGATCGCGACGGCAATCCTGAGTTGGTCCAGTTTTGGGGCGAGCTGGGTGCGTACCTGGATTTTACGAATCCCGCCGCAGCTGCCTGGTGGAAGGCGCGCGTGACCGATTCACTACTCGCATACGGAATCGCGGCAACCTGGAACGATAACAATGAGTTCGAGATTTGGAACCCGACTGCGAGGGTTCACGGCTTCGGTGAGAATTGGCCCGCAGCTCAGGCTAAGACTCTACAGACGTTGCTGATGATACGAGCTTCCTGGGAGGCTCAGCGCGAGTTCGTTCCGCGCGCGCGGCCATTCCTGGTTACGAGAGCCGGCGCGGTCGGACTTCATCGCTACGCGCAGACCTGGTCGGGTGACAATTATACTTCGTGGGAAACGCTGCGATACAACATTAAGATGGGTATCGGACTTGCTTTGTCAGGAGTGTCGAACATCGGCCACGACGTAGGCGGATTCGCGGGTCCTGCTCCTGAGCCCGAGCTGTTTTTGCGCTGGGTGCAGTTCGGAATCTTTATGCCGCGGTTTACGATTCACTCGTGGAATGACGACAGTACAGTTAATGAGCCGTGGATGTACCCGGATATCACTCCTTGCATTCGCGACCTGATTAAATTCCGGTATCAGCTAATACCCTATATATATGATCTGTTGTGGCGCTATCATCGTGACTGCTCACCAATCATACGACCCACCTTTTACGATTTTCCTGACGATGAGCATTGCTATGCCGAGAATGATGACATGATGCTCGGGGAAAATCTGCTGGTAGCCGCGGTGGTCGAGCGAGGCGAACGCACACGCAAAGTGTATCTTCCGAAGGGTGCTGGCTGGTACGACTTCTGGAGTGGCGCCATCTATGATGGAGGCCAGGAGATTACGCTCGCGGCACCCTGGGAGCATACGCCGTTGCTAGTCCGGGAAGGCTCTGCGATCCCACTGAATATTGCGGAGCAGCATTTTTCGAAGCGCGCGGACCGGCGCGGCTTCGCGATTTTTCCGCATCGCGCAGAAGGCAGTTTTGTGTGCGAATGTTTCGAAGATGACGGCGAGAGCCAGGCCTATCTGGAGGGCAATTTCTGGAACTGGCGATTGATTGTCGACAGCTCAAACTCTGACTTGTCAATTCACATCGAGCGCCTGGGGGAAGTACTCGAATCAGAACAGTACTTAGAGTTACTCTTGCCTGTTCAGGAGACTCGCCGAGTTCGCCTCGACGGCGGAGTGTTATTGAAGGATGAGTGCGACGGCCTTGGTCCTCGTCGCTTGCGGGTAAGATGCGGCCAATGAGCGCAACTAGCTGATGGCTCCGCCAACGCTTTCGATACAACGCCCGAGTGGCTCCTATGTGGGAGCCGCAGAAGTGCGGGAGCTAATCGCAAAGGTTTGTCCTGCGGAGCACTACCGCGGCAAGAGGGTGCTCCTGCTGGTTCCTGACGCGACGCGCACCTGTCCCCTTGGGATGTTCTTCTCAGGAATATTCGATCAAATTGGCGACGTGAGCGCGGCCTTTGACGTCATGATCGCCCTAGGCACTCATCCGCCGATGAGCGAAGAGGCAATTTGCAGGCGACTCGAGATATCGACCGAAGAGCGGTGCGGGAAGTACCGATCGGTTTGCCTCTTCAACCATGCGTGGGACAATCCTGCTGAATTGAGACCTATAGGCCGTATCACCGCCGACGAGATCGAAGCGCTAAGCGGCGGTCTGTTCTCTATGGACGTTGCGATTACGGTCAATCGAAGGCTGTTCGATTACGATCAAGTGATCATCATCGGACCTGTATTCCCTCACGAGGTCGTGGGGTTTTCCGGCGGCAACAAATATCTATTCCCGGGCGTTAGCGGTCCCGAGGTTTTGCATTTCTTTCATTGGCTGGGCGCGGTGGTTACCAACCCGATGACTATCGGCCACAAATACACCCCGGTAAGGAAGGTGCTTGATCGCGCTGCGTCGATGGTCGCGACACCTAAGCTTTGTTTTTGCCTGGTGGTAGAACAAGGTCAGCTAACGGGAGTATTTGTGGGTCCGCCGGAGGAAGCCTGGGACCAGGCAAGCGACCTATCGAAAGCGCGGCATATACTGTACAAAGAAAAGCCCTACGACACCGTATTGTCATGCGCACCCAGTATGTATGAAGACTTATGGGTAGGCGGCAAATGTATGTACAAGCTGGAACCCGTGGTTGCCGATGGTGGCGAGGTGATCATATACGCTCCGCATATACGCGAGATTTCACGGACNCACGGCCGCTTGATTCGACGAATCGGTTATCACTGCCGCGACTATTTCCGTAAGCAATGGGATAAGTATAGAGCTATGCCTTGGGGCGTACTTGCGCACTCGACACACGTCCGCGGTATCGGCATTTACGATAACGGAGTCGAGCATGACCGGATTCAAGTGACTCTCGCCACCGGCATCTCCAGGGAAGTTTGCGAGGAAATCAATCTTGGCTATCGCAATCCCGCAACCATCAAGCCTGCCGACTACGCTAATCGTGAGGACCGCGGCGTTCTGTTGGTGCCTCGCGCGGGTGAGACTTTGTATCATCTCAGGCAACGGCCCTCATGGGCTCGTGAGATGTAGGCTCATTGTGACGTCGCGGTGCGCAGTTCACAGATGACGAACTTATTCGACCTGTCGAACGACGTCGCCGTGGTGCTTGGAGCGACGGGGACGCTTGGCGGCGTCGTGGCGGAGGGTCTCGCGAGCGCAGGCGCACGAGTCGCGGTCGTCGGCCGCAACGGTGAACGCGGGCATGCTTGTGTAGAGCGGATTCGCGCGATTGGCGGCAATGCGGAATTTTTCTCCGCCGACGCGCTCGACCGATCGAGCCTACGCGAGACGCACCAGGCGATAAGCTCCGCACTTGGCGCTCCGGGCATACTCGTCAACGCAGTGGGCGGCAACAACTCACGCGTGACTGTCACTGCGGAACGGCCCTTCGAAAGTATTGAAAGCGAAGACTGGCGTGAGAGCTTCGACTTGAATCTGGTCGGCGGGGCACTGATTCCGTGTCAGGAATTCGGAGCGGCGATGGTGACACGCGGCAAAGGCAGCATCATCAATATCGCGAGCGTCGCGGCGCACCTGCCGCTGTCGCAGGTGGCAGCATACTCCGCAGCGAAGGCGGCAATGCTGAGCCTGACGCAATTTCTTGCGCGCGAGTGGGCATCGCGAGGCGTCCGTGTGAATTCGATCACACCGGGATTTTTTCCCGCGGAACAGAATCGCAAGCTGCTGTTCAACGATGACGGTTCGCCCACCGCCCGCGCCCGAGCGATTCTTGCGCATACGCCGATGGCTCGACTAGGTGAGCCGCACGATTTGGTCGGCGCATGTATCTTTTTAGCCAGCGCCAAAGCCAGCCGTTTCGTCACCGGAGCCGATGTTCGAGTCGACGGCGGATTTCTGATTCAGACGATCTGACTGCTTCGAAGCCAAGCGGCAGTCGCTCTCAAGATCTGCTGTACGGATGAGCGATGGAGCAACTGAGGATTCCAGTCGTTGGAAGGTGAATCTATGCGGTTTCGAAGCACCGCTAGCTGCAATCGCACGCCTCAATGATCACGTACGAAGGCGAGGAGCGAAATGAATCCGATGCCGGTTGCTCCTCTTTGCGGCCAGTCGTTCTGTGCAGTTTGTGTCCGTTGACGCATTCACGGTGAAAAACCGAAATTCCTTTGCTGCAGTACAGCAGTCTTTTGCTGACTCTGCTTCCGCACTTGTCGCAAACATCCCGCATGATGATTTCCNTTCGAAATGCAGCCGGCNTATCGCTGAGGACANCAGCAACGCACCAAGCGATCGCACAGCCCGGAGACGTGCAAGTTTCTTTCAATTCAAGATTTGAACATTGTCCGCCGGCCATCCTCGCTTGCGCTATCGCTTAGCCATGACTGGGCGTGCTGCAGCAACTACTCTGCGTCTCGGAGAGCCTATCGCGAAGGTGGAAGCCCTTACCGGAGGGACCACCTGCAATCGCCGAATCGCCTTCTGGGGCCTGCAGTTGTTCAGGTTAAAGTTCCACTTCTTGAGTAGAACGTATTGCTTTCCTCGCCGGGTAAGCAGCTCCGATTCGACCATTTCGGCTATCAGTCGGCTGACCATTGGCCTGGAACAACCGATCATCTCGGCTAGATCCTCGTGACCGATTTCAGGGATCAGAACTATTCCGTCGGAGTCCGTTGCCCCCGCCCGCTTCGCCAAATCGCTCAACACCATCGTAAGGCGGTCCCAGAAAGGAAGGTTCAGCAGAACCGTAAAGTTGCGGAGGTTCTCGGACCAGAATGTGTTCAGCGCTGTAAGAATCGTGATCAGGGCGTCCGCCGGAAGACCGGCCAGCAAGCGCGCCACATGGTCCCAGCTGAAGAGAGCCAGCGCGCATTTACTCGCAGCCTGGGCTTCGAACAGCCGCGCGTGACGGCCCTTTTCGTCGACGTAATCATGATAGCCGATGATCTCGCCGGGTGCGGCCATTCGCACCAAAGTGCGGTCCCCATCGCCGACCGGGCAATACACGTTTACGTACCCACGCAAGACGCAGGCGAGCATGCCGTCGGTGTTGCCCGCGCAGAAAGCGATCGCGCCCTTCTCGAAGGGAACCGCAATGTGGCGCTCGATGAGCTCTTCGACCAGGTCCTCTGGCAGGTTCAATTGGCTGAAGCTCGTCCGAAGGATTGTGAAGGCTTCTTCGCGTCGATGACTTGAATTGGGCTTCATGCTTTGCATGTCCTCCTTTGCTCGAATCGAATCGATGAACCTGTGTGAAGCGCTGTGGGCGCATCCTGTTTGCGTTCCTAAGGCAGCGCGAAGAGAGACGAGATGATCCAGCCGAGAGTCATCAGTCCGAAACTCAGTCCCACCATCTCGGATAGGAAATTGTACTGCCCGATGCGCACCGCCTCGGACGTTTTGATCTCGCCCAGAAACCGTTCGACCCGTTGGACGTGAACAAAATTCGATGCTTTCGTTTCGGTTGCCATCGGATGATCCTCCCCGTCGAACTAGCGAGACTGGAGGACTGGAAGCAGGGATGGTGCCAGCGAAAAGTGCTCTGATTCCGAGCCCGAGGTCAGAAAATCGAAACGGGTGCAGCGCATAAGGCTACAGGTGCCGTGGCATTTCGCCCCACCAAGCTCGAGCGTTGCATCGTAATCTGCGCGGAAATGCGCAGATGTAGTAACTTATCAGACCGTTGTCACTCGGTGTCGGAAGCTCCGAGCTTCCGATAGAGGGTCTTGCGATCGATGCCGAGCAGGTTGGCCGCCTCGGTTTTGTTTCCGCCGACCGATGCCATGATCGCGCCGATATATTCGTGCTCCAGCTCCTCGAGAGTCATCCCACGGGCCACTGCGGATTCGAGATTGATCGAGGAGAGGTACTCACCTGCAACTTTCGGAGGTAAATCAGAGCGGTCGACGCGATCGTCACGGCAAAGGATCAGAGCCCTTTGAATAGCGTTTTGCAGTTCCCGAATGTTTCCCGGCCACGAGTAGCGGAGCAGACAGTCCATTGCTTCGTCGGAGATTTTGGGAATCCGCCGTCCAGCCTCGCTGCTGGTTCGCGCGAGGAAATACTTTATGAGCAGCGGAATGTCCTCCGCCCGTTCGCGCAATGACGGAATCGCAATCGTCACTGTGGCGATTCGGTAGTACAAGTCGGCGCGGAACCTTCCTCCGGCGATCGCGTCGTCAAGCGAAGCGTTGGTGGCGGCCACTATTCGGACCTCCACTGGAGTTTCTTCGGTGGCGCCGACCGGACGCACGCGTTTGTTTTCGATAACGCGCAACAACTTCGGCTGTAGAGCAATCGGCAACTCGCCAATTTCGTCGAGGAAGAGCGTCCCTCGGTTTGCGGTCTGAAACAGTCCGGCCTTGTTCTGCCGGGCGTCCGTGAATGCTCCCTTGACGTGACCAAACAATTCACTCTCCAGCAGGTTCTCCGGGATCGCCGCACAGTTGACCGCGACGAACGGTCCACTTCGCACCTGGCTGTGATAGTGCAAAGCGCGAGCAAAGAGATCCTTGCCAACTCCGCTCTCGCCCGTGATCAGCACGTTGGCCGTGCTGTCCGCCACTTGCCGCATCACCTCGAGCTGAGCGATCATCTTGGGACTTCGCGCTATGATGTGGTCCAGTCCGAAACTGTGGGCCAACTCGCTTCGTAACCTGATCACTTCCCGGCGGAGTTTGCGGTCGTCGAGCGCTCGCGCAACTACCAGCAGCAATTCGTCGTTACTGAACGGTTTGGTGACGTAGTCAAAAGCACCAAGCCGCATGGACTTGACGGCGGTCTCGATTGAACCAAAGGCGGTAATCATCACGACCGGAAGGCTCGACGCGAGCCGTTTTACTTGCTTCAGCAATTGATCGCCGTTCATCCCGGCCATCCGCAAGTCCGAGATCATCAGGTCTGGCTCTTCGCGCTCGACTATCGCGAGAGCCTCGGCGCCCGAGTACGCCATGAGCGTGACGTAGCCGGCCGCTTCCAACACGTCGCGCAGCATGCCGACCATCTCGCGGTCATCATCGACCACAAGGATGGCCGCTTTTCTTACTTCGCCAGGCATCGCATCTCCAGGGAGTCGCCATCTCGTTCCGTCAACAGCGGAAGAGTCACAATAAAGCGTGCTCCCTTTTGTCCCTGCTCGATCTCGATCTCGCCGTCATGCTCCCGGACAATCGACTGACTAATGGCAAGTCCCATTCCAGTGCCTTTGCCGGGCTCCTTGGTGGTGAAAAAAGGATCGAAGATTCGTTCGCGATCGCTCTGTGCGACCCCAGGTCCGCTATCCTCAAACAGCAGCCTGAGATGCTGGAGCTTGCCAGCCCCAGTCCTCTCGGCAGTGATTCGAAGAGTTCCACCTCCCTCGCTCATTGCATCGAGCGCGTTGACCGCGAGGTTGATGAAGACTTGTTGAAGTTGTCCTGCCTCGCACTTTACGATCAGTGGATCGACGGGGAGATCCGCTATGACAAGGACGGCGCGTCTTTGGGCTTCGGTCTGCAGCAAATTCAGCGCGGCGTCGATGATCTCTCTCACGTCGCGCGGCCGCTGAGCGAGTTCGCGGCGGCTGCTGAAATCGAGCAGCATACGTACGATTCTTGTGATCCGATCGATTTGACTGACGATCGTTTCCAGCCCCTCGCCCGTCTTCTGCGGATTGGAGTTAGCGTTCAGCAGGTACTCAGCTCGTCCGCGAATTACATTGAGCGGCGTGCCGATCTCATGGGCAAGACCGGACGCCAGCGTCCCGATCGTGGCGAGTTTGTCGGAATGCCGCAATCGGCGCTCCAGCTCCACCTTTCGTTCACTTTCGTCTCTCAACCGCTGCTTGGCGGTCGCAAGCTGCTGGTCGAGCCGCTGGAACTCTTCTGTCAGAAGTTCGACTTCGTTGCCGTTGGGATCCGACCGTATTTCGTCATCCGTCGGAAACTGTGAGATCCTGCGTGACAGCTCCGCCAGCGGCTGCGATACATAGCGTCGACTTACCAGCGGGATCAGGACCGTGATCGCCGCCAGCGCGATCGTGCCTGCAAGTATAGAGGCGAGGACTCGCTGACGGAGATCCTCGTGCACATCATTCCACTCCTCGGCAACAAGTAGTAATCCAGATGGTCGGCCACTTTCCGCGGCCAAAGGCGCCACTCGACAAAACCAATACCAGCTTCCTCTGGATTGCACGAACTCGGCCGGCTTACCGGTGAGAACCTGGCTCAGTGCCGAAATTGGTAGCGGCGGGTTCAGCGGAAAACCGGGCAATGAAAATTTGATCTTGCCGCTCGAATCAAGCAGCGCCGCTTCGACACCCTCGCGTCGAATCCGCTCGAAGGCGTTTCTCACTGCCGTCCAGTCACCCTCGGCAATATCCACTTCAAGTGCCGCTTGTAGCGCGCGACTCGTCGCTCGAGTCCCACGCTTAAGGTCCTCCGCATAGATCTCAGTCGAATGACCAATGCTGAAGTACATGTAGCCGGCCAATACGGGAGTGACACACAGGAGCATGGCCAGCGTCTGGCGGGTACCAATCTTCACGATTCCACCATAGTCGAGGTCGGTTGGACAAAAGCCGACCATCGGTTACCTCCCGTCTTCTGCACCAGGCGAAGTCTCCTGCAGGGGCAGGGTGGGGGCGCGGGTCGCACGGGGGAGGTAGCGACCGCGCGGACAGGCTCCCCTCACCCTACCTTCAGGGAAGTTGCCTGTCACGAGCAGAAGCTATTGGCGTGCCAAGGATCTTCGTGCACCGGACTCTCCGACGCAACCTACGGGGCTAACCAGACTGTGGCGAAACGCCCCGCTCGTTGGGGAGTTTCACCACGATCATCAGACTTCGCATTGAGAGATCTGGCTGCGCTCCGGAGCGTTCCTCCCGGTCTGCGGGGGATTCTACGCCCAAGCCTGTAGAGGGCCGCCGCGGGAATTCACCCGGCGAAGGTCGCCGTCGGCCACGTAATGTCACCGATCAGGAAGCTCGCTGGTGCCAACGGGCCGATTACGATCAAGAAGGAACGTTTCATGATCTTCACCTTCGAGTTCTGCAATAGAGACTCGAAGAGCGCGGAAGCACTTTCCGTCGTTAGGGGACGGAAGTTTGATTTTGGTCTGACCGACGCTAAACGAATCTTCGTGTCTGGCAATCCATCTACTCAGAACCTTCAGAAGTTACATGCCCCTGGCGCTATACTAGAGCTATAGCTGACCAAGGGCATGTAGTTATTCACCGACTATCGCATTCGGCGTGCAACTGGCTATTTGTGAAACCTCATTCAATAGCCAGTTGCCATCGACGATTCCCGCTGAGACTGGCGGTTAGCGATTATGATAGTACCCGCCGCCATGCCATCCGCCGCCCCAGCCAGGACCTACGAAACATCCTGCCGCCGCAGTCATTACAAGTGCCATAACACCAGCTTCAAGAACTGCAATTATTTTCTTCTTCATGATGATCACCTCACTCTAACTTGAATACGCATCGCGAGTGCGGAGGGTTGCGAAGCTGAAAATAAGCAGTATTTTGCGGGCATTCCGAATCGCGCGCTGACTCGGGAGGCCGCCGGGGTCAGAGCATGTCATACGGAATGACACGCCGACAACAGGATTCGCTGCCGTCCAGGTTCGGAGACTGCCTCGCCTTTGAAGGACGCCTGGCGCTGCGCCTCCGACAGATGCCGATATCCGTTTTCGACCATCAGGATCGACGCGTCGACCAGGACGCCGGTCGCCGACGTGCTGCCCAATTCGATCTCGGCGGGAGTCAGATAACCGTCACCGCGATCGATGAAGCCGACGTTGTGCGTGCCCGTGCGCAAGACGGCGGTGTCGGGAATCACAGTTTGCTCGCCCATCGGGAGATCGAGCGCGACATGCGCGAACATCCCCGGAAGAAGCTGTCCTTTGGGGTTGTTGAACTCGCAAATGCTGGAGCGACATCTCTGGATCGGGCAGCGTCGACGCCTGAATTGGCACCTTCGTTTGAGCCTGCCAATGTGACTCCGTATCATCGTGAGCGGCTTCAGGAAAGCGCACGGGCAGAAGGGCTGCCGCATCTCGCGGACTGCTGTCTTGCAGCGTTATACCGACCGCCGGGTTCCAGGAGGAAAAATACTAGGAGTTAGTACATTTCCGTATTGATCGTGTGAGCCCAACTGCTACGAACCCCTTTAGTTTGAACTATCGAAGCTAAAGGGGAACGAAAGTGTTGAAAACAGCGCGGCTGAAGGTTCTGATCGCGGTCCTCTGTATCGGGTTCACGGTCATGAGCGTAGCGGCGCTTGGTCCGAGGGATGCCGAGCGCCGGACGCCTTCCACTAAGAACATCAAGATTGCCGACTTCTACGGCAAGTTGCCGCTGAGCTTTGAGCGCAACGACGGCCAAACCGACGCTCAGGTCAAATTCCTGGCGCGCGGTAACGGATACACGCTGTTCCTTACCCCGTCGGAGAACGTCCTTGCTTTGCGCAAATCTCGCAAGGCAGCCGTTGATGTCCTGCGTATCAGGATGATCGGCGCAAATCCCGCCCCGCGTGTCGAGGGCACAGGCGAACTAGCGGGCAAGTCCAACTATTTCATCGGCAACGATCCGAAGAAGTGGCGCACCGAGGTTCCCAACTACGCCGAAGTTGAACTCAAGAACGTCTATTCGGGAATCGATCTGATCTATCACGGCAGCGCGCAAGGCAAGCTCGAGTATGACTTCCGACTCGCGCCGGGCGCCGATCCGAATGCGATCCGGCTGAGCTTCGAGGGCGAAAATAATTTGGCGCTCGACCAGCGCGGCGATCTGATCGTGAGCATCGGCGGCCAGAAGTTGGTCGAGCATGCGCCGTTAATTTATCAAGAGACCAGTGACGGCGGACGGCAGACAGTGGCCGGCGGATGGAGACTGCGCAGCGCGCATGAGGCAAGTTTTCGGGTGGCAAGTTACGATCGGGACAAGCCGTTGGTGATCGATCCGTCGCTGGTTTACTCGACCTACCTGGGCGGCAGCGGAGTTCATGGTTTTGACGGCGACGGTGGTGGTGGAATCGCGGTCGACTCCATGGGCTTCGCCTACGTGACGGGATTCACCTACTCATCCAATTTCCCGACTACCGCAGGCAGTTTCCAGACCTCTAACAATGGCGCCGCTGACGGCGGCGATGCGCCCAATGCCTTCGTGACGAAACTAAACGCTACCGGCACGGAATTGGTCTATTCGACCTATCTTGGGGGTAGCGGCGTCGGGGAAAGCGGGGACGGCGGCAACGGAATCGCGGTGGATTCCATGGGCTTCGCGTATGTGGCGGGGGTGACCAACTCGAGCAATTTCCCAACCACCTCAGGCGCCTTTCAGACCACCAACAAGGCCACTACGATACAAACCAGCAACGCCTTCGTGACCAAGCTAAACGCGGACGGCACGGCCCTGGTCTATTCGACCTACCTGGGCGGCAGTGGCATCAGCTTCGAGTCCGACCTGACGACATTCAGATATGGCGACGTCGGCAATGGAATCGCGGTCGATTCGCTGGGCTTCGCCTACGTGGTCGGACAAACCAGCTCGGCCAATTTCCCGACCACCTCGGGCGCGTTCCAGACCAAAAACAACGCCGCCACCACTCCGCCTACGTTTGAGGAGTCTAACGCGTTCGTGACGAAACTGAAGACCGACGGCTCCGGACTGGTTTACTCGACCTATCTCGGCGGCAAGGCCACCGACGGCGGCTTGGGAATCGCCGTCGATTCGATGGGCTTCGCCTACGCGACCGGGGTCGCCGCCTCCTCGAATTTTCCCACCACGACGGGTGCATTCCAGACCACCAATGGTGGCGTCGCCGCGGGGGGGACCAATGCCTTCGTGACGAAACTGAAGACGGACGGCAGCGGACTGTCCTACTCAACTTTCCTGGGCGGCAGTGTCGCCGATTCGGGCAATGGCATCGCGATCGATTCGAACGATTTTGCCTATGTCGCCGGAGGCACCACCTCGAGCAATTTCCCGACCACTACCGGTGCGTTCCAGACCGCCATTGGTACTACCGACGGCAACGGCTTCGTTACGAAACTGAACGCCGGCGGCACCGCCCTGGTTTACTCGACCTATCTCGGCGGCCACGGCGACTTTGAGGGCTTTGGTGGAGATTCCTGTCTCGGCATCGCGGTTGATTCCTCGGGTTTTGCCTATGTGACGGGAGGGACCGCTTCGAATAATTTCCCAACCACGACAGATGCCTTCCAACCGGACTCGGGTCCTCGGAAAACCCAGGCAGCAACGCCTTCGTGACGGAACTGAGCACGGACGGCACCGCCCTGGTTTACTCGACCTACCTGGGAGGCAGTTCCGAGGACGACGGCGCGGCCATAGCCGTCGCATCGGGCAATGCATACGTGACCGGCGCCGCTGACTCGTCTAACTTTCCAACCACCACCGGAGCATTCCAAACTACCAAAGCAGGTGCGGCGGGGCTTTCCAACGCCTTTGTGGCAGAAATCGGGGGGATAGGGCCATCGCCGAGCCCCACCGCAACGTCAACCGGCGTGACGCCGACGCCGACCCCGAGTGCAACGGCGACCTCGTCGAGCCCCGCGACCCCGACGGCGTCAGCGACACCTACCGCGTCGATTACCGCTACTCCCACGGCAACGGCGACAGCAACTCTTACGGCGACGGCGACGGCAACCTCGACTCCGACTCCCACGCCGACTCCGGTCGGGATGGTGTCGGTCAGTCCCTCTTCGCTGAATTTTGGAATTAAGACGAGCTTGGGAAAAACCAGCAAACCCAAGACGGTCACTATCAAAAATGAGGGCAGCAAGAAGACCGGATTGCCCGTCACGGTCGAGATGGAAAGCGCGTCGCCGTCGGTGTTCGCGGTGAAGTCGGAATGCAAGAAAACGCTCAGTCCGGGCAAGAGCTGCAAGGTGTCGGTGACCTTCAAGCCGGTGGATGATACGACAGCGGAGACTGGCACCCTGACGATTGTCGACGACGCGGCCGGCTCGCCACAGAGCGTAGGCCTCTCGGGAATGGGAAAGGCGCCGAAGAAAAAATAGCGGGAGGCGCGCGCCTACATCGGCAGGGCAGTGCTTCAGCTTTGAAGGCGGTTAATTGTCGAGCCGCATCCCAAGCGACAATCCCAAGTCCGCGAGGATCGTTTTGACCTCGTTCAGCGACTTGCGACCGAAGTTCTTGATCTCCAGCAGTTCCTCTTCAGAGCACTGCACCAGCTCGCCGACATATTTGATATCGGCGTCCCGCAATCCATACGAGGTACGAAGCGAAATCGGCAATCCGTCGACCGGACGAAGGAAGATCTCGTTCATCGGCATAGATGGGATTTATCCTGGAGTCTGTTCTCTCTGGCAAGCTGAACCAGTGCCCACCGCGACGCCGCTGAAGGTAAAGGTCTACAGCTCTCCACAGTACGGTGCGAGTCTTGTGCGAGTACCTGGTCCGATATGGTACAAATGCCGAGGATGGGAATTACACTAACGAGCGCGAAAATCTCGAACCCGCGGCGGCCCCGCGGGCGCGCGGTCGAGATCGAATTTCTGATCGATACCGGGGCGCTGTACAGCGTCGTTCCAGGGCCGATTGCGCGCAAGCTCGCGCTTGAGAAGCTCGATCGCGAGGAATTCACTCTGGCCGACGGGACTCACCGCGCCTATGACGTCGGCGAAGCATTCTTCGAGCTGGGCGACCGGCGCGGCACCTCGAAGGTCGTGTTCGGGCCGTCCCGTGTAACTCCTCTGCTTGGAGCTCTGACCCTGGAGAGTCTAGGGCTGATGGTGAATCCAGTGACGCGCGAGGTGTTGCCGATGCGCTTATTTCTCGCTTCGTCTGGTCAGCGCACCAAGCACTGATTCCACGGCTTTGCAAATTCTGCGCTCTGCCACTCTGTTGTGCTTGTTGCTGTCCGCAGATGACCTACGACTGGACCGCCGATAACGCCAACGCATGGCTCATTCCGATGGGGGCCGACGTTGGCAAGGCGTTCACGCTGGGCTCACGGAGTTTGAGCGTGCAGGTTGGCGCCTACGATCTTGTCAAACGTCCGGATACTGCCCCACAGTGGATAATGCGCGCCAGCATAACCTTCCTCTTCCCCTCCGGGCATAAGTGACCCCAAATTTCTTCCAGCTACGGATATCGAGGGACCTCGAGGCCTTCGTCGATTTCTGACCATGAGATCTGCTGATCGGTTTCCAGATCCCGGATTGCGCGGTTAGCTTTCTTTTCCTGCACCGAGAAGTCCTGGGCGATGATTGGGTCGCGCGTCCAGTCCCACCATCCGCGGTTGTCCAGATTTTTCGCGTCCTTTAGTTTGCGAATGAGCTCGGCTCTCTGCGTAAGCGAGATTGACCGGGGAGGTACGAACAGCGCGTCATCGATTTGCGATTGCGACACGTACTGTCCGTGCTCGATGTCGTTCATGACCAGCGCGGCTTTGTCCGCCCGGACTGAGTAGTCGCCGGATGCGACCGGGCCGACCTCGGGATCCTTTGCATTGCCCAGGTCGATTTCACGAGCCGCCTGCAGACGTTCCAAGGTTCGTTCGCTTTGCATCTCCGGGGCGTTCGATTCAGTTGGAGCGCATGCCGACAGCGATGCGGCGAAGAATAGGGCGCTCGCCATGATACCTGCTGTTCGTAGAGTTTTACTTTTCATTTGCCGGCCGCCTCCCGAATTGAAGTTCCGGTAACTCGATCGAGCGTTGCTTTCGCCACCGAATATCCGTAGAGCGCATCGACGTAGGCGGCGTCGTCCTGGATGTAGAAACGCTCGGCGTCGGTGAGCTCGATGATGTTGCCGAGGCCGGCGTTGTAGCGCTTGTCCGCCAGCTCGAGTTGTCCTGAAGATGCGGCGAGCGTGGCTTCTGCCTGGTGGATTACCTCGACCGAGGTTTGCAATTGCAGATATGCGCTCTTGACGTCGAGCCAGATGTGCTGCTCGAGATCCTCGATCGAGTACCTGACAGCGTTCTGAGTGGCTTTCGCTTCCTCGACATGATGGGTGGTCGAGAAGCCGTTGAAAATTGGCCATGTAACCATCAGTCCCACGTTGAAGTTGTTCGCCGCTGGCAGACCGGTGCCCATGGCGCTGTAGCCGGCGGTCGCTCCGACTGAAGGAAAGTAATCGCTGCGCGCCTGCTTGATCTGCGCGCCGGACGCTCGCGCCGCCGCTTCGAGCGCGTGCAAGTCCGGCCGCGATGCGATTGCGGAAGTGAAGAACGACTCGAGGCCGCCGGAGACGGGCTGGTAAGTGAGCACGTCGGCTAGCTCGTAGTCGGGCGCGTTGCGGTCGAGCGCCATCGCGTTGTTCAGCGCCACCCGGGCGATGTCGCGTTCATCGGACACTTCGAGCAGGTCCGTCTGCGCGCGCGCCAACGCGGCTTGCGCGGTGAGTACGTCTATTTGCGGAGTCAGGTTGGCGCTGGCCTTCACTTGCGCGGCGTGAAACTGCTCGGAGCGTTGCTCGATCGCCTTTTGATAAACCTTTACCTTCTGGCCGNCGGCCAGCAGCGCGAAATAACGTTGAGCCACTTCGAAAATAAGATCGAGCTCAGTGGCTTGCGCCTGAAACCACGCCACATGCGCTTCTTCATCGCGCTCCTCGACCAGCCCTCGCACCCTGCCGAAGTCGAATACATACTGCTGCACGGCGACTCCGCCCAGGTAATTGTTGGTGCTTGAGAAAGTCTGGCTCGGATTCGCCGAGCCGCCGTGCAGCGTGCCGGTGATGCGTGGCAGCCACCCGGGATTGAGATAGGTGGTGTTGCCGATTGGGTTGTCGCTCGAGCGCAGGTAGTCGGCGGCGCTGTAGACCTGCGGCAGCAGCGCCGCGCGAGCCTCGCCGACGCGCTCGTTGGCCGCCAGTGCCTCGGATTTCATCTCGAGTCCGAGCGGATGGTTGTGCAGGGTCAGCTCGATCGCATGCTCGAGCGTGAGTTTCTCGCCAGGCTGCAAGGGTTCCAGCGCCCGGGCAAATCCCGGAGTGGCTATAGTCAGCAGGCAACCAACAAACACAATGGCAGTTCTGAGGGTCGATATCCGCATAGTTAGGCTCCGGTAATCACTGGCTTTCTGCAACCAGGTTCGATCGTTCACCAGGCTGGGGCGTCTGCCGCGCGATATGGGACTGCTTCGTCAAGAACTACTGAAGTCAGTCGGCGCTTTGAACGGGCACCGATGTAGTCTGCACGTTTTCGTTCTGGATCCGGCTATCGACCTGCACTCCCGGGGTGAGAGTGTTACTGTAGGTTGCGACCACCAGCGAATCGGGCGAGAGGCCCGAGTTTATTTCGACAAAGGAGCCATTGTCGATTCCGGTCTTCACCGGAACTTCGACTAGGCGATCCTCTCTTACGACCAATACGCGCGCCGACTCACCCGATCCTTGAAGTGCCGAGGCCGGGACACTTAGAGCATCAGGATGGCGAACCAGAGTTATGGTGACGTGCGCGTAGCTTCTCGGGTAGACCAGGCGCTTAGGATTGTCTATGTCGACCTCGGTCAGCATTGTCCGAGTTGCCAGATCGAGCGACGATGCATATCTGGCTACGGTTCCCTTGAATACTCGATCCGGAAACTCATCGAAGTGCAGACTCGCCGGAGTACCGATATGAATGAAGGGATAGGAGTTTTCCGGGACGTATATATAGATACGCAATTTGTCTATCTCGGCGAGCGTCAGGATCGGACCGCCCTCACGGTGTCCTCCGGCTCCTTCGGTAGCTCCTGGAGAAATCAGCCCGGAGGTTTCGTCAACTCCAATGTCACCGCCGCCCGCGCGGATCAGCGCCCCAGGATCGGCGAATCGTCCCGTGATTACTCCATCGAAAGGGGCAATGATTTTCGTGTAAGCATACATAGTCTGCAGGGTTGCGACCGAGGCCTGAGCCTCACGATACTTGGCGTAGGCCATGTCGACATCCTGCTGAGAGATTAACCGTGGGTCACTCCGCTGAACCGTCTTCAGACGATCGTAAGTTATGCGCTCGATTTCGAGGCTTGCCTGCGATCGCGCCAGGTTCGACTGCAACTCCGGCACTTCGATTTCACATAGCACTTGACCCGTCTTCACGGAGTCTCCTTTGTCAACGCTGATGCTTTTCAAGTAACCGGTGACCTTCGAGTGAAGCGCAGCTTCATAGAACCCTACGACATCGCCTGGCAGCTCAATGCTTTTGGCTATCTCACCGCGACGCGGATGGACAACGTCGACAGTAGGTCGTTGAGCCGTAGTCATAGGAACAACCGGCGAATCGCAGCCGCCCGCGCATAAGGCGGCAACCGATAGAATAGCTGCTAACGCCCAACCAACATTTCTCGCTGCTTTGGACATCAGGCTCAGCCCTCATTCAGCGTGCGCACAGCCGCTGCCCGCTCGATCCGCCGATAGAAGAACTCGTAAATGCAAGGGACGAGAAACAATGTAAGTATGGTGGACACCGCAAGACCGCCTACTGCGGCCCTTGCCAGTGGAGCCGAAGCTTCCGATCCCTCGCCGAGCTTCAACGCGATAGGCATAAGTCCAGCTACCGTGGCCAAAGCGGTCATCAGGATAGGCCGCATTCTTATCCGGGCGGAATCGATCGCCGCGCGTCTTAGCTCATGTCCCTGGCGGCGCCGTTCATTTGCGAAATCGACAAGCAAAATCGAATTCGACACAACGATGCCGACCATCACGATGATCCCCATGAACGATTCGATGTTTAGCGTGGTCCCTGTCGCCCACAACGTCCAGATGACGCCTATCAATCCCATCGGGACCGCGAACATGATGATGAAGGGGTCAAGGAAAGACTGAAACTGAGCCACCATAACCAGGTAAAGTAGAACCACTGCCAGCGAGAGCCCGAAGCCGAAGCTCGAGAAAGATCGCTGCATCGCGCTTACGGCGCCACGGTACCTGACGGTGACACCCGGAGGGAGAGTCATCTTGCTCACCTGCTCCTGGATTTTCGCCTGCGTGCCACCCAGATCCTCGGTGCTGGGTGCGACGAGCAGGTCGACAATCCGTTGGATGCTGTAATGGTCGGCTTCGGAAGGATGCGATTCGGGAGCAATAGACGCCACATCCCGCAGTAAAAGGCTCTGCGCATGTCCCGTCTCCTTGTTCACAGTCTCGATAGGAATGTTTTGCAGCACCTCCACAGAATCAAAGCCCTTCGCAGAGCCTGGATACTGCACAGTGAGAAAGTAGTCGTCCTTGTTTGCACGATCGATCCAGATCGAGGGCTGGATGTACAGGTTTGAATCGAGTGCCGTGATGACGTTCTGTATGACTTCCTGTTGCGCTACACCTAAGCGCGCCGCGCGCACGCGATCGACCTTGATATTTAGCGTCGGATAGTCCAGTTCCTGCGCGACGAAGCTCTGCGAAACCTGCGGGAGGGCATCGATTCTCCGTTGAAGCTCCTTCGCCGTGTTATGCAAGTCGTCGAAGCTGCTACCGGCAAATTCGACATCGATAGGAGCCGACTTCCCGAGATTGAGAACCGAGTCGATTATACTGCCCGAGGAAAACAGGGTCCGCGCGTTCGGCACTTGTTCAGGGAGCACGCGCTTCAGCTGGGCTACGTAGTATTTGGTCGGATGCCGATGACCGGGCTTGAGCGCAACCTGCATGAAAGCCGAGTCCTGGGCCGCGTTGGGCGAATAAATCGCCGATATGCTCGGGGCAATTCCGATATTCGATACGACCATGTCGAGCTCGTCCGCCGGAATCACCTTTCTGACAACAGCTTCGATTTGACGCGCCATCTCGGTGGTCAGTTCGATACGAGTACCAGCCGGCGCGCGAAAATTGATCGTGAACATTCCGGCGTCGGTCTCCGGAAACAACTCGGTACCGAGACGCGGATACATCGCGAGACTTACGACGAACAGAATCGCAACCCCCACGATGACCACAGGCTTGTGATCCAGTGCCCTTACAAGAAGACGCTCGTAAGCGGAGGCGAAGCGCTCATACGCGCGATTGAAGACCCCGAACAACCCGGATGCTTCACCATGTTCCTCGGCGAGTGCCTGTTCCTTAGTAAGAAAGCGCGCACAGTAGAGCGGGATTATGCTCATCGCGACCAGGTACGACGCGCCCATCGATAGCACCACCGCCAGCGCCAGCGCACTAAACAGGTACTTCGCGACTCCAAACAGAAACATGACCGGGAAGAAGACGATGCAAGTCGTAATGGTCGACGCCAGAACCGGAAGGGCTACTTCCTCTGCCCCATCACGCGCTGCTGTCTGCGGGTCTTTGCCCTCCGCCAGATGCCGATTGATGTTCTCGAGCACAACCACCGAATCATCGACCAGTCGGCCGATAGCCAGCGCAAACCCACCAAGGGTCATGATGTTGATAGTCGATCCGTTCATAAAAAGACCAAATCCACCAGCAAGAATGGAAAGGGGAATGGACAAGAAGATCGCAAAGGTCGATCGGAAACTGCCGAGGAAGATAAGAATCACGAGCGAGGCCAGAACCGAACCCGATATCGCTTCGTGTTCGAGACTATCCACCGCCTGCCTGACGTAGATGGATTGGTCGAGTATGGTCTTCAGTTTCATCCCGGCCGGCAGGCCGAAGACGTTCGGAATCAGTTGCCTGACGCCATCTACCACCGAAATGGTATTCGCGCCGGCTTGGCGGAGAACCGGGATGTATACCGACGGTTGCCCGTTGATCAGCACCTTATTGTATTGAATCTGAGCCGAGTCTGTGACCTTGCCGACATCGTCCATCAGCACTGGCGCCTGACCAGCTCCTATCTTGACAGGCACCTGGTTAATGTCGGGCACCTTTTCGATCATGCTGTTCGAGTAGATGTAGTAGTCCTTGGACCCGATCTTGACGTCGCCCGCGGGCAAGATGAGGTTGGACGTGTCGATCGCATGGACAACGTCCATCAGCGACATGCCACGCGCCTGCAGAGCCTGCGGATTTGCGTACGCCATCACCTGTCGGAACTTGCCGCCAAAGGGAATCGGTATCGACGCGCCCGGTACCGTCGCCAACTGATTCCGAACGTTGTAACGGGCTTGATCCTCGAGTTGAGTCTCGTCGTAGCCCTTACCCTCAAGCGTGACCAGCACCACCGGCAGAGACGATGCGTCATATTGCAGCACCAGCGGAGGAAGGGTCCCCGGCGGCATAATCCCGAGGTCGGCCATCGCCAGGGTTCCCATCTGCGCGGCGGCAGCCTGGACGTCGGTGCCCGGCTGAAAGAATACTTTGATGATGCTCACGCCCGACAGCGAACGCGACTCGATATGGTCAATATTGCTGCCCAGCGTAAAAAATCGCTCGTAGCGAAAGGTTATGTTGTCTTCCATGTCGAGCGGCGGCATCCCCTGGTAGAAGGTGGCCACTACCACTGCCGGGATTTTGATGTCGGGAAAGACGTCCGTGGGCATCCGCGTGAACCCGGTTGCACCCAGGATCACGATGATGAGCGCTCCGACAATGATTAGGTACGGATTGCGCAGCGAGAAACTTGGCACTGTAGATGACCTCTCGTGGACCAGCGCTGGAGCGAACCGACTCCAGCCACTTTTACCGCATTAATCCCGTCCGGTGCACACTAAAGTGCAGCCTGAGGGACTCTATCGACCCATGCTCTAGCTAGAGCAATGGGTCTGGTGCGTCGGAGGACGAATGCCCGATCTTAAAATGTTGGAGAATTCGAAAAGTAGGAACGTTCGAGACTATTGCGAGCGGGAACGGGCGCGTCCCCAGATGCTCGATAGTCACCGGCGTTGGAATCGCCGGCTGCGAATCGATGTGCGCGATTTTCTCGACGCCGCCCGCCTCGGGCCCGGCGACGAAAGTGTGACGCACGATATTTTGGCGAATCTCNGTGGTGCCAAAGTGCTGGCCAAAGTTGTGCGCCCGCGTCATCGGGAATGACAGGAGCATCGCCACGCTCAGCATGCACGCGGCCGCACGGAGAGAGGGTGCGAGCACCCGTCCGCTGGATTTCAGGAGTTTGCGCACCACTATCTCCAGAATAGCCTCGTTCGCTCGAAGTCACAACAACGNCGGAAGGGGATAGGAATAAAATGGACGTCTGGAGCGTCAATATGTTAAGAGATTGTTACGGAGGTGTCTTATGAATGGCAAGTTCATGAGCGTAATCGCCTGCGCCGCCGGCCTCCTACTACCTACCGCCGCGTTGGCTCAGTCGGCACCGAGTTTTCCCGCTGACAGCACCGCACTGGTGCAGAGACTCGAGCAACAGGAACGGATAGACGAATTCAAGGCGAAGTGCTGGTCGCAAGAGCCTATCACTGAGCAGAATTACGACGTTCAGGAAAAGCAGGACAAGCAGCTGGTCGACAGGATCGCGGCTGGCGAGCAGGTCTCGCAGGATGAAGTGACGCAGGCCCTGCGGCGAGTCGACACTGATTATTGATGCTGGAAATGAAACCGGCGCGAGCATTTGCATGCTCGCGCCGGTTGTTCCGATTCGTAATTAGTATCTGAACTCCAGGTTCAGCAGGAATGCGTGCGTGTCACGCGGTACCGCGAACGGCACAGCCACCGACTTCGCACCGAGCTGTCCCGCGGCGAACGTGAACTGGCTGTGGTAGTACTGGATGGCCTGCGAATCGAAAGCCACTCGGAAGTACTTGTTGATAAGCCACTGCACGCCTAGATCGTAGCGGGTGAAATCGAGCGGATCCTTCTGGATGCGTGTGTTGGGCTGGAACCATTGGACCAAGCCGAAGCCCGTGAACGGCGTGTACGGGATATCGATGTGGCCCAACAAGTCCGCTCCCTCTTGCACCGCCTGAGAGTTCAGAATACCGCCGACCATCTTGTTCCACGGGGCAAAGCTGCTGGCGCCCGTGCTTGTGATGCCGATTCCGTCTGACGGACCACTGCCCGAGTACAAGTTGCTGCTGCTGAACGCATTGTGGCCGTAATCCCACTCGGCGATAACGCCCCAGGTCTGATCCCACGGCGTCGTTCCGTTGTAATGCACCAGCGCCGCTGCGCGCGCGAGATGCCCGCAGGTGCCGTTGTTGCCGGTCAGTTCATTCTCGTCGGGCGTGCACTTCTGCGAGTAGCCAAAATCGTAGAAGCCGGTCAGACCGAGGCTATCGTACCGTGAGCTGGCGCCGAACGGATTGACAGTTACGCGACCCATCACCTGCTTGTAGGCGCTCTGCTCGAGGGCATGGTAGCTGGCGTCGTCGTACACGCCTACGTCGTAGTCGGCGTACTGGGTCTCGTTAAATTTGATCGGCCCCTTCATCGCCGCGCCGACCTGTGCCGAGCTTAAGCTCGCATAGTTCCAGGGTGTGAGGGCGGTGTAGCGGAAGCCCCAGTTGTTCTCTTCCCAATCGACGAGCGGATTCTGCTGCTGGCCGAAGGTGAACTTATCGTCGTGCATCGCAGCGATCTTCAGCACTTTCTGGAAGAAGGTGTTGTAGTCGAGATAGGCGTACTTCAGACGAAGTCCGAGATTCCCATCATCGGTCTGCGCCCATCCGGTGTTGGTGCCGACCTTGTCGCCGCTGCTCGCAGTGCACTTGGTCGTGGTCGTGGCTTTGCCGCCAACCGGGACCGTAACCGTGGTGGTCGAGGTGGCCGTGCAGGTGGTCCCGGTGTTAACCATCGCGTACATATCAGGCGTGATACGCATCGAGACGTCGTCGATCGGCGTGAACTTGAAATCCAGGTAGGTCCGGTTGATCGCAAATTCGTTGAAGGAGTTGTTCCCCGGGCCGGGCCATTGCATGTTGGCGTCCATGAACTGCGGACCAAACCCGGTATGCGACCAGTAGCCGTAGTATGCGTACACCAGAGTGCCGATCGAGATCTTCTTGTACCAGCGATCGCCAAATTCCGTGGCCCAGGGCTGGATCGTCGAGACCTGCTTGGCCATCTCGGCGTTCCACTGCTGCTGCTGGGCCTGCTGCGCCGCTTGCTGGGCCTGCATCGCAGCGCGCTCCTCGTCCAGTTGCTGCTGGGTCTTCCGCTCGACTCTGCGCTCGATCTCTTCGGTCGATCCGGCCGGGACATACTCACCGAGCCTAACGCAACGTTTGCAATGCTTGGTGAACACCTGCCCGGTCGCGGGATCGGTGTACAGCATGATCGACTGTGCCTCCGCGATCCCCGCCAGCCCTGGTGTCATCGCGACGGCGCTGAGCATCAGCGCCGCGCCCAACATCGATAGCGCGACCATTCGTATCGTTCGTCTCATCATCGTCCTCCCTGGACTCTCTCCCTTAATCCACGATGCGAAACCTCTCGCCGACGAAACTCGTACTCGGCGAGAGCGTGCTAAGACGACAAAGACGTGCTCGATGCACGAAATCAGCGTCCTCCCTCCGCGGCACGGGCAACCTAAAGAGACAGCGTTACGACATGATGAGACGAATGTTACGAACGCGCGAATTCTAACCTTGGAAGCGGTCGAAGATTAGCGGAAATTCACAGGTCACCTCTTCTTCTCTGGGGCCCTCTGCCTTTGTTCCCCTCTCTTGAAGGGAGAGGGGGTTAGGGGAGAGGTGTGCTGGTCAGCTCTACTGAAGAGATGAAGCGTTCTGACGATGCGGCGTCCGATGTGTGATAGAAATACTTTGAGGAGAAAATCTCTATGGCACTCAGCGCTCGCAATCATCTGAAAGGCGAAATCACCGAGGTGATTCTCGGCACCGTTACCGCGCTCATCACCGTGAAGGTCGGCGACAATATCGTCGAGTCGGTTATCACCAAGCGCAGCGCCGAAGAAATGGGGCTGAAGAAGGGCGATAAAGTGACCGCGGTTATCAAGGCGACCGAGGTCATGATTCAGAAGGGCTAGCATGGCATCCGTGCGTCGAAGGCAGCCTCCCAAACTGATCCTGCTGCACCTGCTTGCGTTGTTATGCCTCCCTGCAGCTGCGATTGCGCAGCCCGCAGTGGCGCTTCGCGTCACCGGCGTGGCGCCGAATCATTTTGCACTCAGCCTTGCGGACATCGCGATGCTCCCGCATCAGACAGTTCGAGTCACCACCGAAAAGGGCGAAGCGGCTGAATACGAAGGGGTTCCTGTCGCAGAGATTCTGCAAAAGGCCGGCGCTCCGCTAGGTAAGGATTTGCACGG
>JGI12635J15846_10000543_pt1 | contig 32401 bp, 31 predicted proteins | sample BlaSpr_A8_OM2_M2_FD_15846 | JGI IMG/M metagenome (IMG submission 15846)
ATCTCAACTTCACGGTGACCTCGGGGATGCGTGTTGGACTCGTAGGGCCAAACGGCAGCGGCAAGACTACGCTTCTTCGATTGCTTCGGGGCGACCTGCAACCTGCAGTGGGCAAGATTCGCAAAGCGGAGCCGTTGCGCATGGTTTATTTCGATCAGAACCGTGAGCTTGATCCGGATCTGCTGTTGCGGCGAGCGCTGGCGCCGGATAGCGATGCGGTCATTTATCAGGGCAACGTGATTCATGTGGCCTCGTGGGCGGCGAGATTTCTTTTCACGGGAGAAGACTTGAACCGGCGGGTCGGAAAGCTTTCCGGCGGAGAAAGGGCGCGCGTGTTGATCGCTCAGCTCATGTTGCAGCCTGCCGACGTTTTGCTGCTGGACGAGCCGACCAACGATTTGGATATTCCCACGTTGGAGATTCTCGAGGAGAGTTTGCTGGAGTTTCGCGGAGCGCTGGTTTTGGTGACGCACGATCGCTACATGTTGGACCGAGTTTCAACGATTGTCCTGGGGTTTGATGGATTGGGCGGCATCGAACGTTTTGCAGATTATTCGCAATGGGATGTTTGGCAGGAAACGCGGCAGGAGGAAAGCGACAATGCCAGGTTACCAGAACCCATCGCGCGCCTGCGATCGTCGCCGGAGGCAACGCCAGCAACGGCAGCGAAAAAGAAACTCTCTTACAAAGAAGCGCGCGAACTAGAGGCCATGGAGCAGAGCATCGCTAAGGCGGAGCGGGAGCTTCACGACCGACAAGCGGCGCTTCAGAACTCTGCAATCATGAGCGACGGCCCGCGGCTTCACAGCGCTTCCGTAGAACTCGACGAGGCGCGCAAGGCGGTCGATAAACTCTACGCAAGGTGGGCGGAACTCGAACACAAGAAAGGCTGAAGCAGCGGGATTGGCAACTATGGAATCGATTCGGCAGAGGCGACCTCCACCGCCCGTATTCCCGCTAAAATGGAAATGTGCAAAGAAAGATTTTTTGGCTCACCTTCAGCGGAATGGGCTTGGTAGCGGATTTAGCGCTGCCCTTCTGGTGGGCTGTCTTCGCTACCATTCCCATCGCTTATGCGAGTTGGTGGGTGGCGTATCGCAGTGATTGGTTCTAAGCTGTCGCGCGCCCCGTTCGTCTTACCTGGCGTTATTCGGCCGGTTTCCCGAAAAAGAAACGCTACGGAATGACGAGTCGTTCCCCTTCCCTGACGGCGGTCGCTTGCTCCTGACCGCGAGATCTGTAAATGACGATTAAGACCTTATCCGCGCCAATGGCGGGATCTCCACCAAAATTTTCGTTGTTCACTCGCACTGCCAGCACTCCATCGCGGACCATGGCGCGCAATTGTTCGGTGACGTTGACGGTTCTTCCCTGCACGCCGTAGAAACCTCGGATGATGGCCAGGTCGTGCGCCTCATTGCGGTCGCCACGGTCATGATCGTCACGGGGGCGGTCGTCGCGAACTTGAGCGTCACGGGGACGGTCATCGCGGGCTGGAGCGCGCTCGTCCCAATCGTCGTTGCGGACGGCAAACAAACGCGCATCGATGAAACCACCTTCGTTGACATCGAACTCGCGTTCCTCGTTTCTCCGGTTTCTCGCGAAGATGCGCAGAGATTTGTCTCTGCCGACCGCGGGGTCACCACCCATGGTTTGATTGTTTATGGCAACGCGGCCATTCACGCCACCGCGGGAAATCAAGTCGCGCAGTATATCGGTGACATCGGTACGTTGGGCTTTGAATCCATAGTCGGCTCGCCTAATCTGCCAGCCTTCCTCTTGAGCTCCCACACCCGCGGTGAAAAGAGTGACGCCTGTTGAGAAAAGAAGCATGAGGATCAAAAGTTTCAGAGAATGATTTGTTGGCTTCATTCGATATTCCTCCGTTGCGGCGTCCTGCCGCGATTTGAGTAACTGTAACTCCATCCAGTGATCGCGAACGAAATCGATTTCGGAGGTTTGACCAAAACGTTCACACGTCAGAGAATCTACGCGCGCCAGTCTGGGACAGAAGGCGCGAATGTGCTTTGACACAGGCAGAAATGCCGAATCTTACTGCAAACTGTTTCAATTGCATGCGCTGGCTTGTTCAATATTGCACAGTTCTATCGCCCGGGAAGCCTGCCGGTCAGCTGTCTGCTAGTGCGCTGCATTGCAAAATTAATGTATTAATAGGCGGGGCAGCTGGTTATACTTGTACTCCCCTAGTAGTTCCCCACTGTGCCATTCCTCCTCCTGGTACACGAAGACAATTATGAAAATAGCCAGATTGGACCGGCGTCTGTCTTGTCGTCCCAGTTTCAAGACTCCATTGCGCGTGCGCATCTGGAAATGAAGGAACGGGAGCGTGAAATGCAGAGACGAGCCCTTGTCGTGGACGATGAACCGGCCACATGCGAAATGATCCAAAAAGTGTTGTACGCCGCGGGCGTGGACGCACTGACGCTGACGAGAAGCGGGCAGGCCGCTAGTTTTCTTGAAGAAGGCAAGTTCGACATGGTCTTCTTCGACCTGCACATGGGGTCCCCCGATGGTATCGAGCTATCCCGGGAGATGCGCCGAGCGGGGTCCAATCGGACAACGCCGATCATTCTGCTCAGCGACAACCAGCGCCCCAGCGCTATGACACAGGGATTTGCCGCCGGCGCTAGCTTTTTTCTCCACAAGCCCATCGACAAAGAGCGTTTGCTGAGGCTCATCCGAGCCACGCAGGGACGGATGGACCACGAAAGACGCCAAACGCGGCGCGTTCCGCTGCAGTCCAACGTGCGGCTGCGATTTGGCTTCGAGGAGATCGTGTGCGAAACGATCGACGTGGGCCTGGACGGAATACTCGTTAGGGCACCCCGAACTCTTCCCACGGGGACGCCTGTGCAGGTAAGCATGGAGCTGGCGCAAAGGATGAAGCCGGTTGTCGGCGCAGGCTCGGTGGTTCGGGTTCTTTGCAGGAATCAGATGGGAATTCATCTGAAACGGCTGCCGGTCGAGGAGAGCGAACGATTGCAGGAATTCCTCCTGCCAATGATTACCCAAACTAGGCTGCCACCTAACCAAAAACCATGAATCCCAAGCGAATCAAGGTGTTGCTGATCGAAGACAATCCGGGGCACGCGCGGCTGATCCGGGAATCGCTCGCCGAGGCTACTCACCAACCCTTCGATTTGGAGGTTGTGAACACGCTGGGAACCGGAATTCAACGCCTGAGCGCTGGAGGTGTTGACGCCATTCTGCTTGATTTGGCTCTCCCGGACAGCTTTGGTTTCGAGACATTCAACACGGCGAAGCCACAGGCGCGAGGCGTACCGATCATCGTGCTAACGGGGCAGGACGATCAGAACCTGGCCCTCAAGCTTGTTCAAGAGGGCGCGCAAGACTTTCTCGCCAAAGCCGACCTAAGTGGAAATAACCTGACCCGGGCCATTCTGCACGCTATCGAGCGCGAACGCCTCGAGCAAAGATTCCTAAAGCTGAATGAAGAGCTTGAACAGCGGATCAAAGACCGCACTGCCGAACTGGAGGCGGCAAATAAGGAACTTGAGGCTTTTTCTTTTTCGGTATCTCACGATTTGCGCTCTCCGCTTACCCAACTTCATGGTTTTTCCACTCTTCTGTTGGACAACCATGCGTCGCATCTCAATGAACAAGGACAAAGGTATTTGCACAATATCAAGGACGGGGCCATGCGCATGTCGGCGCTGATAGACGATCTGCTTATGTTGGCGAAAGTCAGCCGCCAAGAGTTGAAAGTTCGAGACGTGGGTCTATCCTCGCTGATCGAGGAAGTCCTGAAGGAATTCAAAAGCGAGACGAGTGAGCGGAAGATCGAGTGGCAAGTCGGCCCGTTGCCATTCATTAAATGCGACTACGGACTGATGCGGCAGGCACTCATCAATCTGCTTTCAAACGCCATCAAATACACACGGAAGCGGGAGCGCGCGGTGATTGAGATCAGCGCCAAAATCATCGGCGGCAAACAAACAATCCTTGTGCGGGACAATGGAGTCGGATTCGATATGAAATATGCCGATAAGCTCTTCGCGCCTTTTCAGCGCCTTCACCGTGAGAAGGATTACGAAGGGACCGGGATAGGCCTGGCGACCGTGCAACGAATTATCCATAAGCACTCGGGACGGATTTGGGCGCATTCGGAACCTGGATTGGGCGCGACCTTTTGTTTCACGGTGGGCTCGGAAATAAGCAAAAAAAACAGCATATCGACCGTTGATGCAGTTATGGCCTAAATACCGCTTGCCGTGCGCTTGTATGTACGTAGACCGGCTCGCGGCTTCACTTACGTTCCCATTTTCATGAGCAGGGATTCGCTCCCAGCGCGTTGAACGCCCCACGGCGTTCTTGGCCAAGTGCTCCGACCGGATTTGCAAACCTGACTCTTTTCGCTCATCATTACTGTTTTGTTTGTGCAGCGGTTAACCGTCTGCTGCCACCATTGTTGCGTGGAAATCTTTGCTATCGAGGAGTTGCATGGAAAAGCCTGGGAAAATCGCGCCGCCTAAGGGAAAACTTGGAATCCTTACACCTGGCATGGGCGCCGTCAGCACGACCTTCATGGCCGGAGTTGAGTTGGTTCGCAAGGGCAAGTCGCAGCCTGTGGGCTCGCTGACGCAACTGGGCACCATTCGCCTCGGCAAGCGCACCGAGGGCCGCTCACCCCTGGTCAAGAAGTTTGTACCGTTGGCGGAATTGAAGGACCTGACGTTCGGCGGTTGGGACATTTTCAACGACAATGCCTACCAATCCGCAGCGAACGCGGGCGTTTTGAATCCACAGGACCTCGAAAAGGTGAAGACCTTCCTCTCAGGCATCAAGCCGATGAAGGCTGCTTTCGATCGTGACTACGTCAAGTTGATCGACGGTCCAAACATCAAGAAGGGCAAGAACAAATACGAGCTAGCACTGAAAATCAAGGAAGACATCGCAAATTATCGAAAGACTGCTGGAGTTTCGCGCCTGGTTATGTGCTGGTGTGGTTCTACGGAAGTGTTTGTTAAGCCAGAGGAAGTGCATTCGACGCCGGCAAAGTTGGTCGAGGCTATGAAGTCGAATCATCCGGCCATCGCTCCCTCAATGCTGTATGCGTGGGCTGCTATCACGAGCGGCGTGCCGTTTGCCAACGGAGCGCCAAATCTGACGGTCGACATCCCGGCGATGCAAGAGCTCTCGCTGGAGCACGGCGTTCCCATCTGCGGCAAGGATTTCAAGACGGGCCAAACGCTGATGAAAACCATCCTAGCGCCTGGTTTCAAGGCACGTATGCTTGGGCTCGACGGCTGGTTCTCCACCAACATCCTGGGCAATCGTGACGGAGAAGTATTGGAGGACCCTGGTTCGTTTAAGACCAAGGAAGAATCCAAGCTCAGCGTTCTTGAGTACATCCTCCAGCCCAAGCTTTACCCGATGCTGTACGGCAAGATGCATCATAAGGTGCGCATCAACTACTACCCGCCGCGCGGTGACAACAAAGAAGGCTGGGACAATATCGACATTTTCGGCTGGCTGGGGTATCCGATGCAGATCAAGGTGGATTTTCTCTGCCGCGACTCGATCCTTGCCGCACCTCTCGTTTTGGATTTGGTTCTCTTCCTGGACCTCGCGCAACGAGCGGGCATGAAGGGAATCCAGGAGTGGCTGAGCTTTTATTTCAAATCACCGATGACCGCTCCGGGCCTTTATCCCGAGCACGACCTGTTTATTCAGTCGATGAAGTTGAAAAATACCTTGCGGTGGATGATGGGCGAAGATTTAATCACTCACCTGGGGCAGGAATATTACGACTAGCGTAGTTTGCGCTCCTGCAACTAGACAAATTGTCCGGCTCTCGATTCATTTTTTCGATAACGCAAAATGATTTTTCGATTTGACGCTTGCAAGACCGTCGCGTTAACCTACGGGCCGATGGACAGCGCCTGTACCGCCCGCATTTCCACGCGATGACCCATTTCATCCTATTTCGAGGAGATTCATGTCGAACGAACTGCGTAATTTCCTTGCTCTTTCCTATGACGAACTCGAAGAGCTGAACCTGAAGGCGAAAGAGCAGCGCAAGAACCGCGTCGCCGCGCACAAAGTTCAGGAAGAGCGGATCAAATACCTGACGGACGAGAAGCGCATTAAGGCAGTCACCGTGCTTTTCAGCGACCTCGAAGGCCGCTTGCACATGCTGGACTACGACAAGAAGTTTCTGATCAAGAGCTGGGACAACCTGACGTTTGACGGCTCGTCAATCCGCGGGTTCACGGCGCAGCGCGAGAGCGATTTGCGACTGGCCATGGATTGGGGCGCTTTCTACTGGGGGCCGTCCGATGTTTTTGGGTCCGGCAAGGTGCTGGTCTTCGGCCATGTCATCGACAAGGATGGCAGTCCGTACGCCGGCGACATTCGCGGCGTCCTGAAGGGCTACGCGGACCATCTCCACGAGAAGAAAGGTTTTACGCTCAACGCCGCCAACGAGATCGAGGGCTTTCTTTTCAATGGAGAAAACGCCGAGCGGCATTACCACGAGACTGGAAAATTTGAGTACGTCAACACTGGCGGTTACTATCATTCACTTCCCGGCGACCCACTGCGCAGGTTCATTGACACGACCGCGGAAGTGCAGCGCGCGATGGGCTTTCAGAACGAGAAGGATCACCCGGAAGTCGCGCCGTCGCAGTTCGAGATCAATTACGGCTACGGTGAAGTCGTGCAGGCCGCGGATCAGATCCAACTTTACAAGCTTATCTGCCGACAGGTGGCGACCAACATGGGTTCGACGGCTTGCTTTTTGCCAAAACCGGTCGTAGGCGTCAACGGCAACGGAATGCATACCAACGTGTCGATTAGCAAGGACGGTAAAAATCTGTTTTGGGAGCCGAAAGGTGAAGAGCAGTTGAGCAAGATGGGCTGGGAGTTCGTGGACCGCATTCTTACTCATGGAAACGATATCTGCCTGCTGCTCAATTCGAGCGTCAATGCCTTTCGGCGTTTGGACCCACACTTCGAGGCGCCGAACCAGCTCAAAGCTTCTCCGACCGATCGCGGCGCCATGGTGCGCATCCCCATCGGCAATGAACGCAGTATGCGCACGGAGGTGCGCGCCGTCGCTCCCGATGCAAATCCCTACATGGTCATGTTCTCGATTTTCAAGACAGGGCTGGATGGTGAAACTGCGAAAATCAAGAATCTGCGCTCGGCGGAACGCTACCTGCCGGACAATATCTACACCGCACTAGAAAACTTCGAAAAGGCGGAGTGGACGACGAAGCTTTTTAGCGCTGACGTCAAGGGGCGGTACGCTGACCTGAAACGCGCTGCGGCCGATCGCTGCCCCCGAGCACTGGGCACGTTTGTGAAAGCTCCCGAAGTGCAGTATCACCACGAGGTTTATAACCAGTACCTCTGGAATATGTTCTAAAGGGGCGCTGCCGGAACTGACGCGTTGAGCGTTGGCACCTAAGCGGCTCCGAAGGCAAAGAAAAACAAATAGTGTTGCGCGTGGGCCTCGACGTTTGGATCAGGCGCCCTGCGCTTTCGCGGTATGGGCGGCGACAGCGTCCAGCACGCGGGTCGAGTAAACGAGGGCAGCGCCGGCGTTCATGGCGACTGCTACACCCAGGGCTTCGGATATTTCTTCCTTCGTTGCTCCCGCTTTCAGCGCGGCATCCGAATGGACTACGATGCAACCGTCGCAACGCGTCGTGACGGCAACTGCAAGCGAGATGAGTTGTCGAGTCTTTTCGTCCAGCTTGCCAGCCTTGGAGTTGGCCGCACTTAACGTTTGATATCCACGGACTGTATCGGGACTGAGTTTTGCCAGCTCGCCTATCCTCGACCCAAGCTCTTTGTAATACTCATTCCAGTCAAGCATCATCAGCATGTCTCCTTGCTGCGCGTTGTAATCTTCCGCGCAGCCCGTTTGATAAGCATATAACACAGAAACATTTTTGCGACAGTTGCGCTTCTCCGCCGGACTGTCAGGTGCTAATTTGACTGCTCATTTCGGAGTTCGCGCGCGTTATGGTATGTTTTGTGGTTCGCATAAGTATGCGCAAATCCGCGAACTCGGGGAAACGCCGCACAGCATTTCAACAGGAAGCGCTCATAAATCCAGGGAGGATGTGCATTCATGAAGAGTTCGTACAACGGCCAGGCTGTTCCTGTTGGGGGCAAGGGGATCGGATATAGAGCCGGCGAATTGCAGGTTCCGGACTCACCGATCATTCCTTTTATTGAAGGAGACGGCACAGGCCGCGACATTTGGAAGGCATCGCGGAGAGTTTTTGATGCGGCCGTGGAGCACGCTTACGGCGGGAAGCGCAGCGTCGCGTGGTTTGAGGTCTTTGCGGGAGAGAAAGCGTTCAATGCTTACAAAGAATGGCTGCCGAATGAGACCGTCGACGCTATTCGTGATTTTCGCGTGGCCATCAAAGGGCCTCTCACGACGCCGGTGGGCGGCGGAATTCGCTCGCTGAACGTGGCGTTGCGGCAAATTTTGGATCTGTATTCTTGCGAGCGCCCGGTGCGCTATTACGCGGGAGTTCCCTCCCCTGTCAAACATCCTGAGAAGATGGATATCGTTATCTTCCGCGAGAACACCGAAGACGTTTACATAGGAATTGAGTGGAAGTCTGGAACGCCGGAAGTGAAGAAGCTGCTCGAATTTCTGAACCACGAAATGCTGAAGGATGGCAAAAAGCAGATTCGTTGGGATTCCGGCGTGGGAATCAAGCCCATCTCTCCGACAGGCACGAAGCGGTTGGTTCGGAGGGCCATCAAGTACGCGCTGACGCACGGCAGAAAAAGCGTGACGCTCGTGCATAAGGGAAACATTCAGAAATTCACCGAAGGGGCATTCCGGGATTGGGGTTATGACCTGGCGCGGGAGGAATTCCGGGCGCAGACCGTTACCGAGCGCGAGAGCTGGATTCTCGACAACCTGGACAAGAATCCGGGACTGAGCGTCGAGCAGAATGCGGCGATGATCGAGCCGGGGCTTGAGCAGGCGACCGAAGCGTTTACGCGCGCCATTTGCGACGAAGTGAAACAGACGCTCGATGCGATTTATGGGACACACGGCAAAGGACAGTGGAAGAAAAACTGATGGTTAACGACCGCATCGCGGATTCCGTGTTTCAGCAAGTGCTCTTGCGCGCCGATGAATACAGCGTGCTCGCGACATCCAATCTCAACGGCGATTACCTTTCAGATGCTTGCGCTGCGCAGGTGGGCGGGCTCGGGATGGCTCCAGGATCAAACATCGGGGATGGCTTTGGCGTGTTCGAGGCTACCCACGGAACTGCTCCGAAATACGCGGACAAGGATGTTATCAATCCGAGTTCCGTGATGCTGTCTGGCGCGATGATGTTTGAGTTCCTGGGATGGAAGGAAGCCGCTCAACTGATCGAGGATGGCATCGCGCGGACGATTCAACAGAAACGCGTGACGTATGATCTGGAGCGGCTGATGCCGGGCGCTACGAAGGTTGGTACGGCGGCATTTGCGACGGCGATTATTGAGAACATGCAGGCTGCGGCTGTGGCGCGCTAGCCATCAAGTGCGAAGAGAAAGATAACGCAGAGTACGCAGAGACAGCGCAGAGACAGCGCAGAGACAGCGCAGAGACAGCGCAGAGACATTCCAACAACCACGAGGAGACGGATGAGCAGAAAAAAGGTAACGGTGGTGGGCGGCGGTTTTGTGGGATCAACGACGGCGCAGCGGATTGTAGATTTGGAGCTGGCTGATGTCGTGCTGACAGATATTTTGGATGGCCCGCCGGCGGGCAAAGCTCTGGACATGCTGGAGTCGGGGCCGATTACGCGGACGGATTCGCGCGCTACGGGCGCTTCGACGGCAACCGGGGACTACAGCGCTACCGCGGGCAGCGACATTGTGGTGATCACTGCGGGTTTTCCGCGGAAGCCGGGGATGAGCCGTGACGACCTGCTGAAGGCGAACTACGACGTCGTAAAGGCGGTCGTCGAACAGATCGTCAATCATTCGCCGAACTGCGTCATCATCGTGGTTACAAATCCACTGGACGCCATGGCGCAAGCAGCGTTCAAGGTGAGCGGCTTTCCGAAGAACCGTGTGCTGGGAATGGCCGGAGTGTTGGACTCGGCACGAATGAGCTCGTTTGTGGCTACCGAATGCAAGGTCAGCGTGGAAAACGTGCATTCGTTTGTGCTTGGCGGGCACGGCGACGATATGGTGCCGCTGCCGCGCTACTCGACTGTCGCGGGAATTCCACTCCCCGATTTGCTGCCGAAAGAGCGGATTGACGCGATTGTGGAACGTACGCGCAAGGGCGGCGCGGAAATTGTCAACCTTTTGAAGACTGGTTCGGCCTACTATGCGCCTTCAGCGGCCGCGGTAGAGATGGTGGAAGCCATTTTGAAAGACAAAAAGAAAATCCTGCCCTGCGCCGTGTATCTGGACGGAGAATATGGAATCAAAGGGCTCTTCGTAGGGGTCCCAGTAAAGCTGGGAGCGGGCGGAGCCGAGGAAATCATTCAGATCAAGCTGACCACGGAAGAAAATGCAGCGCTACAAAAGTCCTCGGCGTCGGTGCGGGAATTGGTAAACGTTCTCGGATTGTAAGATAGGAAAAAAACATGGGCGCGGGAATCGCCCGGCGGACCGAGTGACTATCCCGCACCCCATTTGTTGTGTGCTCTGGTCGATCAAAAGCCGAAAAGTTTTTCGGCTCCAACCACCAAACCCAATGTAAATACCGCAATCATGACTTCACCGATGGCTCCCACGGCGAAGGGGCGCAGGCCTTGCTTGCGCATGTCGCGGAAATTCGTCCGAAGGCCGACGCCGGCGAAAGTTAGCAAAAAAGCCCAGCGCGAGAGGTTGGCGAGCGCGCCCACCTGATCCTTGCTGAAGAACTGGTACGTGGCGAGCACGGAGATGAGCAGGAAACCCAAGACGAACTTGGGGAATTTCTGCCAGAGGAAGGCGGCTTTGTTGCCCACCGCTTTGGCTTGGCCTTGGCTGGCCCAATAGATTGCGTAAGCCAGGACCACGAAGCCGATCATGGCGTTGCGCGTGGATTTCACCAACACCGCCAATTTGCCTGCGGCGTCGGAGTATAGCGCACCAGCAGCGGTGGCCTCTGCAGTGTTATCCACTGCCAGGCCTGCCCAAATGCCGTAGGCGCGGTCGCCTAGATGCAAAGCGTGGCCGATTAATGGAAAGGTGAAGAGCGCCAGCGCACCGAGGGCGAGGATGGCCGCAATCGAAAAGGACGAGTCTTCATCGTCCGCATCGATGGCTCCTTTTGTGGCGATGATGGCGCTGACGCCGCAGACGGCAGAACCGACGGCCAGAAGCGTGATCAATTTCGGCTTTAGATGGAACACGCGGCCAAGAAAAGTCATGAAAGCAATGGCCCCGGTAATTTCGACGGCTACGAGCAGAAGACTGACTCCACCGAGTTTCAGAATGTCGCCGAGCAGGAAGCGTGCACCGAGCAGCACGATGCCGGCTTTCAGCCAGAATTCGTACGTGGCGACACCGGTACGAAAGATTTCCGGAACGCCGATGGTGTTGGAAATCAGAAGTCCGAGAAGAATAGCCCAGAGGACGTACTCGATATTCGGAAAGATCCAATGATGCGCCTTCGCATATCCGCCCACGTTTTGCTCAAGCAATTTGCCCGCGTAGCCGATGGCTGCGAGCAAAAGCACGCCCGGAATGACTCGAAGAAAGCGGAGCGCTGGCTGCACCGGCTGAACCTGAGGAATTACGACCGCGTCTGCCATGTTTTTTCCTTTTTCTCTTTTGCGTTTTGCTTGCCGACCGATCACCACGGGATATGTTTGAACACTCCAGCGCGAACAAGGAGCGCCGCGAGCAACGCCACCACCACGGCCCAGCTATCCAGCGATAGACGCCATGGCTTCTTCACCTGCACTTCGCTTTGTTCTGCACTCATTTGGTTCTCTCCTGACTAACTAACTGTTTGCGGCGCGGATTCGTTCCGAGCATCGCGCCAGAAGGTGCCGGCAATTTCGCGAATTTGCTGCGAAGCCACGCGTCCGACGATCATGAGCGCCGGAGCGGGCAGTTTTTCTTCGACAGAAAGCGCGCCGACACTGCTCCAACGTACTTGTTGTTGCGAACTAGAAATGCCAGAAACAATGACGCACGGTAAATCTGCCGGCAGACCTGCGTCCGCGAGTCGTCGCGCTACCTCCGCATAATCAGGCCCGGGCATATAGAGAACCAGAGTTGTGGCGGGCGTGAGGCCGCCCCAATCCATCGCATTGGTTTCCGCGCCGCGAGAGAAAGTCGTGAACAATACCTGCGAAGCAACTCTGCGATCCGTCAACGAAATGCCCGCTGCAGCAGCAGCCCCCAACGCGGCGGTCACCCCGGGAATGACCTCGAACTCCACATGCGCTTTACGAAGAGCTTCCAACTCCTCGCCAGCGCGCCCGAAGATGGAGGGATCGCCCCCTTTCAAGCGCACCACCACCTGGCGCGATGCGGCGTAGCTCACGAGAAGCGCATTGATCTCGTCCTGCGTAAGCAACTTTCTGCCGCAACGTTTGCCGACGTCAATCATCTCCGCGCCGGCCGAAATTCTTTCCAATACTTCACGGCTCACCAGCGAGTCATGCAACACGATGTCCGCTTGCGCCAAAAGCCGCGCCGCTTTGAGCGTCAGGAGTTCGGGGTCGCCGGGCCCCGCGCCGATTAGATAAACTTTGCCCATCACGCAGCCCCTCGCTGCCCGGGCAACCGCTTGGCTTGCCGAAGGAATTCCTCGAACATCGGCCGGCTCGCCAGCTCATGCAGCAATTTCTTCGTCGTTTCCGAGCTTGGTCCGCCCGTGCGCAGGGCTTCGCGAGCCGCACCCAGCCATTCCAGCCACACTTCATACTCCGGGCCGAATTCCACCTCGAATTCCGTCCGCAGACGCTGCGCGAGCGCCGGGCTTTTGCCGTTTGTGGAGATCGCGATCTGCAGATCCCCGCGCTGCACAACGGCTCCGTAGTAAAAATGGCAGTGCTCGATGTCGTCGACGGCGTTGCACAGAATTCCTCGTGCTTCCGCCTCGCGAAAGACGGATTCATTTACACCCGCCGCGGAAGTCGCCGCAATCACTAGAAATGCCCCGTGCAAGTCCGCCGCCTCAAATTCCTTCGGCAGCCAATCGATTTTCCCGAAGCGCACCCATTCGGCAATTTGCGGGGTGATGGATGGCGCTATTAGCCGGACGCGTGCCCCGGCGCTCAGCGCGCCGGGAATCTTCGCTTCCGCAATGTTCCCGCCGCCAATGACGACGACCAGGCGTCCATCCAGTTTCAGGAAAATAGGAAAAAGGCTCATGTTTCAGCCCTCCACTCCCTGCGGCACTGGCCCTACAGCCAGATCACGTTGCACCGGAACGATGAAACTCCCGGCAAGAATTGCGCGAATGTCTTCATCTGAATGCCGTGCCAGAAAGTGGCGTAGGTTTTCGTCGGTTTCACGGCGCTCGTTAAAATCTGCGAGCAGCCGTTCGATGGCATCGGGCACATCTGAAGCAGCGCAGCGATAACCAACCGGTCGAGCGATCGAGGCAAACTGACCGACACTTCCCCCAATGCAGAAGTAATAGGCGTCCACCATCCGGCCGTCGACTTTGATTTTCTTTCCTTCGATGCCGATGTCGGCGATCCAATGCTGTCCGCAACTATTCGGGCAACCGGTGATGTTGAGCCGGAGTTGTTCCTGAAAATCGGGGAGCCGCTCTTCGAGCCCTTGCGTGAGCCACTGCGCAAAACCCTTCGTCTCCGTGAGCGCGAGTTTGCAGAATTCAGAGCCTGTGCAAGCCACGGTTCCGCGAGCGAACACCGAGGCTTGCACCGGCAGGGCAGCAACTTCAAGTTCGTGAGCCACCGCGGCCGCATCACGTTGCGGCACGTTGACGATGAGCAGGTTCTGCATGGTGGTTGTGCGAATGTGGCCGTCGGCGTAGCGATCCGCCAGGTCCGCGGCGGTACGCAATTGTTGCGGCGTGATGCGGCCTCGCAGCACCGAAGCGCCGACGTAGACAAGTCCATTTTGCTTTTGCGCGTGAATCCCAACGTGGTCGCGGTGAATATCCTTAGGAACATCTTCCGCCTCACCGGGATCAAGGGAAAAGCCAATTTTTCGCTGCAACTCATCCAAAAAACTGTCCGCTGTCCAGCCCTGCTGCAAAAACAGAAATTTCAGCCGAGCCTTTTCTCTGCTCTGCCGAAGCGTTTCGCTCGCGCGAAAGATTTCTGCCACGCCGCGCGCCACGGGTACAACTTGGTCCCACTGGATGAAAGCGTTCAGCCGCAAGGCGATGTGCGGATCGGTCGAAAGTCCTCCGCCAACCCTCAGCGAAAATCCCGTCTCGCTTGTGCCGCCCCTCTTGCGTGTAGTGGCCGTCAGCGCCACATCATTGATCTCCGGATACGAGCACCAGTGCCTGCAACCAGTAATGGAGATTTTGAATTTGCGCGGCAAATTGTAGAACGCCGCCGCGCCTCCAAGTTCCCGGTCGATGGCCAGCGCGAGCGGCGAGGCGTCCACAATTTCTTCGGCATCCAGTCCCGCGACGGGGCAGCCTGTGATGTTGCGCGCAACGTCTCCGCAAGCGCCAGTTGTCGTCAAGCCCGCACGCCAGAGCGTTTCCAGCACTTCGGGCAATGATTCCAATGTCACCCAATGCAACTGAAAATTCTGCCGGACCGTAATATCCGCAACGCCTCGCGCGTGCCGCTCCGCGATATCCGCCACCGCGCGGACTTGCTCGCTGCGCAGCAAACCGTTCGGAATGCGAATACGCACCATGAAGTACGGCGTGCTCTTGCCTTCTCCGCCCGTGCCGCCAACGACTCCCGCGCCGTCTCCCTGCGTGTACACCCCCCACGACCTGAAATACGTGCTGAACCACTCCGGTGGGATCGAAGCGTAGCCCTTGCGCGCAAACTCGCGGATCTCGTCGAAATGCTCCCAGGCATTCTTTGAGTCCTTCAGTCGCTCGATGCGTTGCGCTTTGGTCTCTTTGATTTCGCCCATCTGTCCGTCACCTGTCCCAAAAACTTGTTCCAAAAACAAAAAACCCACGTTGCCTGAACCTCTGGCGACGTGGGCTTCGGAACTTTGAATCTTAAACGACTGCTAAGTCCGGAAACTCCCCTGACCAGAGATGGGTGTCATACGACACGCAGCCTTGCGCGCGCACGAACAACACATGGTCTGGCAACAGGTCATCATGAAAGCTGAGAATACCTCGGGGCCCCCTCTAAGTCAAAGGAAGGCCGTCACAATACTTTAGATGCATGACATTCAAAAAAGTAATCAACCCAAGACCCACTTTGATTATGGTTTCTGGGGCGCCGGTGCTGGTGCCGCCTTATGAGCGGACGGAGCCTTTTCCGGCGGTGTTCCCGGAGGGAGAATCAAGGTGGTCGTCTTGATGGAATCGAGCTTGTCGAAACCCTTGTCCAGATAAGGCTTCCCCAACTTTTCGATCTTGTCCTGCTCTGGCCCCTGGCCATCGGGCGCGCCCTCGCCATAGCTCGCATAGAGCGACTCGACAACGTCCATTCCCTCTGTCACCTGGCCAAACGCGGAAAATCCCATCCCGTCCAGCCGTTTGTTGTCGACCAAATTGATGAACACTTGCGTTGTCCTAGTATTCGGCCCACCCATGGCGTAGGTGATGTACCCGCGCAAATTACTCTGCACGACGGGGTCATCTTTTATGGGCGCGTGCTCCCAAGCTGCGGTAACGGGAGGATAGGCGCTGATGCCCCACTGCACCACAAATCCCTTCAGCACGCGAAAGAAACTCGTATTGTCGTAATAATGATGACGCACAAGATTGTAGAAGCGGTCGGCGCCGAGAGGCGCCCACGCGCGCGTCACGCTGAGCACAAAGTCACCTTTCGTCGTCGTGAATTTTACCTGGTACGTAGCTGGCGCTTTCGCGATAAGAAGAGCAGGCCGAAGCAACGCTCGATCGTACGGGCTGGCCGCGGCTGATTTGTGAGCAGCGGTGCTCCCGGTCGCGGCTTTCGGCTGCGCTGGAGTTTGCGCTTGCACCCTGGCCTCGTTGCACGTACCTACTGCAAAGAACAGCAGGCTCGTCATCACCATCCATCCGCATTTATGCATTGCTCTTCCCTCTCCAAGTTGATCTCTTTGAGGCTGATTCCGAATGGCGGCTCGCACCTACTTGGCGGCATTCAGCTCGCGGCTGACGCGCTCGACCTCCGCCATAAGCCTAAGAGTATTCTCGCCGAGAATCTTCTTTACGTCACCCTCGGAATAACCTTTTTCGAGTAAGGCGTTCGTGATCTGCGGCAACTTGGTTGCATCCTCCATCCCGAATGGCATGTTCGCTCCATCGAAATCGGAACCAAGGCCGACGTGGTCGATGCCCGCGACCTTCACCGCATGGTCGATGTGCTCGATGATCTTGGTCCACTCGACTCGGGGCAAATCGCCTCGTAAAACGTATTCCCGCGTGATTCGGTCGCCTTCGATCAACTGGCAACCTTCTTTACCCCTGCAACGCCTCTGAACTTCCAGCGCAATGGCCTTGTCCCATTCCGGATGCGCTTTCTCCGCGTTGCGGAATTCCTGACTGAGAAATCCTACGTGATAATTGATTTGGATCACGCCGCCCTTCGCGGTTAGAGCCCTTATCATGTCGTCGGTCATATTCCGCGGCGTATCGCAAATGGCGCGGCAATCGGAATGCGAAGCAAACACCGGCGCCTTGCTAATTTCTAGAACGTCGGCAAACGTCTTGTCGCTGACATGCGAGATGTCCACAATCATTCCTAGGCGATTCATCTCTCGCACGACGTCCTTGCCAAACTCGGTCAGCCCATTGTGCTCTGGCTTGGCGGTCGAGGAATCGGCCCACTCGGCGTTTCCGCTGTGCGTCAGCGTCATGTACCGCGCGCCCAGCGCCGCATAAGTGCGCAGAACGCCGAGGTCGCTCCCAATCAAGTGACCACCCTCGATGCCAATGAGCGCCGCGATTTTGCCCTGCCTGTGAGCTTCACGGATTCCGTCAGCAGTCGTTGCCAACGCGAGATCGTTCGAATGCTTGCGAACATTCTCCAGCACAGCCTCTATCTGCGCTCGCCCGCGTCTAACCGCCTCCGGCCCGGTAATCTTGCTGGGAATCCAAATCGAAAAGAAGATCGCCCCCAGGCCGCCTTCCTTCATTCGCGGGATATCGATGCTCCCGAGCGCGTTCCGCGCGCCCAAATCGAATCCGCCATCCAAAAATCGCTGCGTTGTATCGTCGTGCGTATCGATAACAATAGAAGAGAAATGAAGGTGCTTTGCCCGTTCTGTGTTTCTCTCCGCCCTTGTGACCGCTACCATCGCACCCGCCAGCACCATTCCCGCCAGGAGACATATCCCCACTCTGAGACGAGCCCTCAACACTACCCCTAGTTTCATTTTCTTATCGCGCGGCTTGCATCTCGCGGCTGACTTTCTCAGTTTGCTCCATCACACGCAGCAAGTTTCCGCCGAGGATCTTGCGAATGTCATCATCGCTGTAGCCCTTGCGCATAAGAGCCTCGGTAATCCGAGGCAGATGCGTACAGTCATCCATTCCTTCGGGCATGTTCGCACCGTCAAAATCGGAACCCAAACCCACATGATCCGCCCCGACAAGCTTCACGGCATGATCAATATGGTCAATAATCCGTTCCCAGCTCACGTGCGGGAGTTTGCCTTCGGCCGTCGCTTTGTCCGTCATCTCGGTCATCTTTTTGTTCAGGCATTCTTCATTGTCCCCGCACTCTTTTTTGAGCTGGTCCATCATGGCTACCACGCCGCCAGAAAACTTGTCCTGTGCGTCCTTGTAGGCTTGATCGATGAAACTTTTTTCGTAGTTTATCTGGATGACGCCGCCCTTAGCCGCCAGCGCCTTGATCATGTCGTCGGACATATCGCGTACATGGTTGCACAGCGCGCGGCAGGAGGAATGCGAAGCCATCAGCGGCGCTTTGCTGACTTCCAGCGCATCGTAGAAGGTTTTGTCGGATACGTGTGAAATGTCCACCATAATTCCCTGCCGGTTCATCTCCCTGACGATATCCTTGCCAAAATCAGTCAACCCGTTGTGCTCCGGTTTGGCGGTCGAGGAATCCGCCCACTCATCGTTGTAAAAGTGTGTCAGCGTCATGTAACGCACTCCCAGGTCACCGAACATGCGCAGCACGCGAATGTCGTTTCCGATCATGTGGCCGCCCTCGACGCCGATCAGAGCCGCGATCTTGCCTTGCGCGTGGGCGCGCCGGACTTCCTCCGCCGTGCGGCAAAAGGCAAAATCCTTCGAATACTTGTTTACGTTCTCATGCACCGCATCAATCTGATCGAGCGCTTTTTGTACCGCCGGCGCGCCCATGATTCGTCCGTCAATCCAGATGGAAAAGAAAATTGCGTTCATCCCGCCTTCCCGCATGCGCGGAATATCAATATGCCCGTCGGGATTGCGCTTGCCGATGTCGAAGGTCTTCGAAAAGAAGCGCTGCGTCGTGTCGTCGTGCGTGTCCAGAACGATTGAGGAAAAATGGAGTTTCTTCGCACGGTCGGCGATGTCGTCGCCCGTCGCGGCCTGACTTATCAGAAACCCAACAGCAACCAAACAGGCGAAAAGCGAGACGCGGACCTGACGCATGTATTCCTCCGAAGGAAAAGGGTGCGGCGAGATTCTACCCTATTAGCCAGCCAACCAGAGCTTGTTTCCAGGCTTGCCGGTTCATTTCCGCCAGGGATTCGGTCAGGGGAATGTCCTTGGGGCAAGCTTTCACGCAGTTCTGCGCGTTCGCACAGTCCTGAATTCCGCCCGGCTCCATCAGCGCCGCGATGCGCTCTTTTGCGTGCATAGCGCCCGTGGGGTGCATATTGAAAAGTCGAACTTGGCTTATGATAGCCGCGCCGATGAATTTGTTGTTGTCATTCACCTGGGGACAAACCTCGAGACAGCTTCCGCACGAAATGCATCGCGCGAGCGGATATGCTTTCTCCTGCGTCTCCGGAGCCATCCGTGGCCCTTCGCCGAGATCGTATGTCCCGTCGATGGGAATCCAGCCTTTGACGCGCTTTAGGCTCTCAAACATAAACTGCCGGTCAACGGCCAGATCGCGAACCACTGGAAATTTTGAAAACGGCTCGAGCAGAATGGGCTTCTCCAATTTGTCCACGAGCGCCGAGCACGCCATGCGCGCCTTCCCGTTGATGAGCATGGCGCACGAGCCGCAAACTTCTTCAAGGCAATTCGAGTCATAGCTGATTGGCGTGGTCTTCTTACCTTCGCGCGTTACGGGATTTTCCGCAATGTCTCGCAAGCAGATAATCACGTTCATCGCGGGACGCCACGGCAAAGCAAACTCTTCCCAATACGGCGTCCCCTTGGGACTTACCTGCCGTTTTACGCGAACGATCACCTCTTTGACGTCAGGCATAAAATCCTCAGCAAATCCGACAACGTCTCTGTTCTTAAATCCGAAGCCACGGTTACCTGACACTCGCCCGACATGCGCTACTTCGCAGCGTCATAGCGCCTCGCGCGTGGTGGAATCTGCGAAATGTCGACCGGCTCATAGCTGAGGCTGATTTCGCCACTCACCCATTTAGCGCGCGTCGTCTTCAGCCAGTTTGCGTCGTCGCGCTCCGGAAAATCGGGCTTGTAATGCGCCCCGCGCGATTCGTTGCGTTGCAGCGCGCCCAGCGTCACGACGCGCGCCAGAACGAGCATGTTGCCCAGTTCCCGGGCGAAATTCAGCGTCTGATTGGACCATCTCGTACGGTCACTTAGATTAATTCTTCCGTAGCGCTCCAGTAGTTCACGAATCTTGGCATCCGCGGCCTGCAAATCCTTGTTGATCCGCGTCACTGTCACGTGTTCAGTCATCACTTCGCCGAGCTCCCGCCAAATCGTCATCGGATTTTCCGTGCCGTCGGGCGAAATCAATGCCTGATTCTTATCTTCCTGCCTCTTCCGCTCATTGTCATAAACGCCAGAGCTTATTGATTCAGCGCCCTTTTCAAGACTGCGCGCGTACTTCACAGCTGCCGGTCCCGCCAATCCTCCGCCGAAAATGCAAGAGACCAGCGAGTTAGCTCCCAGCCGGTTCGCCCCGTGATACTGATATTCACACTCGCCAGCCGCAAATATCCCCGGAACATTTGTCGCCTGATCTTCTGCATTCACCCAGATTCCGCCCATCGTGTAGTGCATCGCCGGAAAAACCTTCATCGGCTCTTCCCGCGGGTCTATGCCAAGAAACTTTTCGTAAATCTCCAGAATGCCTTCCAGTTTCCTATCGAGCGCTTCCCGCGGTATATGCGTGACATCGAGATAGACCGCCGCCTGCCCTTGTATCCCCAGTTTTTCCTGATAAACGATGCGATGAATCGCCCGCGTCGCAATGTCTCGCGGCACAAGATTTCCATATTTCGGATACCACTCCTCAAGAAAATAGAATCGTTCCCCCTCGGGAACGCTTCGCGCAGGCCGCGTATCTGCCGGATTTTTCGGCACCCACACACGGCCGCCTTCACCTCGCGCGGATTCGCTCATCAGCCGCAGCTTGTCTTCTCCAGGAATCGCCGTCGGATGCACCTGAATGAACTCGCCATTCGCGTAGTCGACTCCCTGCTGGAACAATGCCGACTGCGCCGAACCCGTACACACCACCGAATTCGTCGACCGTCCAAAAATCGCGCCAATCCCGCCTGTGCAGAAAATAACCGCATCGGCCGGATACGTTTTCACTTCCATGGACCGCAAGTCCATGGCGCAAATCCCGCGGCAAACCCCGCTTTCGTCGATCACCGCTGACAAAAACGTCTGGCCCTCGTATTTCTTCACGCGGTCTTCCGCTTCGTGCCTCCGCACTTGCTCATCCAGTGCATAAAGCAACTGCTGCCCGGTGGTCGCGCCAGCAAAAGCAGTGCGGTGATAGAGCGTGCCCCCGAACCGGCGATAGTCCAGCAATCCCTCCGACGTGCGGTTGAACATCACTCCCATGCGATCCAATAGATCGATAATCCCCGGCGCCGCCTCGCACATTCGTTTCACCAGCGGCTGATTCGCAAGAAAATCTCCGCCGTAAATCGTGTCGTCAAAATGCTTCCAGGTCGTGTCCCCTTCGCCCTTCTGATTCTTCGCCGCATTGATCCCGCCCTGCGCGCAAACCGAATGCGACCGCTTGACCGGCACAATGGAAAACAAATCCACGGGCACGCCCGCCTCCGCGACGCGAATCGTCGCCATCAGGCCGGCCAGACCACCGCCCACTACAATGATTTTCGGCTGTCTCATTTTAAATAGAAGTCAAACGGATGCCAGTTCAACCAGAAACTCAAAACAATCAGAACCCCGATCAAGCTAAACGTGAATCCCACCGCCGCCCCAAGCGCTCCCGCTGCCCTCTGCGCCCGAACCGTCGCCGCCAAACCCCACTTGCACAAAAAATTCCAAATACCTACCCCGAGGTGAAACGACGACGCCAGCACTCCGATGAACATGAACGCCAACGCATACGGATTCTGCAGCAATTCCTCCACGTCGGCGTACGTTGACTTCCCATGCGTAAGCCATCGCTCCGTATACAAATGCCATCCGATGTAAGCAAACGCAATCAGCCCGGTATACCTCTGCGTNGTATAAAGCCAGTTCCCCACCCACGGGTAGGCCGAAACATTCGACTTCCCACGCAGCCAAATGTAAATCCCATACCCGCCGTGATACAGCAGCGGCAAAAAAATGAACAACCACTCCACCGCCACGCGGAATGGGATCGTCTGCAACTCTTGCGATTTCGCGTCATACTGCGCCCTGCTCACCAACGCGTAACTATTCGACCAGAAATGTTCCGCCAGGAATGCACCAACGGGGATAATGCCGGTTAGAGAATGCAGCTTGCGAAGAAGATAATCGGTTTCAGGCCGGGTTGCCGTTGCGGACATGCCCTCTCCGCCGCATGAGGTGCTGAAGGGCGCTAAAGTCTCGCGGCACTTTCAGTATAGGCAGTTGAAAACACCGATGCAAGCGAGCCTGTTCCTTTCTCGGACACGCGCCGCTCGAAATTTCGTTGCGCCTTACAGCCTTTCTCGCTTAAATGAGAAGACGACGGATGGTATCCGCCCGGCCCCTCCTGCCTGGCAGCCTTCGCGTGCCCAACGGATATCCCATGACCACGAGCCTCAGCCTTGCTTCGGAGCTGGAACGCATCGCCAACGCCATCGAATCGGACGCCACCGCCACTTCTCAAATCTCTCTGACCGGCATCGCGGAGCGCATTGCAAAAAATCTCGGTGTCAGACCCGACGAAATCGCCCTCATGGGAGTCTCCACCCGCTGGCGGCATCTCCACTTCCTCGTTCCGGAATCGCTTAAGCAGGTCGGTTTTATCCCCCTTTCCAGCACCTCCGCGATCGCAGCGCGCACCGCCCGCGAAAGCCGTCCGGATATCATCAACAATTTTGCCAGCGTCCGCCACGCCACAGTTTTTGAGGGCTTGAAGATCGGCGGTGAAAGCTCTGAACTCATCCAGAAGATGATCAGCGCGCCCATTCTCTCCGGCGACAAGGTCGTGGGCGTGATCCAGATCAGCCGCAAAGGTCCGAATCCCTCCATCGCCGGACCAGACTTCAGCGCGGACGATTTAGGCAAAGTCCTCGCGCTCTGCAAGCCTCTCGGGAAGCTGCTCCAGCACCTCACCGGCGATTCCTGAGCGAGCACAAAGATTCTTGTCACAATCCATTCATCTTTCTTCGTTCTTCCCGCAAGAAAGCCCCGAATTCGTTTGACACTGCAATACCTTCTTGTTATTTTTCCACAGCAGAAAATTTTCGGCTCACAGCTCACTCACGGAGGCACCGCAACCCGGCACCATGGCGTTCGTCGCTAAGAAGATCTTCCTCACCAAAGGCGTCGGTAAACATCGCGAAAGACTTTCGAGCTTCGAGCTCGCCCTGCGCAATGCAGGCATCGCCGCGTGCAACATCGTGCGCGTCTCCTCGATTTTTCCGCCCAACTGTAAACTGATTTCCCGCAGCGAAGGCTTGAAGCACATCAAGCCTGGCCAGGTGGCCTTCACCGTCATCAGCGAAAATTCCACCAAGGAAGCGCACCGCCTCATCGCCGCCAGCATCGGCCTCGCGCTCCCCAGCGACAAATTGATGTATGGCTACCTCTCCGAGCATCACTCCTTCGGCGAAACCGAAGAAGTCGCCGGAGAATACGCCGAAGAGCTCGCCGCTGAAATGCTCGCCACCACTCTCAACGTGGAATTCGATCCCGATCTCAGCTTCGACGAAAAAAAAGAAGTCTACCGCATCTCCAACAAAATCGTCCGCACGATGAACGTCACGCAATCCGCCGTCGGCGACAAGCGTGGATTGTGGACCACCGTCCTCGGCGCTGCCATCCTCATCGGCGAAGACGACTAACCCACTCGCATTTTCATTCCTGATTTGGCGAATCTGTGAATTTTCAGAGAATGCGCTTTTCTCTCTGCTCTGCGTCCTCTGCGCTCTCCGCGACCTCTGTGTAAAATCCCTTTTCTTTCCTTTCCCTTATACCTTCACGTCATGCCCGTCGAACTGAATGCGCGGTGCAAGACGAGAAGCCCGTGGACAAAGTCTGGCAGCCCCACGGGTGTTCACTATTGCACAGCCTAAACATTACAGAGACTCTAAGCTCATACGGACTCCGGGGGATGGCAAACACTATGCAAAATGACGCGCGCTCGAGAGCTACTGAGTTCCACGAACTCCCCGCCCAAGCGCGTCGCGATACCGCTCTCCGCCACTTCAGAAAAAGATCACCCGGCTGTGCACGACCATCCCAAGCAGACAGTGGAGCAGGCCATTAAACCTCTCGAGCGGTCGCAAGAAGCTCATCGAAAGTCCGTGTCATCTACGGAGAAGCCACAAATGTCTAAGCCCCCGCTGCAGGACTGGAGCGACGCATGAAACGCGTGAACAAGATGTCCGCATCCCTTGCCGACTTCGGTTCCGGCGCCAGCTTGGGCGGCAAGGTCTCGCAGTATCGGAACAAACAAAACATCTACAAGCAAGGCACCCCTGCCTACACGCTTTTTTATATTCAAGCAGGCGGCGTGCGGCTCACCACTCGAACAAAACACCAATCATCAGCGGTTACTGCCATCCTGGGCGTGCATGATTTTTTTGGGGAGCTTTGCCTCGCAGGTTATCCCCTTCGCATGTCCACGGCCGTTGCTTTGACCGCCAGCTCCATACGCACCATCCAGAAAAAAAAGATGCTCCAGATGCTTCGCAAAAAGAATAAGACTTCAAATGCCCTGGTCGCCTATTTGCTCTCCAGCGTCAAGAGCTACCGCGATCACGTGGCAAACCTGCTGACTTCCTCTGCCGAACAGCGGCTCGCGCGCGTGCTTCTCCGGCTAGCGCATTTGGAGAAGAACGGCCGATCCGTGGTTGAAATTCCCGTTATGAGCCATCAGGTTCTGTCAGAAATGGTCGGCACAACCCGTTCGCGCGTCAATCTCTTCATGAATCGATTCCGGAAGAAGGGATTCATTACCTATAATGGAAAACTCGAAGTGCGCCGGTCTCTGCGAAAAGCTCTCCGAAGCTAGGAATCGCCTGTAAGCCACTCATTCTACGTCACTTGTTGACACTCCGCGAAGGCTCAGCGGCGGTGCGCAGCCGATTTTGCACAACTGTGCAATATTGAACAGTCAACAGCATTCGATCCCGTGCTATTCTGCGGTATGTTGTCCACAGTAGTTCGACGTGTATCCGTCCAGACCGCTAGATTGCCCCAAAAGGCGATTTTCAGAGACCCTGCGTTCGACGTGCAAGGATTTCTCGACTCGGCAGGTATCGGAAGAAAAATAGAAAAGTTTCGAAACAAAGACCCCATCTTCGCGCAGGGCGATCCTGCGAGGAGTGTCCTTTATATTCAAGAAGGCGGTGTGAAGCTCACCGTCGTCAATGAAGCCGGCAAAGAAGCTGTAGTGGCGATACTGGGACCGAGTGATTTTTTTGGAGAAGGCTGCCTGGCTGGCCAGACCGTTTGCATGGCCACTGCGACCGCGATTGCCCCCACCGCCGTGCTCGTTATCAAGAAAAGCGAAATGTTACGCGTGCTGCACGGGGAGTCTGAGTTCTCCGACCGCTTCATCGCCCATATGCTGTCACGAAACCTTCGAGTCGAAGAGGACCTGATCGACCAGCTCTTTAATTCCAGCGAGAAACGGCTGGCGCGCACTCTGCTGCTGCTCGCCCGCTACGGTTCGCCGGGCCGCACGCAAACGATGGTTCCGAACATTTCCCAGGAGACGCTGGCCGAAATGATTGGCACGACGCGTTCCCGCGTAAATTATTTCATGAACAAATTCCGTAAAATGGGCTTCATTCTGTACAACAATAACCGCGACGTTCAAATCAATCCTTCTCTCCTGAGTGTGATCCTGCACGACTAACTGGCTGATAGACTCAGAAGTCGGTGCATCGCCGCTGCTTTTTTTGCTATTTTTCGCGTTTGAAATACCCGATGCGGTCGAGAACTGCCCCCACCACTAGCGGCAAGGCCACCGTAGCGTCATCAAAAACTTCAGCAAATTTTCCGCCCTCTTCCGGCGGAACAAACTTTCCCCACGACACTGCTTCCGTGTACGTGCTCCCGCTCAACCCGCCCCAATGCACCGGCTCTGGACAAATGCGCACGCCGTAGTTGTAGCGCTTCAGCGGAATTTTCTTGTAACCGCGCCGCGCGAGCAGTTCCGCATAAACTCCGAACTGCTGCGACCAATTCCGCGGCACGCCTCCGCCCACCGTAAAAAGTCCCATGCGCTTCGTCGCCAGCATGGTGTCGGCAAACTTCTCAAAGTCCTCGAAGGGATCGAACCGCAGCAGCGGCTTCTTTTCTTGCTGCCGCGCGATCTTCTGTAGCGCAAAATCGATTCCTAATTCCGAATCGCTGAACGCCGGTACAAACACCGGCACATTGTGCTCATAAGCCGACTTCAGAATTCCCCGCCCCGCTCCTTGCTTGTGCAGCGTTTCCCCGATCTTCCTGTGAATCTTCCAACTGCACGCAACTTCCTCCGCGTTCCAATTCGAGAGCACGTCATCCATCACTTCTTCCACGTGATCCAGGTTCACTTCCGGTTCGAGCGAATCGTACACGCGGTTATAGCCGGCCTCGAACAGCGTCTTGTCGTCCATTTTGCTGGGGTCGTACCGGAAATGAGAGTGACCCGTCGCTTCCACAAGTCCGTGCGCCATTAGCGCGCCGGTCGAAACGACTGCCTTGACCAAACCACTTTCAATCAAATCACAAAAAATGAAACCCATCTTTGCCACGGTCAGCGCCCCGGAGAGCGTCATCACTACAAAACAATCTTTATCGCGCGCCATCGTTTCCAAAACGTCGGCGGCGTCTCCAATCTGCCGTCCCGTGAACGCCGTATTCCCCATCGCGCGAACCAATTCGTCGATGGTGCGGCATTTCGACAGATCGATCGGAAACATCGGCCGCAACTTATCCTTCACCGGATCGTGCAGCACGCGCCCCGTGACCGTCTTTTCTTGCCGCTTTGCCATCTTCTCTCCTCAACCTCTGTTACTTTTTCGCTTCAGGAGCTCACACCATGCCGTAACAATCTAAATTTCGTAACGATTGATATTACAAATGCGCCCCGAAGGAAAGAACAAAACGCCACAAAAAAACTTTCTACGAGCATGATAAACTAAATTTTATGACAAATAAATTCACAATCGGCCTCGTGCAGATGCGCAGCACCGCCAACGCCGAAGAGAATCTCGCGCACGCCATCGAGAAAATCCGCGAAGCCTCCGCCCGCGGCGCGCAAATCATCTGTATGGATGAACTTTTTCGCGGCGAATATTTCTGCCGCACCGAAGACCCCGATCTTTTCAATCTGGCCGAGCCCATTCCCGGCCCGGCCACCGATGCGCTGGCAAAAATCGCCAGAGAACGAAAAGTCGTCCTGGTCGTTTCCCTTTTCGAACGCCGCGCCGCCGGCATTTATCACAACACCTGCGCCGTCCTCGACGCCGACGGCTCTCTCCTTGGCAAATACCGCAAAATGCACATCCCCGACGACCCCCTCTACTACGAAAAATTTTATTTCACTCCCGGCGATCTCGGCTTCCCGAACTTCGATACCGTGTACGGGCGCATCGGCGTTCAGATTTGCTGGGATCAGTGGTATCCGGAAGGTTCGCGTCTCACTGCTCTTCAAGGCGCGCAAGTAATTTTTTATCCCACAAGCATCGGCTGGCACCCTCACGAAAAAGCGCAATTCGGCGCCGCCCAGCTCGACGCCTGGCGCACCATCCAGCGCTCCCACGCCATCGCCAACGGTGTTTACGTCGCGGTAGTCAATCGCGTAGGCTACGAAGGCAAACCAGAAAAAGGCGACGCCGGCCTCGAGTTCTGGGGAAACTCTTTCGTCGCCGATCCTTTCGGCCGCATCCTCTCCGAAGCTTCCAACGACAAAGAAGAAATCCTAGTCGTCGAGTGCGACCCCGCCCAAAGCGAAGAAACCCGCCGCAACTGGCCCTTCCTCCGCGACCGCCGCATCGACGCCTACCAACCCATCCTCAACCGCTGGCTAGGCGAATGATTTCCTCTGCTCTTTGCTCTCTGTGACCTCTGTGCTAAAACAAACCGTTTCCAACTACCGCAAAATGCCCCGTCCGACGACCAACACGACGCCGTACTCCGAAGACTTCCGGATGCCCGCCGAATGGGATCCCCACGAAGCCACCTGGCTAGGCTGGCCCCACGAACTAACCGACTGGCCCGGCAAATTTTCCCCCATCCCCTGGGCCTTCGCCGAAATCGTCCGCCACCTTTCCCAAGTCGAGCGCGTCTACCTCGTGGTCGAAAATCGCGAAGCTGAATCCCGCGTCCGCACCATCCTGAAAAAATCCGGCGCCAATCTCAGCGTCGTAGATTTCTTCCGCATCCCCACCGACCGCGGCTGGATGCGCGACTCCGGTCCCATCTGCATAAAGAATGCGTCCGGCGAAGTCGCCTACACGCACTGGCGTTTCAACGGTTGGGCCAAGTATGACAATCACAAAAAAGACGCCGCAGTCGTTTTCCAAGCCAACAAAAAACTAAAACGCCGCCTCTGGCAACCGGAACACAAAGGCCGTGGTGTGGTCCTCGAAGGCGGCAGCATCGACGTCAACGGCCTCGGCACGCTCCTCACAACGGAAGAATGCCTTCTAAGCAAAACCCAAGAACGTAACCCCGGCTTCACCCGCGAAGACTACGCCCAAATCTTCAAGAACTATCTCGGCGTAACCAACGTCCTCTGGCTGAAAAACGGAATCGCCGGCGACGACACCCACGGCCATGTCGACGACCTGGCGAGATTCGTAGATCCCACAACGGTCGTTACAGTAGTCGAAAGCAATTCGAAAGACGCCAACTACTCCCCGCTCCAGGAAAATCTTGCCCTGCTAAAAAACATGAAGGACCAAGACGGCCGCCCGTTACGCGTCGAAACGCTCCCCATGCCTGCGCCAGTCTATTTCGACGGCCAACGCCTTCCTGCCAGCTACGCCAATTTCTACATCGCCAACAAAATCGTCATCGTCCCCACCTTCAACGATTCGAACGACCGCGCCGCCCTAAACACCCTCGCCAAGCTCTTCCCCACCCGCGAAGTAGTTGGCATCGCTTGCCGCGACCTCGTCCTCGGCCTCGGCACCCTCCACTGCATGACGCAACAGCAACCCATCTGATAGACTCCTACGCATCAAAGCCCAGATTCGAACAAAATTTCTTGGAGGCTGAATGTCCGCCACACTTTTTAGCGTCTTGTTCGAGACAAAGGGTATTTCAGTCTACCTACCCAACGGATTCTGGGGCTGGATCATCATCGGCCTAATCGCCGGATGGCTAGCCGGAAAAATCTCCCGCGGCCGCGGCTTCGGCTGTATCACCGACATTATTCTTGGCGTTGTTGGCTCGTTTATCGGCGGGTGGATTTTCATGCGCCTAGGCATCTTCGGCGGAGGCTTTCTCTATTCCCTGGCCGCCGCCACTGTCGGCGCCGTTCTTCTCGTGTTGATCGCCCATCTCTTCAGCGGAGGCGACCGCTAACCACGCGCTGCGACCATCCTGTGCAAAAAGAGACACCAACCGTGCACCCCGACGCAGCGCGCGCCCACCGCGCTACTGTGATACGATTCCTAAGCACATCATGGAGATAATCGATCTTTGAGTAAGTCTACGCAGTCCCTATTGGCAATCCCCCTCGGCGGTCTCGGCGAATTCGGAATGAACATGATGGTCCTCCGTCTGGGTGACGACATCCTGGTCATCGACGCCGGCATGATGTTCCCCGAATCCGAACTCCTCGGCGTCGACCTCGTCATCCCCGATATCACCTACCTAAAACAGAATCGCCAGCACGTCCGCGCCATTGTCCTCACTCACGGCCACGAAGATCACATCGGCGCGCTCGCCTACATTCTTCGCGACCTCAACGTCCCCATTTACGGCACGCGCTTCACTCTCGCCCTGGTAAAAAAGCGCCTCGAAGAAGCCGGCCTCCTCCCCTCCACCACCCTCCGCGAAGTCACCCCCGGGCGCCTCGTCGAAATCGGCCCCTACGAAATCGAGTTCATCCCCGTCACACACAGCACCATCGACTGCGTCGCCCTCGCCGTCCGCACTCCGCTCGGCGTCATTATTCACACCGGCGATTTCAAGATCGACCAAACTCCCGTTGACGGCGCCCCCTTCGATCTCCACACTTTCGCTCGCTACGGCGCCGAAGGCGTCCTCGCCCTTTTCAGCGATTCCACCAACGTCGAGCGCCCCGGCTTCACTCCCTCCGAGCGCGCCATCGTTCCGCGTATCGAAGAGCTTTGCCGCTCCGCACCGCGCCGCGTCATCCTTTCTTGTTTCGCGTCCTCGATCCACCGCATCCAGCAAGTTATCGACGTCGCCGGCCGCGTCGGCCGCAAAGTCGCCTTCGTAGGCCGCAGCATGGTCGACAACGTCGAAATCGCGCACTCCATGAATTACTTGCGCATCCCCGACGGCATGGTCGTTCGCCCACAAGACATTCGCAATTTCGATCCCAAGCGCATCGTCATTCTCGCCAGCGGCAGCCAAGCCGAGCCCATGTCTTCCCTTTCGCGCATCGCCGTCGACAATCACCGCTTCGTCACCGTCGACGAAAACGACAGCGTCATCCTTTCCGCGCGCATCATTCCTGGCAACGAAAAAGCCATCTTCCGCATGCTCGATCATATGTTCCGCCGCCGCGCGCTCGTCTATTACGACAATTCCGCCGGCACCATTCACGTTTCTGGCCACGCCAGCCAGGAAGAACAAAAACTGGTTCTGCAGCTCGTCAAGCCGAAGTACTTCATTCCCGTTCACGGCGAATACCGCCACCTCTTCCGCCACGCCGCGCTTGCTCATCAACTAGGCTGCGTCTCGGGAGAAATCCTCCTCCTCGAAAACGGCAAGTGCATCGAGTTCACCGCGGATGGCGTCCGCCGCCGCGATCCCGTAACCGCTGGCCGCGTCTGCGTCGATTCCGGCTCGCTCGAAGAAATCGAAGACGTAGTCATTCGCGACCGCAAACATCTCTCTGAAGACGGCGTAGTCGTTCCCATCATCGCCATCGACAAACACACCGGCAAAATGGAATCTCAACCCGAAATCGTCACGCGCGGCCTCTTCAGCGACAACGGCCAGGAACTAATCGCCGGCGCCCGCGAAGTCATCATGAAAACCGTCGAGCAATCCAACGCCGAAGAAAAATCCGACTGGGGCGTCATCAAGGAAAAAATCCGCGTCGACCTCAAGCGCTACATCAACAAACAAACCTCCAAGCGGCCGCTGATCCTCCCGGTAATCCTCGAAATTTGAGTCCTTGTGGAATAGTCTCGACGTGCGAACCCGGCGTGAGGGGGCAGTCGGTGGCGACAGCGCGACTTTCTAGTAGGAAAGTGTGCTGGGCCAGTCGTAGAATCAGCATGAGAGTAAGGAAGATGGTGCCACTATGAGTATTCCGATACATCCCGACCTCGAAACCAAGATCCGTGCGCGAGCGGAGGCTGAGGGGCTCAGCATCGAAGCCTACCTGGAGCGGCTTGTTCAAGCCGATCAGCAGGGGATAGAAGAATTGGAAGCCCTGGCTCTCGAGGGGCTCGAGTCTGGCACTCCGATCGAGGCGGGCCCCTCTTACTGGCAAGAAAAGCATCGCCAACTCGATGAACGTCTGAAGAAAACCGAGACCCGGTGAGCGCAGTGTATGTCGTCCGCCCCAAGGCGGACCATGATCTCGACGAACAAGCTTATTACTTTGCGACCGAAGCAGGCTCGGCACTCGGGCACCGATTTCTCCTCGCCGCGCATGAGACGTTTAGCCTGCTAGCCAGGCAGCCTCAAATAGGCTGGCGCGCCAGACTCAAAAATCCCCTTCTTGCGTCCTTGCGAGTTTTTCGCGTGTCGGGCTTTGAAAAAATGTTGGTGCTTTATCGTCCCAGCCCTCATGGAGTTGAGATTCTTCGCGTGGTTCACGGTTCGAGAAATGTTGCGGCGCTGTTGCGGCGTGAAGGAGCCGAGTGAGCGGCAGATACCTAGCCAGCGTCCTGAAAAACGATCGATGGACCTCAGAGGAGATTGCCATGAACCCGCTCGAGCAAAAACGCCGATCCTTCCTGTTCGGCTTGGGAGGCCTCGGCGTCAGCCAAGTACTGGCCCAAGGCATGACCCGGACTCAGGCCGCGGTGCCACAGGGATATGTGCTCGGCGCCGCCGAAGGGGAACCTCTCGTTCACTTTCGCGACCATGGCAATATCTTTATCAAGGTCGGCACCGCTACGGGCTCCGACAATCTCGCCTGGGGGACCCAGCAAGTCACCGTCGGTGCAGGCATTCCCATCCACCGGCACCTCCAGATGGACGAATCCTTCCACGTTCTGGAAGGCAGCGGAATTTTCCTATTGAACGATGAACGTCTCTCCTTTGAAAAAGGGGGAACGATATTCATCCCTAAAAACTCTTGGCATGGGTTTGCGAATCCCGATCACGAACTGCTTCTACTCTGGATCGTGTCGCCCGCAGGCCTGGACGGCTTTTTCCGTGACACCTGCAATCCGCCCGGCGTACCTCCAAAGCAACTTACTCGCGAGCAGATCAAGGAGATTGCCCGCAAATACGCGACGGAATTCAAATAATCACCCCTGGCAATACCCCAAGTGGCCTCAATCTGTTGATTAGAACAGGATGACTTCTGAGCCCTCGATACGCTGTCTCCAGTTGCGAAGGTGTCCACTAGCGAACAGACACGCGCTTTCGCTGCATTTAGCATACTGAAACTAGGGGGAGGCAGGGCGAGTG
>JGI12635J15846_10000546_pt1 | contig 32306 bp, 31 predicted proteins | sample BlaSpr_A8_OM2_M2_FD_15846 | JGI IMG/M metagenome (IMG submission 15846)
TGACCCTCAATTTATCTGAGGCTAAGAACCACGGCTGCCGACCTCACCCACGCGGCAGCGTCCGCCGCGCCAGCGGCTTCGTTCTGACGGGCAAACCGGAAGAAACCGAATTACTTCCTGCTTGCCGACGATCTATCCGGAACTTGTTCTTGAGTGCGTCTTTTCAGAAACTCGGTTCCTCCTCTTTCCCTCTGTTTGGTTTTTAGCAACAATGTGAATATGCCGCCAGAGCATAAATACGCCCGAATTGAACGCGAGCGCCGGTTCCGAACCGCATCACCCCTCTCCACGCGCGACCCGATGTATAGATGAAATTAATTTTGGCCTGAAGGCACCGTACCAGTCGGTCGAACCGTCCCGGCCCTTGTCTTCGCTGGTTCCCTGGCAACTCAACATGTTGTTCCAGCCATCCGTCTAATCTAGAGTCAAGTGTAATGATCGGAAGATCTAACGGCTGAAAAGATTCGTGGAGGAGTTATGAAGAAGTGGGTCGTTCTACCCTGCATCGTGCTACTGGCGGCCATGGCTGCGGCTCAGGCCAGCGCACCCGTACCAGCTGGCACCGCCCTTATGGTCAAGCTGGAAACTACTCTCGCTACCTTCAGCAATAAAGCTGGCGATCCATTCCAGGCGCAATTGACTCAGCCCGTCATGCTGGATGGCAAAACCGTGATTCCCGCCGGAACCATGGTCGAGGGTCGGGTCACCAAAGTAGGGGAACCACGCCGCATCTCGGGCAAGCCGACCATCGGAATTCTGCCCGAAGCCTTGATCCTCCCCACTGGCGAACGGCTTTTCCTGGATGCCACGCTGGTCGACACCAATATTGGCCAGGGTACTGACGTCAACCAGGAAGGCGAGTTTAAAGGATCCGGTCACGACCGCCGCGACCAACTGGAAACAGGCGGCGCAACGGCTGGAGGTATGCTGATTGGCGGCCTCATCGGCGGCCCTCCGGGAATTCTCATCGGAGGCGTCGTTGGCGCAGGTTCAACCGGGGTTCACTGGCTGAGCAAACATCGTTCGGCCACCATGCCCGCCGGCACCGAACTCACTCTCGAACTCAACCGTCCGCTCGTGATGACCACAGCAGTGGCCAGCGCGGGGCAGTAATTGAGATCGGCGGTACGAAAGACGGGGACCCCGCCACTGCGGTAGTGCCTACGCCGGGCGTGCTCCAACTCTCGCTCAACAATTGCTTGCGAGACGGCGTTGTAGCTCATGCGCCAGGAGATTCCATTGCGCCCCAACAAGACATTCGAAATCATTCCTTTTCCCTGATCTCAATGTCCGGATTGCCATGACGTATACCAAGCACGTCTACTTCGAGTGCGCTCAAGACTGGTTTACATCTCTCCCGGAAGACGCTCACTTGTGTTTCTGCAGATTCACACAGATTGGTTTTCTGCGTCTGCTGACGACTCCAGCCGTCATGGGCAACGAGGTCCTGAGTCAAGCTAGGGCGTGGAACTTCTATGACGATTGGCTGCAAGTAAGGAGGCTGATCTACATCCCTGCCGTCAATTCCCATTCGCTTAGCAATTGCAGTTCGATCCAACCTTCAACCGGCAGCGCATCCACCGGCAAACGATTCTGCCAAAGGCTGAAGCGCAGTTTGAGCCGGCTGGTTGAAGCGATTGCCGTTACCCCTGAATTGGTCGCCCCCGCCACGCTGCCCGAAATTGGCCTCGCCATCAGCCAACTCAGAGGCAATCGAAATTCAAAGTTGCGGAGCAATGCCACTTTGGCGCTTTCCTCATTACCCTTCCCCGAAGCAGGCTGCGACGATTCTTCCTGGCCTTGAACTTCCCAGTCCGTGATCTTCTGCTCTCGAACTTTCGCATCGAGGCGCAAAGTCCGTCGCGGACGCGTCTCGGCGCTGGCCCACGATTCCAGGTTCACCACCAGATCAAAATCCATATCCGGCACCGCTCCCGAAAAATCCAATCGCCCATAGACGAACGTGCTATCGATTCCGGCGTAAACCGAATCCAGCAGAAATTGTTTGCCGTGCATGGCGCCGGCACGCTGATCGGCCGTGAAAATGGCCGCGCCCATCCACTCGAAGTAGCGAATCTTGTCGCCGGTCACTCGCGGATGAATGTAGGCCGATTGCGGCGTGAAGGCCGGCCGCACCTCGCCTCCAGTAATCGGCTGCGACAGATAGTCCGGCGGCGTCGCTCCGAGTGCCTGGTAGACGTTCGAAAGATGTTTGCGGTAGAGCTCATCGAAATCGCGATCGTTGGCCGAGTGGTGCTCCGGGCCGTACCACCAGTTCCAGTCGCTGCCCTCGGCAATCAGGATCTCTTCGAAAGCTAGTTTTCGTTGCGCCTCGCTGGCCCGGGCCGCATTCTGCGTATAAAATTCGCGCGCATGGTGCAGATAGTCCCATGCCCGGTTATCTTCCGGAGCGCCAATCCAAACGTTGAAGTTTGCGCTGATCCACGAACCCGGCACCAGAGATTTCAAAGGTGAGAAGTTTCGATGACGCGCAATTGCCTCGGAAACTGTAACCGCCTCCAACCCTGCTTCGCGCTGCAGCGCGTCGTAAAATCGCCGCAGAAATTCCCGCCCCGATCTCGGGTAATACTCCCAAGCGTTTTCTCCGTCGAGAATCACTGACACCACCGCGTCGCGGCCTTGCGCCAGAACCGGTTGCGCCGCATCCCTAACGTTGCGCAGCAAATGTGCCGCAGCCTCCCCGGGGTCCATTCCCGAATAAACGAATCCAATCAGGTCCGAGATTGTATGGTCCCGGAACAGCAGGTTCATGGCGGCTGAACCGTTCTCATAGCGGTGGATGTCGTAGAGCCGCTCTGCCAGATGCGTCGGTAGGCGCCCGTTGCCGTCGCGCTGAAAGAACACGCCAGTGCTGCGGCCAAGCACGCCTTCGTCCGTGGCCATCCACTTGATCCCAAGGCCGCGCGCGATCGCCAGCGCTTCTTCGGAAACGCTGCCTTCCGAGGGCCACACCCCCTGTGGCCGCACCCCAAACACCTCCTGATGAAGATCGAGTGCCCGCTTTAACTGTTCACGCGCATCTTCGGGATGCCGGAACCGGTTCTGCGGGAGCGGCAGCCCCGGTGACGAAACCGCTCCCGCATTGGTATCGCAAACCAGCGGAAGAATCGGATGATAGAAAGGCGTCGCCGAAATCTCGATCGATCCCTTCTTCGCCGCGTCGGCATACGCCGGCAGAACTTGACCCAGCAATTCCCTTTGGTGCGCCATCACAAATCTCTGATCTTCGGGCGAATAGTCGCGCTCTTTCCGGATCAGCTCTGCCACATCTCTCTCTTCAAGAAAGAATTCGTCAAACCATGCAATCTGCGATAACACCTGCAAATCCGTAAAATCCCGCGGCTGGAAATATTTTTCCGCCTTCTGCGGGGAAAATCCGTGCTCCCGAAATCTCTCCCACAACTCCCGGTAGCGCGGATACCTCGCAATCAGGTTGGCTGGATTGGCCTGAAACAAATATTGCAGCGCGAAGATCCGCTCCTTCGCCGTCAAATCCTTGCCAGATTTGGCAGCCACGGCGAAAAACGGATCCTGCGCCGTTCCCGCTACATAATCCTGAATTTGCGCGATCAGCGAGGGCACCAGATTGAAGTTCTGGTGGACATTGGGAAACTCGTCCAGCAGCTTCACCATCCCGTAATAATCCTTGAGCGCGTGCAACCGCGTCCATGGCAAACGGTATTCGCCCGTCACCAAATCCTTGTAGAAAGGCTGGTGTTGATGCCAGAGAAAAATCAGACGCAAGGCGGGCATGGCCGGAAGGCCAGTCTAGCACGCCAATTCGGCTTCGCCGAGGCTCGAAATTCCCTGGAGAAAGCGTTCGGCGAAAATCTCCGGTAATCCTTCCGGACCCTCGGCGCATCCCACTCTCGGCACAATGCCCTATGAGTCTTCTTACCCATCTTCCGGTACACTAAGAATCGAAAATGCCGCAAATTGCCATCCCCGTCGCGAATCCGCCGACCCTGCTCTCCGATCAGGATCTCTACCTCTTCAACGAGGGCAGCAACTATCGCCTCTACGAAACCGTAGGGGCTCACTTGCTCTCGCGGGATGGCCAAGCCGGCGCCATGTTCAGCGTCTGGGCTCCGAATGCCCGCGTGGTTTCCATGATCGGCAGTTTCAACGACTGGGATGCTAAATCGCATCCTCTCGCCGCTCGTGGGTCATCCGGCATCTGGGAAGGATTCATCCCCGGCGTCAGCAAAGGCGCGCTCTACAAATTCCACATCGAGTCGCGAAGCCACGGCTACCAGATCGATAAAGCCGACCCCCTCGGCCTGCTGCACGAGAAGCCTCCCCGTACCGCTTCCGTGGTTTGGGATCTCGATTACGAATGGGGTGATCGCGAGTGGATGAACCAGCGCGCCGCCCACAACTCGCTGCGCGCTCCGCAATCCGTCTACGAAGTTCACCTCGGCTCCTGGATGCGCGTTCCCGAAGAACACAATCGCCCGCTCACTTATCGCGAAACCGCGCCGCGTCTCGCCGAGTATGTGGGACGCATGGGCTTCACTCACGTCGAGTTCATGCCCGTGATGGAGCATCCTTTTTATGGCTCCTGGGGATACCAGACCACCGGCTATTTTGCTCCCACCTCGCGCTACGGCACGCCGCAGGATTTCATGTATCTGGTCGATTACCTGCACCAGCACGGCATCGCCATCATCCTCGATTGGGTGCCTTCGCACTTCCCTTCCGACGCTCACGGCCTCGCTTACTTCGACGGCACGCATCTCTACGAGCACGCCGATTCGCGGCAGGGTTTCCATCCCGATTGGAAAACGCACATCTTCAACTACGGACGCACCGAAGTGCGCAGCTTCCTGATGTCGAGCGCCATGTTCTGGCTCGACAAGTACCATATCGACGGCCTGCGCGTGGATGCCGTCGCCTCCATGCTCTACCTCGATTATTCCCGCAACGCTGGCGAATGGATTCCCAACAAATTTGGCGGACGCGAAAACCTCGAGGCCATCGATTTCCTCCGCCGCTTCAATCAGGAAGTCTACAAAGAACATCCCGAGATCCAGACCACTGCGGAAGAATCCACTTCCTGGCCCATGGTTTCGCGCCCTGTCTATCTTGGCGGCCTCGGCTTCGGAATGAAGTGGGACATGGGATGGATGCACGACACACTTGAATACTTCAAGCAGGACCCGATCCATCGCCGCTACCACCACAGCAAGCTCACCTTCCGTATGCTGTATTCGTTCCAGGAAAACTTCGTGCTGCCGCTCTCCCACGATGAAGTCGTCCACGGCAAAGGATCGTTGATCGGCAAAATGCCGGGAGACGAACAAAATCGCTTCGCCAACCTTCGGCTCTTATTCGGATATATGTACGCTCAGCCCGGCAAAAAATTAATGTTCATGGGTGATGAGTTCGGCCAGGTCCGCGAATGGGCGCATGACAGCAGTCTGGAGTGGCACGTGCTTCAATATGCAGTTCACAGCGGCATGCAGGAATGGGTCAGCCAATTGAACCGCCTCTACCGCATCGAACCCGCTCTGCACGTCCTCGACACCAGCGCCGCCGGTTTTGAGTGGGTCGATTGCAACGACAGTCTCACCAGCACAATTTCCCTTCTGCGCAAAACCGAATCCGCCAAAGACACTGTCCTAGTGGTTTGTAATTTCACCCCAGTCACCCGCGTCGGCTATCGCATCGGCGTTCCGCACGGCGGTTACTGGCGCGAACTCCTGAACAGCGACGCCCACGAATACGGCGGCACCGGCGTCGGCAACCTCGGCGGAGTGAATGCCGAAGCCATATCCGCCCACGGCCGCCCCTTTTCGCTTAAGCTCACCCTTCCCCCACTGTCGGCACTGTTTTTGAAAGCTGGATTAAGAACGTAGCACCGACCTCCCGACGGCTGTCGTTCGAGCCTGGGATTTTCCCGTCCCGTTTTCGCAGCCTCTCATCGCTGGACCAAACCCCTGGTCATTCGTCTCGAAGCCCATGCTATCCTGCCCTCAGCGCAGCTCCCATGCGGATCCTTACCCGCTATATTCTTCGTGAAGTCACCTCGCACGCCCTGATCGGCGCGGCGATCTTCACGTTCGTGCTGTTCACTCGCGATCTGGGACGCATTCTCGAACTCGTGGTCCGGGCCAGCGCGCCGCTGCCCAGCGTCGCTGAGATTTTCTTTTATACCATCCCGCTCGCCCTCACCTACACGATTCCGATGAGCGTGCTCGTAGGCATTCTTATCGGACTGAGCCGCCTCGCCGCCGATAGTGAAATCACCGCCATGCGCGCCAGCGGTATGGGCGTATGGAGCTTTGGCCGCGTGCTGGCAATCTTCGTCCTGGGCATGTGGCTGTTGGCGCTGGTCAATGGACTCTACCTGGCCCCGTACTCGCTCGCCTCCCTGGGACATCTTGAGGACCAACTCAAAGGGTCGCAGGTTTCGTTTGAAGTGCAGCCCAGAGTCTTTTATGAAGGCTTTCCCAAGATGGTGCTTTACGTGCAGGACGTACACCTGGCCCAGGGGGCGGCAGTGTGGAAGGGCGTGTTCCTCGCCGACATCTCCGACGCCGCCAATCCACGCATCACGCTGGCTCATGAAGGCATCGTCGTTCCCGAAGGGCAGGACCGTTTGCATCTCCACCTCATCGACGGTGCCACCCACGAAACCGACCCGAAGCTGGCCGATCACTATCAGATCTCCACCTTCCAGCAGACTGACTTGCCACTTGATCTTCCCTCCACGGAAAACAAAGGGGATGAGCAAGTGCCGGTCGGCCTCATAAGCACTTCGACCCTCCGCGGCTATGCCGCCCACGTCGATCCAGTCTCGGCGCGCTGGTACCAGATCGAATTTCATCGCCGCTTCGCGCTTCCCACGGCCTGTCTGGTCTTGGCGATGGTCGGCATCCCGTTGGGCCTCTCCTCAAAGAAGAGCGGCAAGTCGGGCGGATTCGTACTCACCATCGCACTGGTTTTCATTTATTACTTCGTATCGCTGATCGGCGTGTCGCTGGCGCGGCAAGGCAAGGTTGGCCCCATGCTGGGCGCCTGGCTGGCAAACATTGCATTTTTTGCCGCAGGAGCAATTCTGTTGTGGCAGGCCGAACGCCGGCCCATTGCGCTTTCCGCGTTGCGCTTGTGGGGCAAGCGCGAGCGCGACAGCCATCGGTCCAACGGCCACGTCCCGCAATTCCGGCTTGCACGCCGAGACAGCGCCAGCGCCTTCGAACGCGCCTCTACTCGTCGCCGCATGTTCAGCGCAAGCTTTCCCACCTTGCTCGACGACTACGTGCTGCGCGATTTCTTCGTCTACCTCGGAATGATTCTATCTTCATTTCTTGTGTTGCTGCTGGTCTTCACTCTGTTCGAATTGCTCGGCGATATTCTTCGTAATCAAACTCCCGCTATTGTGGTCGCGGAATATCTTCTCAATGTTGCGCCGTACCTGCTATACAGCGTTGCTCCTTTAATCATGCTGTTGGCGGTACTCATCACTTTTGGCCTGATGAATCGCTCCAACGAGATCACCGCCATCAAGGCCACCGGAACCAGCATCTACCGCATCGTGATGCCCGTGCTGGCCGCGGCCGCCGTGCTCGCCACCGGATTATTTTTCGCCGATCAGTTTTATCTTCCCCGTACCAACCAGCGCCAGGAAGCGCTGCACAACCAGATCAAGGGCAAGCCCGCGCAAACTTATTTGCGCCCCGACCGTAAATGGATTTTCGGCCAGCACAACGACATTTATTACTACCAGTTCTTCGATCCCGATCGCGACCAGTTCGCCAATATCACGATCTTTCAAATCGATCCCGCCAGCTTCGGCATCACGCAACGCATCCACGCCGATCGCGCGCACTGGGCCGACAATTTAAACCGCTGGATCTTCGAACAAGGCTGGCAGCGCTCTCTGCACGGCTCGGCCATCACCCCCAACGGCTACCGCACCTTCGAGGTCTCTACCTTCCCCGAACTCAGTGAGGCTCCGTCTTATTTCAAGAAGGAAGTAAAGCAATATTCCGAAATGAACTACGAGGAGTTGCGGCGCTACATCCGCGACCTTCAGCAGAGCGGCTTTGACGTAGTGCGGCTCCGCGTGCAGCTCAATAAGAAACTTTCGTTCCCCTTGATCACTCTGATTATGGCGGTGCTCGCCGTCCCATTTTCCCTGTCGGCGGCCAAGAAAGGCGCGATCACAGGCATCGCTGTCGCGGTGGGAATTGCCGTGGTCTACACGGTGGTATCGCGCTTGTTCGAGGCCATGGGAGACCTCAGCCAGCTCCCGCCGGCTCTGGCAGCCTGGTCGCCGGATCTGATTTTCGCCCTCGTGGGCGCATACCTGATTTTGAGGATTCCCACTTAGTCCTGGTCAAGCGGCGGCCCGTCGTTCCTACTTCACTGCTCTACCTCACCGCCACTCCCCACGGATTATTATCCGTCTGCACCGGCGGTTGCGGCGTCAACTGGCCCGTCGATGGCGTGATGGCATACTCCGAAAGATTTTGCGAGTTGACGTTAGTCACGAACAGCCAGCTATCGTCACTGCGAATTGCCATTGAGGCAGGAAACGAATTCGTGGTTACCGCCGTCGGACTTAGCGGCGTCAAACTGCCGGTGGTTGTGCTCACCTTATACGCTGAAATGTCGTTTGCCATGGTGTTGAGGACATACAAGAAATTGCCAAAGGCATCCATCAACAAAGGGCCTGGACCGTTCTGCGCGGCGAATGGCGAGTTTGGCACCGGCAACAGACTGTACTTCCCGTTCGGACAAGTCGGCAACGAAACGACGTAGCAAATCGTGTATGCGCTGACGTTGTTACTCTGCGCGTTCGATACGTAAACAAAACGGTTACAGGGGTCGACGGTTACTCCAGAAGGCACCGTACCGGTAGGATTTTGCGAAACAAACGTTAGTGCGCCCGACGAGGAAACTGAATAGTTCAGCACCTCGTACCCCGCGGCATCGGTGACGTAGAGATTCTCTGTGGTTGGGGGTACATTCGCGGAGCAAACCGCAAATGCAGGCGGGTAAACGGTTGGAGTCACCGCCAGCGCAGAAGCACTCGGGACCGTGCCGCCGGGTTGGGAGGGTAATATAAAAGGGGAACCCGTCACTTCCGTCAAGCTGCCATTATTCACAGCCAGAACGGATACCGCACCCGGCACGTGGTTACCAGAGGCGCCGCCCGTGCTAGCATCCGCTACGAAAAGGAACTTTCCCGCTGAATCGAGAACCATTGCAACCGGAGAGACAGGCACGCTCTCCGCGACGTTGGTGCCCGGCGGAACAAAAATCGTAGGGTTTAAAACAACTGTCGGCCCCGTCCCCAACTTTCCATCCGACGCGACCGTGAATGACTCGATCCCAGTTGAACTGTTATTGACGTCCGTACTCTGAGCGACCATTAGGTAAGCGAAGGCCCCTGCCGGATCAAGTAGTACGGCCGTAGGAACTCCATTTGTTGGCGGCCCATTCACATTGAAGATCTGCGTCATGTGCCCGTTGCCGAGATTTAGGCTGAAGGTATCCATCACCGCATTGCCCTGCGTGGACACCACCACCAACCCATTATTGGAAGCCGAGAACTTCGCGCTGCAGGCCACCAGCACCCCAACCGAAATCAGAGCCGCCACTCCCACCATCCAGGTGAACCTTGTCCGCATTCTTTGGTTTATCTCCTGTGAACGTGCTAATGCGCTCTCCGGCTGCCATCTACCGGGTTGGAACACTTTATGAAGGCGTGAATTGCCATCCATTTATGTATCAGGAATGAGCGGGAAGAGCAACCGCCACCAAGCTGGTTGGAACCGCAGACACGACCGCGAGTTGCCTCGTCACTCAAGAATGACGGGAGCAAAATGATCCGGACTATGCTTCTTGTACCGCCGGAACGGGCTCGGGTAATTGTCCGGCATTGGCGCTGGGCAGCAACGGAAGATGAATTTCAATCAACAGCCCACCCTCCGGACGGTTGAAAGCCGCAACCCGTCCGCCATGAAACCGCACTGCTCTTTCGGTGATTGCCAGACCCAGGCCAACTCCACCCGTCTGCCGGCCTCGATCGTCATCCAGGCGATAGAACGGCTGGAACAGTTTCTCCAGCGCGTCCGCCGGGACGCCCGATCCGCAATCTGTGACGCTCACTACCGCCTCAGCGCCGTTGGAGTTGTCTTCCCTCTTTAGATGAATCTCAACCGTTGTGCCTTCGCGGGTGTAACGGATCGCGTTGCGCACCACATTCTCAATCGCACTGTGTAACAGGGAAGCTTCTCCGCGCACCTCCCAATCGCCCGCCGGAATACCGCTGCGTACATGGCAGTGCCGCGCCTGCGCTTCGAACTCGGCATCCTCCGCCACATTCAGCACCACTTCATCCAGGAGGACCGGCGTGGGCGGCACGCGCTGTTCACCATCCTCCAGCCGGGCCAAGGTCAGCAGACGGCCAATCAGTTCGTTAAGACGGCTGGCTTCCAGTTCAATGCGCTCGAGCATGCTTGCGCTCTCCGGACCGGAACGCTGCCGCGCCAAGCCCAGAGCCACATTCAAGCGCGCCAAGGGAGAGCGCAACTCATGAGAAATATCGTTCAGCAAACGCGATTGCGCTTTGACCAGGCTCTCGAGACGGCCAGCCATGGTATCGAAATCGCGTACCAAGCCGGCAATCTCATCCCGCCTTCTGCTCTTTGGATTCCCGGCGCGTGCCGTAAGATCCCCGGCGGCGAGTTGCTGTGTGGCAGCTCGCAAGCGAGCCACCGGCTTAGTCATATACCACGCAAGTAAATAGCAGACCAGCCCCGAAGAAAGTACTAAGATAATCAATCCCGGAACTGGCATACCCCGTGGTCCAAAGAAAACGCGCGGTCCCGGGGGCAATCCCATCACCAGCGTATAGCGATGTTGGCCGTCTGAGGAAGCGCGCGAATCGCGCTGTACCGGAGGAGGGGGAAAAACAACTCCGTCACGGGGGGCACGGCTGCCGCCCGCCGCGATGCGGATTGCCCAATCAGGCGCGCCACGATGCGAAACTTCCTCCCCGTTTTCATTGAATAGATAGGCGCGCACACGCTGGGTTGCTTCCAGACTATCCAGATATTGCCGGAGTTGGTAACTCCCGCCTTCTTCATAAGCATTGACCGCGTCGTTCATTGCGGTTGCACGCAAGGCCTCCCAGGTCGCGCTGCGCGGACGAAACGCCAGGGTTACCAGAATGGCCAGCACAACGAACAAAGCTAGAGCCACCCAGAAGGAAAGAAAGATTTTCAGGAAGAGGCTCTTCATTAAGTGGCCTTTACCTTTTCTCCCTGGTTCTCTCTCGGACGGGCAAAGATATAACCAACACCGCGAATCGTCTTGATGTGTTCGTCGTTATCAGTGTCCCCAAGTTTTTTGCGAACCTTGCTGACGTGCATATCGATGCTGCGATCGAAGGGAGAAAATTTGCGGCTCAATACAGCATTCACCAAGCGCTCGCGCGGCACCACGCGTCCCGCCTCGCGCAGGAGAACTTCCAACAAGTTGAATTCCACCGAAGTCAAGTCCACCGGCTGGCCATCGCGGCGCACGCTGCGCGTAGCAGGATCGAGTTCGATCTCGCCAACTCGCACAATGTCAGGCGCGGCCGGAGAAGACTTGTCGCCACGAGTGCGGCGCAGGATAGCTCGAATCCGCGCCACCAGCTCTCGCGGATTAAAGGGCTTTGGCAGATAGTCATCGGCACCAATCTCCAAACCAACAATGCGGTCCACATCCTCTCCGCGCGCCGTCAGCAACAGCACCGGTAGACGCGAGGTCGCGCGAATCCGCCGCAATACTTCAAAGCCGTTGATGCCCGGCAACATTACGTCGAGCACAACCAGCAGGTAACCGCCGCCGGTGGCGCGCTGCAGCCCACTCTCACCATCGTGCGTGGCTTCTACGATGAAGCCTTCGGCCTGAAGGTATTCGCCTACCAGCGTACAGAGTTCCACATCGTCGTCGATGACCAGAATGCGTTCCATATTTCTGGATTTCATTGTGCACCAAGCGAGCCGCGGATCACGGTAAAGAATTGTCAAACTCAATTGTCAAACCAGAACTGCCTCGCCCCAGCCGGGATCGCGCCTGACAAAACTTTACTCGGTTTGACCGAGTTTTTACTACTTTTCCGCTAGAATCGTGTTCCTATCAGTGTACGCAAAATGCCACGTTCCTGAAAGATACGTTCTAGGGAGCGGGCTTGGTAAGGAGATTAGATTCTATGAAATCGATTCGAGTTCGCTTTCTCGTAGCGGCACTGGCGGTACTACTCGGCGGAGCAATCGCCAGATCGCAAACTGCGGACGCAACCCCTCCACCGGCACATCCGCGTGGCGCATTCGGCTTGGACGGCCACATGATCGGCTTCTATGCAAAATTTCTGAATGTGAGTGACGATCAGAAGACTCAGATGAAAGCTGTTATGCAGAAGGAGGGGGCTACGATGAAGCCGCTGATGCGGCAAGTTCACCAGTTGGATCAACAACTCAAACCCTTTGTGGAAGGCACTTACGATGCAGCCAAGGTGCAAAGCTTGGTCGCCCAACAGACGCAGACCCTGGTGCAAGTGAAGGTGGAGGAAGCCCGCATTCACAATGAGCTATATCAACTGCTCACGCCCGATCAGCAAAGCAAGTTGAAGGAGTTTGAGGCCAACCGCGCAGCGCGCATGCAGCAGCGAACGCAGAACGCTCCCGCTCCTGAACCAGACCAAGAGTAAGATCACGCTCGGTTTCGTTGGTTGGGGGGTAGCTAAGTCGCGGGCTGGGATTCTTCCTGGCCCGCGGTTTTTCGCAGTCGCCGCTCATACATCGCCACTAAAAGGAACGACGCAATGGACTTGGATCAAGTCTTCATTTTCGATCTGGGATGGGTCTTCTTCGCCGCCTGGGGGATGGTTCTTGCGGCAGTTGGTGCGATCGCATTCGGCCGCGATCTTCTCCTCCTCGTTCCGCGGTTAAGCCGCAAATCAGATCAACATTAATTCGCGGCGGTTGGTTTGTCTTCACGAGCCGCGAGTAAATCGCCACCCGTTCCGCGGCCCACCCAAAACATGCACCTCCGCCTGCTAGAATTTCATCTGCAACAACTACATGATTCCTCAGAGCATGCGTCCGCTGCTGCCTTATCTCAAGCGCTATCGCTGGGGATTTGTTATCGGTGCGCTCTGCATTGTTTTGAGCAACGGCGCACTGGCACTGCTGCCCAGGGTGATCGGCAACGCTGCCCAAAGCCTGGAAAGCGGCGTCACCCGGCACAAACTTTGGATCTTCACCCTTCAGGTTCTGGCGTTGGCTATCGTGCGGGGCATTTTCCTCTTTCTCACGCGCTGGATTGTCATCGGCATCTCCCGCGACATTGAGTTCGATCTGCGCAACGATCTGTTCGCTCACCTGGAAACGCTCTCCTACTCCTACTACCAGCGCATGCGTACCGGCGACATTATGGCAAGGGTCACCAACGATTTGAATGCGGTGCGCATGCTGATGGGCCCGGCCATCATGTACTCGGCGAATACGCTCGTGTTCACCGCCGCGGCACTCTGGTTCATGGTGCGCAATAGTCCGAAGTTGACCTTGTATGCATTTCTTCCCCTTCCTGTTGTCAGCATTACCATTCAATATTTCGGACGGCGCATTCACGAACGCTTCGAGAGAATTCAGGCGATGTTCTCCGATATCTCGGCGCGGGCCCAGGAAAATTTTTCTGGGGCACGGGTAATTCGCGCCTACGTGCAGGAAGAAGCAGAGATTGCATCTTTTGAAGCCGCCAACCAGGAATACGTTGCGCGCAGCCTGAAGCTGGTGCGGCTGATGGGCATGCTCTGGCCCACGCTGGAACTCATGCTGGGTCTCGCCCTTGTGCTGGTGTTGTGGATCGGAGGCCGCGAAGTTTTGGGCGGACGAATGCAAATCGGCGCCTTCACGGCATTCAACATCTACATGATGCAGCTCACGTTCCCCATCATTGCATTGGGATGGGTCGTCAACATTTTCCAGCGGGGCACCGCATCGTTGGTGCGGCTGAACGAAATTTTGCAGGAACCGCCCGAGATCAAAGATGAACCGGACGCGCGACCCTGGCCGGCGACCGGGGAAATCGAATTCCGCGGTTTGAATTTCGACTTCGCCGGCAAGCTCGTTCTGCGTGACTTGAACCTGCACATTCCCGCGGGCAGCAGCATGGCGATCGTCGGCCCCACGGGCTCGGGAAAAAGCACGCTCGTCAATCTGATTCCGCGCATTTATGACGCAGCGCCAGGCATGGTTCTGGTCGACGGCAAGCCTATCCGCGATTTTTCTCTCGCTTCGCTGCGGCAGAACATTGGCTTCGTGCCGCAGGAAACATTCTTGTTCAGCGACCGCATCCGGGAAAATATTGCGCTCGGCGTGGACTCCGCCAGCGATCAGCAGATTCACGACGCAGCTGAAGAAGCGAATATCGCCGCCGATATCGAAGGCTTTCCCGAGCGCTATCAAACCATGGTCGGCGAACGCGGCATTACTCTTTCCGGAGGCCAGAAGCAGCGCACCGCAATCGCCCGCGCCCTGATTCGCAATCCCCGCATCCTGATTCTCGATGACGCTCTCTCCAGCGTGGACACGCACACCGAAGACAACATTCTCAATCACCTCCGCGAAGTGATGCGGGGCCGAACCACCATCTTCATCTCTCACCGCGTGTCCACCGTGCGCCATGCCGACCGTATCGCCGTCCTGCACGGCGGCCAAATTGTGGAACTGGGCACCCACGACGAGTTGCTCGCCTTGAACGGTTACTACAACGACCTGTATAACAAGCAATTGCTGGAAGAGGAACTGGCCGAAGTCTAACTCTGGTGAACCGGCCGCCATCCAGCAAGCTCCAAAAACTTCCCATGCAACGAGTTGACGCACCGGAGATTCTCGATTCTGACGCCTGCTCGCCTCACGAGACGGTGAAGGCATTGCAAGTTATCGGCAGTGTCAACCGCTGGTTCGGTGGAATCACCACTACCCAGAACATGGTGGAGCGCGTAGCGCAAGCGACCGGCATGAATCGCTTCTCGCTGCTCGAAGTGGCTGCAGGTCTCGGTGGGCTTCCTGCGATTGTGCGAGAGAATTTAGCGCACCGTGGAATCGCGCTCAACGTCACTCTGCTCGATATCGCAAGCTCGCATCTACCGTGCGGAGATCCTGCCGCAAATGATGCCCAGCAAAATCGCGGCGTAGTGGCCGATGCCCTTGCTCTTCCGTTCGGCGCTGATTCGTTTGACCTGATAAGTTGCAACCTCTTCGCCCACCATCTTGACCCGCTGCGATTGCAACAATTCCTGCGCGAGGCTCTCCGTGTGAGCCGTCGCGCGCTGCTGATCAATGACCTCGTCCGTCATCCCCTGCACCTGGCTCTCGTGTATGCCAGCTTTCCCCTTATGCGCAACCGCGTCGCGTGGCTGGACGGGCTGGCGTCCGTGCGGCGCGCCTACATGCCGAACGAAATTCGAGAAATGCTCACCCATGCTTTCTCCCGGGAGAGAGTGCCGCGAGTCGAGATTTCTCGCCACTACCTTTTTCGCATGGGCGTAATTGTTTGGAAAACTCCCGCTGAGGAAAAGCGAGCCGACTAACGGACGACTAGAACTTCCCGGACATTATCGCGGGCGAGGAAAAATTTTATAGAAGCAAAGTCGCGGAAAAGATTCTCGATGTTTCGGTTGTTGAATACCCGCTGCAATTTGAAGCCATCCGAAACCGCGGTGTGCACTGCGCCCGTGGGACCCCGGCGCGCCTCGCGGCGCAATTCAATCTTCTGCATCTCCAGCGTGTCCGACCCGATAATGTGGAAACGGTGGCACGGCGAATCCGGACCGGCATCGCGCGTATGGAAAAACGCCAACAGCATGCCGCCCGGCTTCAACACCGACCACAAGCGTCCCACAACCGGCTTCACCAGGCTCTCGTCGAGATAATCCGGAAGATTCCAGCAAAACACGACATCAAAGTGAGCGGCCGGGTAAACCAGGTTATCGGCAAGAAATTTCCGGCTGTCGAGCGTAGGTGCTCCCTGCTCATCTTTCGTCATCAACTCCGGATCGGTAGAGGCTGTGAGCAAATCTTCGCTGTAGATTCTATGACCATGCTCAGTGAAGTGGCGGATGTTCGCTGGGGAAGTCGATCCCAAGTCGAGCACACACAGATTTTCGACAGATTCCCAGGAGCGAGACAATTCGCCCAAACCGCTGGAGCGGCGGGTAAGTTTTTGCGAGCCCTGCGCAGGCACGCCCTCCGGTCCGGATGAACCCCGAAAAAGTTTCATGAAATTCTGCGAGACAGACGACGCTCTAACTACCTAACGGTCGATCCTCTTAACTATATGATCTTCCAACGAATGACATCAGGCCGCGATTATTTTCCATCCGAGCGATGGATATCGACTTTGCCCTTCAGGAACGCCCCTTCTTCAATGGAAATACGCTGCGCCGTGATATCCCCGGTCACGATGGCAGACTTACGCAAGTCCACTCGATCGCTGGCCTGGATATTTCCGTCAAGTTTTCCCTGCACCACGATGGCTTTCGCATCGATGCTGGCCTTTACCTGGCCGTTGGGGCCCACCGTAAGGCTGTTACCCTTCAGAGCGATACTGCCCTCTACTTGGCCATCCAAGTAGAGATCTTCGCTGCCCGAAAGCTCGCCCTTAATAACTACCGATTTGCCGATCTGTGCCAAACCACTGGCTGCTGTGCTCATGGAACGCGCTCCTGATTCTTGAAATAGCGGTTCATCTAGACTAGATCATCACAAGATGGATGCAAGGTTTGCTCGGAATCGGCATTCACGCAGAGACGCCGCAAACTCAATCCCACTAACGACTATACGCAAGGCACGGAGTACCCGGCAAGCCTTGCGAGGGCGCGCCAAAATACTCAGTTCTCTGTAGAGATCGCGCAGGCATGAAATTGTTACACTAAAACGTGTCTGCAATCCAAGTTTCGGCAATGCAGGTACCGGGCATGAGCAGTCGTTCTAGAACGACTCTTTCGAGGGTCATTGCGGCTTTGTTGGTGGCCATGCTTGTTGGAGCCACCGCTACATTGCTGGTCGCGCAGCCCGCACCCTCCTCCCAGGATCGGGCTTCCAGTTTGCAATTAGTACGCGCCGCCGTGGCGAATGAGGTCGCGGCCGCTCACGACGATACCAAGCATATGTTTCGCTCGCGCAAGCAGACTCCTCAGGGGTCGCAAACCCGGTTGTATGTGGAGACGCGAGAGGCCATGGCCGGCATGACCATTTCCTACAACGACAAGCCTTTGTCCTCCGAACAAATGGATGGAGAGCAAAATCGGCTGGCAGGTTTTTTGAGCAATCCCCAGCAGCTTAGCCGCAAGCATGCGCAGGAACAAGAAACTGCGGATCGCACGCTGCGCATCGTGAAGGCTTTTCCCGATGCTTTTCTTTACGACTACGAGGGCGAGGAGAACAGTTCAGGCGATCTCGGCAAAAGTGGAGCGCAACTGGTGCGCTTAAAGTTCCGGCCCAATCCCAGCTACCGACCGCCCTCTCACGTGGAACAGGTTGTGGTCGGCATGCGCGGAATTCTTGTCATCGATCCCGCGGCTCGCCGGATTGCCAGGATTGATGCCTCCTTGTTCAGAGAAGTCTCTTTTGGCTGGGGAATTCTAGGCCATCTCAACCCCGGTGGACGTTTTCTGGTCGAGCAGCGGGACGTGGGAAATGGATGTTGGGAAGTTTCCCGCATGGCCCTGACCTTTACTGGCACGATTCTTCTATTCAAGAGTGTTTCGATTAACTCGGACGAGACATTCAGCGACTTCCGGAGCGTTCCCGCCGACACCACATTCGCCCAGGGGGTAGAAATGTTGAAAGTGGAAGAAGCAAAACTGGCCCAGAATCACTCGATGAAGACGATGAAGACAGAAAGCCAGACTCACTAAGCCTTCAACAATTTCCAGCCATCATGCGCCTGCGCGAATCGTTTCCTTGCGCACGGTTAACTTTTCAATCAGATCTCCTCTAATGCGGTAACCAGTTCCAGGCAGGTCGCTGATCGCAATCATCCCTTGCGGAGAAACCTGGACCTCCGGTTCGATGATGTCTTCTTTCCAGTAGCGTTTGGAGGCCGAAACATCTCCCGGCAAACGAAAATTCTCCAGCGTGGAAAGCGCAATATTGTGGGCGCGGCCGATGCCCGATTCCAGCATGCCGCCGCACCAGACGGGAATATTTTGGGATTGGCAGATATCATGGATCTTCTTCGCTTCGCTGAACCCGCCGACGCGTCCAACTTTGATATTGATAATACGGCACCCGCCAGTCTCCACGGCAATCGCCGCGGCACGCGCGTTGACGATCGACTCGTCGAGGCAGATGGCGGTGCGCAATTCTTTTTGCAACCGAGCGTGGTAGAAAATGTCGTCGTCCCACAGCGGCTGCTCGATCATCAGCAGGTTGAACTGATCGAAGCTTCGCAGGTGCTCCACCTGATCGAGAGTGTAAGCGGAGTTGGCGTCGCAGCTTAAAGTAATCTCCGCCCATCGCGAGCGAATTTTCTCCAGCACATTTACATCCCAGCCCGGTTTCACCTTCACCTTGATCCGCCGGTAGCCGGCAGCCAGTTCGATCTGGATCTTATCGAGTAATTGTTCGATCGAATCCTGAATGCCAATGGAGACACCGCAGGGGATTTCCCTCCTCGTGCCTCCCAGGAGCTTCCATAACGATTGGTTCTTCTGTCTCGCTTCGGCGTCCCACAAAGCATTCTCCACAGCGGCCTTGGCCATGCGGTGTCCTCGCACTTTGGCGAACAGGGCGGCAGAGTCGCGTGCCGATTCAAGGTTTCGCCCCATCACCGCAGGGGCGAGATGATGAATGATGGTTAGCCAACTGCTGTCGATCCACTCGCTGCTATAGAAAGGATCTTCGCCAGCAACGCACTCGCTCCAGCCGTCCACTCCCTCGCTGTGAGCGGTGAGCAGAAGGATGCGACGGCTGTAGGTGCGCCCGAAACTCGTCTCGAAAAAATGGACCAGCGGCATCTGAATCTCACGCAGCGTAAGGGCTTCTATTTTCATATTGTGTGGAACAAACTATTCCTGCGACGCATACGATAACTTCTCATCCCATTCGCCGAGCAGGAACCTGCCGTCACCTTCGGAATCGCGCTCGTACCCTAACACTGCGAGCCCACGGTTAAACGCCCGAAGAAATTGCTCCCGGTTGCCCACCTGCACCGCCTGGGCCTTATCTTTATTTTCAGCCGCGGACTTCCACTCGTAAATCTGCGCCGGAACTTCAATCGCCAACTGCTGCCCAGCCGCAGGAATCTTGCCCGTCGCGAGCACCGTTTCCACGCGCCTAGATTTTAACCACCATTCGGCAATGAGACGGTCGCTGGGAAGTCCGCCCTGCAGCGGTGATGACGTGATGCCGTACTGATTGATGTTGTAGCGTCGCGCAATCGCTCCCAGTTTCTCAATGTTCAAGTACGCATTCTTGATTTCGAGCGGATCGAAGGTCCATTCAATTAACTCGATGCCGCGAGCGAGCGCGTCTTCCCGCTGCAGCAGCTTGAGCCGGCGGCCCAACCCGCTGTTGCGGTGCTCCTTGCGAACCGCCAGCATGTGCGAATGGAGATAGATGCGTCCGGAACGGGTGCCGGGCACCGAAAGTGCAAAGCCGACCATTTCCTTACCATCGAATGCTCCCATCACCTGCCCGCCAACTTTCCCGGCTACAACGAACATGCGCAGAGGAACCAGCTCGGCGTCGGTAAAGTTCCACACCTCTTTCTGTAAGGCGAGGCACGCACGCAATTCATCAAGGCCCTGACAGTGGCGAATTACCACGGCATCCGGTCTCACGATTGCCTCTCTTCTCTCTTAGCCCGTCGCCAAAGGGATTCCAGTTCATCCATCGAGGCACGTTCAAGATTGTTGCCACTTTGGAGAAGACGTTCTTCAATCCACTGAACGCGTCGGCGAAACTTCCGATTCGTCTTGCGCAGTGCGGATTCGGGATCAACGGCGAGATAGCGCGCAATATTGACCATCACGAAGAAAAGATCGCCAACCTCTTCTTCCAGGCGAACCCGCAACTCCTCTGGAATCAGCGGCCGCCCGGATCCGGCAACGCCACGGCCTTCAGGACGCGGACCGGGTGCCGGAAACTCTTGGAGAGGCTCGCGCAGTTCAGCCGTTTCTTCCTCGAGTTTGTCGAACAGACCTTCCATGTTGGGCCAGTCGAAACCAACCTGCGCCGCGCGTGAACTGATTTTGTGCGCCTCCAGCATCGATGGCATGGCGGAAGAAATCCCTTCCAGGATCGACGCGCTGTCGGTTGTAATCGCGCCGTTCTGTACCGCATTCGCATTGTCTCCGAGTCGCTTTTTTCGTTCCTCGGTTTTTAGCGCCTCCCAGTTGCGCTTTACGTCAGCGGAAGTATCCGCTTTTGTATTTCCAAAAACGTGAGGATGCCGGTTCACAAGCTTGTCGGAGAGCCGGTCGAGAACATCGTCAATGGAAAACGTCCCCTGCTCTTTCGCCATCTGCGAATAAAAAAGCACCTGGAGCAGCAGGTCTCCAAGTTCGCCCGGAAGTTCGTTCCAGTCGCGATTGTCGATTGCTTCGAGGACTTCATACGTCTCTTCCAGCGTATACGGCTTGATGGAATCGAACGTCTGTTCGCGATCCCAGGGACAACCACCCGGAGCCCGCAGGCGTTCCATGATGGCAACTGCACGTTCAAAACGTTCGCCAGTAGTGGACATTGCAATCACTTTAAATGAGGCGACGCGGCACGGGCAATGCGCTGACGCTCTGTCGATAGCGATAAACCGCGATCACCGCCGCTGCATCCCAATGACCAGCAATCAAATCTTAAAGGAGGAAGTTCCATGCCCAATAATCTTCAAGGAAAAACCATCGCAATTCTAGCAACCGACGGATTTGAACAAGCCGAACTGACAAAGCCCAGGAAAGCTCTGGAAGAAGCCGGCGCCCGCACTCAGGTAATCTCTCCAACCGGGAAAACAATTAAAGGTTGGGACAATAAAGATTGGGGTGATGAGGTTTCAGTCGACGTCCCTCTCAAGTCCGCCGATCCCTCCCAATACGAGGCCCTCCTGCTCCCCGGTGGAATTATGAATCCAGACCATTTGAGGATGGATCCGGAAGCGGTGCGGTTTGTGAAACAATTTTTCCAGCAGGCGAAGCCGGTGGCAGCTATCTGCCACGGGCCGTGGATGCTGGTGGAAGCGGGGGCAGTGCGGGGGCGCACGATTACATCCTGGCCTTCTTTGAAAACCGATATCCGAAATGCGGGTGGAACGTGGGTGGACGAGGAAGTGGTTTTGAGTAACGGAGTGGTTACGAGTCGCAAGCCCGAGGACATCCCTGCATTCAATCGGGAGATGATTGATTTGTTCTCCAAGGGGGCTCACACAAGTGGAAAGAAGGGGAGCAAGGCTGCATAAGTCACAAACGAATTCCCGATACCGGCCTGGCTGCGTCCGCAGCGGGCCGGTTTATTCATAACGGTGAGTTACAACCTTTCTGCCGGCTGATTCCGACTTTTGGTCAGGCAACTTTGCAGCACCAAGGTGACCTGTTTCTTCCGCACGGCGCGGTACACACTCCAGAAGTCGAAGTGTAGACGCACGAATCCGGATCTTTGGTAACCTTGTAGCGAGTTACTCTGGGTTGCATCCGTATGGTATTAGCGGCAAATCCTCGAGCCAGCCTCGACGGCCAGCACTTTCACGTGGTGGTGATTGGTGGCGGAATCAACGGCGTGGCCCTGGCGCGAGAGTGCGCGCGGGCGGGAAAGCGCACGCTGCTGATCGAACAGAATGACTTCGCATCGGGCGTAACCAGCCGCTCTACCCGCATCATCCATGGGGGGCTCCGTTATCTGGAGCATGGCGAATTGGGACTGGTGCGCGAGTCTTTGCGCGAGCGCGAAAGATTGCTCCGCGAACAATCTCACCTGGTTCATCCTATGCACTTCCTCTTGCTGTTGAACGAAAACAGCCGGCGCAACGCGATGAAAATCCGCGTGGGATTGTGGCTCTACCAGAGGATGGCGGGAAAACCTCCGAGCGCCGGCTCCAGTGAGATGGAGTTGAAACGGCTGGAGCGAGCGCTGGACGCCGGGCATCGCTGGTCTTTCTTTAATTATGAAGATGCACAGTGCGAATTTCCGGAGCGCCTGGTGGCGGAGTGGGCAAGAGAGGCAGCCGAGGCCGGAGCCGTCGTCCGCAATCACACGGAAGCGCTGGCAGTGGACGTGGCTCATGGCCGGATCCACGGAGTATTACTGCGCGACCAGATTACGGACCGGGATGAACGTGTCGAGGCAAGCTGGGTGATCAACTGCGGCGGACCTTGGGCTGACCGGGTTTGTCAGCGCTCATCGATTCGCATGAGCAAGCCAATGCTTGGTGGCATTCGTGGCTCCCACATTGTCCTGCCGCGGTTTTCGGGTTCGCCGAATGCCGCGATTTACACGGAGGCGGCGGATGGCCGTCCGATTTTTGTTCTGCCCTGGAACGATCAAGTTCTAGTGGGCACAACCGAGGTTCCCGATGGCGGCGATCCAGGAAAAACGGTTCCTTCCGCAGACGAGATCGTCTACCTGGTTCGCTCGGTGGCGCAACTGTTTCCCAAGGCGAGGATTTCAGCGCAGAGTGTGACGCACACATTTGCTGGAGTCCGGCCACTGCCTTATTCACCGGGCAGTCGACCTTCCGCGGTGACGCGGCGCCACATTCTGCACGATCATACCGGTGACGGTGCGGCGCGAATGATTTCCGTGATCGGCGGCAAGTTGACGACCGCAGCTTCCGTAGCCCGCGAGTGCGCACGAAAAATCGGCTTGCGCGTTCCGGAAGCTACGACGCTGGCTATGGGACCGGGGCCGGCGCTCGATCCGATGCTGGACGATGCCGTCCTCGAGATCGCGCGGATTGGAGCGGTGAGCGAAGAATCGGCTCGCGGCATGCTGGAGTGGCACGGCAAACGCGCCGCCGACATCGCACGCATGGCGCTGGTAAGCGCGGAGTTGCGGGCGCCGATCTGTCCGCATACCTCGCACGTGGTCGCCGAAGTGGTGGAAGCCTATCGCAACGAGTACGCTGTGACGCTAGCGGATGTGCTGTTGCGTCGCGTGCCCGTAGCGCTTAGCGGGTGCTGGTCGGAAGCGTGCAGCCGCGAAGCGGCATTGCGCATCGGCGCAGTTCTCGGCTGGAATGAACATACAATGGGTGCGAACCTGGAAGCGTTTGAGATGGAGCGCGCGGCGTTCTTGCGGCCCGCGCCAAGGGCTGAGGTGGCGCTCGAAGCGGCTGCGGATTGAGGTAACAAGTAAGATCTGTTTGCGGGCTCTAGGTTCTAGATTTTGATCGGCTACCGATGACGGCAACAAGCCGCTCGGGCTGGTCTGAAATGATTCCATCCACTTTCCACTCGGCAAATCTCGCCATGCCTTTCGTGGAATTCACCGTCCAGACAAATATTTTCTTGCCGGCACGTTTGATCGCGAGGATGGCTCCCCGCGTGAGCAACTTATAGTGCGCAATTACACAATCGATGGGCAGCGTTGGCCAGAAGCTAAATTGAGAGCGCGTCTCGCAAATCAGAGCAAGATGGATTGAGGCGTCCATGCCATGAATGGTATCTAGCACTTCGGGACGAAATGACGAAACTACATAGCCGCGAGCGGGCGGATATGTCCTCAATAACTCCAGGGTGATGTTTTCCAATCCCGAAACCTTCAATTCGATATCGAGGAACGCGGATGTCTGGTAGCGCCTCAGGACATCACGAAGAGTTGGCAGGAACAATTTTTCAGCCGCGGTTTGCGCGATTTCGAGGCCGCCAACGCTTTCGTCGTGGCAGATCACCGGGCAGTCGTCGGCCGACAGTCGAACATCAAATTCGAAGCCGTCGCATCCACGCGCCAGCGCGAGATCGAATGAATCCAGCGTGTTTTCGAGAACAGATTTTTCTGCTCGGGCGCCGCGGTGACCAAGAAGCAAGGGGCGAATCCGCATGACAATCGATTCCGAGAGGCCCTAGTCCAAGTCGAAATCGCGGATGGGCTTCCCCGTGTCCGGCGATTCTTTGGCCTTCTTCACCGCTTCCTGAAATTTCTTTTCCAGAAGTTCAGAAGCATGTTTTTGCGCCTCGACCGATTGCCGGAAGATGGATTCGCGGCGCGTGTCCTGCTGCTTCATGGCGCGGGCGGCCTCTTCCATATCGTTAAACATGCGGGGCTTCACCGCTGCGGTGTGGGCGATTACGGAGCGGGTTTCCGTATCCACTTTGAGCAGTGCGCTGCAGCAAGGACAAGTGACTTCGAAATTGCCGGACTTTTTCGCCATTTTGCGAATCATACCGCAAACATGGGGCTGCGCGCTTAACGCTTAATTTTGATGGGAAAGATGCTGAAAACGTTGAGCAACTCCCAGCCGAGAAGGAAGATGGAAAGCACGACAATGAGCACGGCCATCAGCTCACCAAAAGTGAGCCCGCGACGGTTGGGCTCGAAGCGGCGCGCCGCAAGGCTAAGAATATTGATGGTGGCAAACCCAAACACAACCGCCCAAAGAATATTGTAGACATCACTGCGTCGGCTGGACTGGCGCTGGAGTAGTAGGAATGCGGCGAGGATCGGAGCTTGGGCGAAGTTGTAAATGGAGACCGCCGCGGCCTTCGTCCGCGCGACTCCCGCGATCACCCTGGTTGCTAAAGGGAAAACCATAACGCCAGATCGGACAAGAAACGCCGCTTTCCATGAAGCGGATGGATTGGATATTACATTTTTTTCGTGAATCGGTCACGGATGGAACGAGCCGAAGGCATCACCAGCGTCAACGATTCGCGGCGAAGGGTGAAGAACTTATCTCGCGAGCCGGAGTCGAGAGCGAGAGTGGCTGAGATGATTCCGTGCTGAAGTAAAATGTTTTCCATCATGCTTGATTCGACACGCCTGTTTTTGTTTCTTACGGCTGCAGTCCTGCTGGCCGTCGTACCGGGGCCGGGAATGCTGTACGTGCTCGCGCGAAGTCTGGCCGGAGGAAAACGTGAGGGTGTGCTCTCCGCGCTGGGCACGTTTCTCGGAGGTATGGTTCATGCGTTCGCCGCGGCGCTGGGAGTCTCCGTCATTCTGGCCCGGTCGATGGTGGCATTCTCTACGGTGAAGTATGCAGGAGCCGCCTACCTTTGCTTCCTGGGCGTAAGAATGATTCTTGATGCGCGAAAGGCGGATACAACTTCCTCTGATGATTTCGAAGCGATCACTCACTCAGCAACTCGAAATCCGCTTTGGCAGCGGTATAGCGACGGAAGTGCTCAATCCGAAGACGGCGCTGTTTTTTCTTTCTTTCATCCCGCAGTTTATAAATCACGGGGCGGGGCAGGTGTTCTTGCAATTCGTGGCGCTGGGAACTGCCTCGGTGGTTCTGAATACTTGCGCAGACTTGCTCATCATCCTGCTCGCGGGGCCACTGGGAAAAAAGATTCGCTCGTCAACGACGTTCCGGCGCCGGCAGCGCACGGTCACGGGCGCAATCATGGTCGGGCTAGGGACGTATTTGGCCACGAGCGAAAACCGTCAGGCGGACTGATTTCGATTCCCTATAACTCCAGAATCTGATGGTCGAGACAATCGGCCCGCATGGCATCGTAGATCGTGTTAAGAATTTCGGTTCCGTGGCGGGCCACGTAGTAAATGCCGGCGACGCCGCGCTCCTGCAGAGCGTCGCTTGGATAGAGGGCTTGGCTAATGGATTCCGCGTGGCGGCTGACAACCTCGCTGCGTCGTAATTCGGCAGCCATGGCCCGTTCCCGCAGACGATCGAGTTGGTAGCGCGCTTTTGAAGCGCCCGTCTGGCTGGCCTCGACCAGCGTGGGATCGAGTTTGGCGAGCGCTTCGTGCAAGCAGGAGAAAGATTCATCCACCGATTGATTAGCTCGTTCGAAGGCTGCCTGCAAATCTGCCGGAAGGGTACGCGCGGCCAGCGCGTGGCGCAACGCCTCGGGGCCGTGGAATGCGTCGAGCACTGTAATGTCGTACTGCCGCAGCCAGCGCTGCACTTTGGGCTCGACAACAGTGGCGGAGAAGCGTGGCACGATCGGGGTTACGCGGCCCAGAATTTTTTCGTAGACTGCACCTGCCTGCGAGAAATAAGCGGCTTCTGCGGCGCCGCCCGCGTAGGCGAGCGTAGGCAAAAGATAGTCCTGCACCACGGGACGCAAGAGGACATTGGGGCTGAAATTTTCTGGAGCCGCGGCGATCCGCTCCAGCAATTCGGCTGCTGAGAGCTTCTGCGGGGCGGACTCACTGGCGATCACGAATTCGGCAGAATCGCCGCTAGTGCGCCGTTGAATGGGCGTGCGCGCGCCGTTCTGCAGAGTAAACAACAGAACGGATGAAGCGGTAACCTTCACTTGCTGATGATAGTGGGCGGCTTCGAGATCGCGTCCACGAGCCAGAAGCGCGTCGTCGAGCTCGGCCACCTTCTCAACGGCCGCTCGATAGATGGGCGCGGCGATTCGATGCAACTCCGGGTCGGAAGCGTCGAGGATAATCACGCCCCACGCCGCGAAGAGTCGCGCATAGAAGCGAGCGAAGGCGCTGCCCAGAGTTTCTCCAGGACGATAAGACTCGCGCAGAAGTAGCGAGGCTTCCGAATCTCCCAGCAAGGATACCGCTTGCTCGACTACAGGCAGAATCTCTTCTCCGAGCCGCACCTCGCTGACGGGAGCGCCCGGGATGCTGTGACTGGAAGTTGTCAGAGTGCGCAACAGGCCATCGGGCGCGGGGATGGAAACGTGATTGACTTCCGCGAGATCGTGATCGTAAGTGGCGAGCCAGAAAATCGGCACCGCCTCGATTCCGGCTGCCCTGGCGCTTTCCGCCAATTTGACGGCGCTAAGCGCCTTATAGAAGGAGAACATCGGGCCACCGAACAGGCCGACTTGCTGCCCCGTGACAATCGCGGCCGCGCCGCCGCGAAAACGCTCGAGATTCGCCAGCATTTGCGGCGACGCGTCCCAGGATTTGTTTTGTCGTTCGAGAATTGCGCTGACTCGCTCGCGACGAGTGGGATCGTATTTCAGATTGGAAGCTTCTGCCCGCAACCATTCGCTGAAGTGCGGTGAGTGCGGGTAGAAAGATTGGATGTTCGGGGAATATGCCAGAAAATCCGTGAAAAGCTTGGTTGTGTGGGGGATTTGAGCGAACGGCAGACAATGCGTTTTCACCGGCAACACTCCCGACAGTGATTGTTGGTACCGTGTTGGACGGATAGGATCATCGCCGGTCAACGCCCTCGATACATAGCATCTAAGAAGCTTTTTATAAAGCCATACTACAGATGCCCATAAATGACGGCGAGATGCAAGATAATGGACGCATCCCTCTCAGGAAAGGAAATGCTCGATGAGTTCGCCCCTGACGCCGCTGCATATCGTGACCCCAGTCACGTTGGAGGGTGCCGTGGTCCGCCTGGAGCCGATTTGCCCCGTGCATGCGGAACTCTTCTGGCAAGCCGCAAGAAACGCGCTCGACAACATCTTCCAGTGGATGCCTTACGGCATGAAAACGCCTGAGGATTTCGAACATGTTGTCGAGAAAGCGCTGGCCGAGCAGGAACGCGGCGAGTCTGTGGTATTTTCGACGGTCGAGCGCAGGTCCGGACAGGTGATCGGCTCATGAGTATCGCCCATGCCAATCGCCGGGTGGAGATTGGCTCCACCTGGATCGCGCCAACGTGGCAGCGAACGGCCGTAAATACTGAGGCGAAATATCTCATGCTGCGGCATGCTTTCGATGTTTGGGGGTGCCTGCGCGTCGAACTGAAAACCGATGCGCTAAATCAAAGGTCGCGCGACGCGATTCTTCGCATCGGAGCCAAGGAAGAAGGCACATTTCGGCGGCATGTAATCACGTGGACCGGCAGAGTGCGTGACTCGGTGTACTTCAGCATCCTGGACAGCCAATAGACAGCGGTAAAACGAAGGCTGGAAGCGAAGCTTCCGCCCACGAATTAAACGCGTCCTGCTCACTCGCAGAAAACCCTGACCTTCACTTTCTTCTCCTGATCTCTCTGGTCGACGTCCACACTCAGATCGTTCAGCTGCTCAACCAATTCCGCCAGATTTTCTGGCTTGAGCTGGGTCAGGTCAAACGGTATGCCCTTCTGGCGCATCGCGTCGTTGGCGCGATTGAGAGCCAGCGCCGGAATCAAGCCGGCCAGCTTAACACCTGAGCGCAGCAATTGCATCGGGACCCGCACATTCACCTTCGTCGGGCCTTCGTGCCTGCCGTGCTCTTTCGAACTCTGAACTTTAGGAACAATGTCTTCCGTGTCCACTTGAACGCGTAAGTACTTGGGACGAGCTTTCGGTCCCGCGTCCGAGTCCTGTGGTGAAAATTTTGACGTGGGGGGTTCTTCTGCAGCTGAGATCAACCGTTCCGCCTCTTCCGCATTGATCTTCCCTTCGGCCAACATCTGCAAAATCTGGCGGCGATGCTCGCTCATTTTCAGCTCCTATAAAATGCAAATCGAAACGCCGGCGCTGCGGTGATCGATTGCTAGTTTCGTCTCGCGCAGAGCAGAGAGAATCTGCCACACCACGGCAAATCCCCTGAACGGATTCACCCGACACGCCAAACACGCGACAAAAATAAACGGTGACAGCAACACCAGTAACGGCACAAACAACACCCACACCAGAATCAATGGCACCCACAAACGAAATGTCCGGCTCTGCCGGTCGCGCAGACTGACCACCGCCACGAAGGGAATCATTGCAATGCCTCCAGCTCCCGGATCGCGTCTTCCGCGGTGATCTCTCCACGACTGAGCCGCTCCAGGATCTCGCTCTTCGACGGCATGGGATTGTTCTGCACAAACTCCAGGCTGTCCGCGATGCGCGTCAGCCGCGACTTGATGGTCGGGTAGCTGACCCCAAAAATCCGTTCCATCTCTTTGATCGAACCGTGCGACCGCACGAAGGCGGTGATAAACACTTGGTCTTCCATCCCCAGGCACGCCAGTTGAGGAAGCTCAAAACGGCCTTCAATAGCAATGTCCTTGTCGGCAATCCGCACCCGCTCGATCACGACGGGCTGCCCGGAGGTTAGCCGGGTTAGCTCTTGCCAGTCTTTAAGGGATTTTGGTTGGGCTTCCATGTCTTGTTAATTTAATTAATATAGTAATTACTTTTATTTATTGTCAAATGAATAGTTATTGATTTGTATGAGAATTGTTTCTTTCCTGCGGGGCACCACAGGCTTCAAGATTCCGGATGCGGGGGTGTCCGGGGAGAAGAGCCACGTAAAAGCGAATGGCCCTCGTCCGCCTTGCCGGGAGGGGATTCTGGGTGCCAGCAACTCCGGGAGGGACTCGACTTCAGTCGCTGCCATAAAGGGTCGAGTAAGGACGTGGGATTCAGCCCCTAGCAGCCAACCAGATTACGAACCGTTTCCGCTTTCGCCGCGGGAGCGTTCGATCGCCGGTGCCCGTTCCTCCATCGCCCGGTTGAACTCCGCCCGCCCTCGCCGCAGGGTAGGCCTCGCCGCCGCCAAACTGCGCATAAACATCCTTCAACGCACTGCGGAGCCGGTTCCACGCTTCGAGAGGATCGGCACGCTCGTCTGGAACTTCCTGATCTTGCCCTTTCACGGATGCGGCCCTCATCCGCTCTTGCGAGCGATTACTTTCATTGTACGATTACCGAATGAAAAGGAACGCCATCTGGGGACTGAAGAGCATGAACTGATACACAGACGCTTTCGTAATTCAGCAAAATTGGTGGCGAGCGTTCTGAAGCGCGAGAATAAGAAGTATCAGAAGATAAAGGAGTGAAGAGAATGGCAGTCGTTGCACGTCCTAAAAGCTGTGATGGAGGAAATGTCAGAGATCGATTAGTTACGACCCTGAGTTCCCTGTCACGGCAGCGTTCGGTTAGTTAGATCTGCCATTGCATCGCGCGCGGAGGTTTAATAACGGATTGGAAACATTCCAGCCGAATCGAGAACCATAATTCTTAATCAGTAGGTTGTGGGTTCGATTTGTAACGCTCACCATCGGAACGCGCGAGAAGAAAGGCCGATAGAAGCCGGAGGAGAACCCGCCTGCACAAAAATACTATTGTACGGAATTAAAATTCTCCTGTAAGCCATTGATAATAAATAATATAGTGGTGGAGGCGACGGGAGTCGAACTATTCAGGGTATTGATAACGCGTAACTTATTGATTCCAGGAATCGCCACAACGGCTAAAAAGGCCCCATTGCTCAATCCATTGTACGTTTATTGTACGAAAATCTTTTCGAGTTTCTAGTGCGCCGACCTCGATCACAGGCCGAGTATCACACAGCTTTGCCCTATTGAGAAAACAATTTGTTCTCTCTAACGATCCCCCTCGGGTGAGCGTCGTTTCTTCAAGAGAGCGATTATTTTGAGAAAGTCACGATAAGAGCAAATAGCGGAGTTCGCTATTTTCGCTTTCTGAGTCCATGATCGGATGCCTGTGATCCTGAACGCCAGTGATTGCGACTTCTGGCTGGACGTCACCGCGTTAGGTTCTTGTTGTGAGGATCGTGCAAGTCTTGATCCAGGCGCGTCTTTCCACAGCCCGTCCAATTTTACCAGGCCCCTTTCTCGGGGGATTCGCCGCCCGTGCATGACGGAACCCGGCACGTGCGATCATTTTGGAGTCAAGTAGTGGCACGCGCGGGCAGGGCTTTGACTTGAGCAAAACTGACAGCGAGTTTCTCGACCTTGAGGCATCCCTGGCGGAGGTAAGACGCCTGCGTGACGAAAATGCTCGGCTCCGCAACCTTTTAGTCGAACGCAGTATACGAATTCCTGGGGTTCAACCCACAAGTGGGATTCCTCAGACCCCTCAGACCATAGGCGTAGCGAACGAGGTTCCCAAGTCCGTATTTGGTACGGCGGAACAGCGGATCGAGCTGTTTCGCAGTCTCTTCCGTGGGCGTGATGATGTTTATGCGGTTCGCTGGGAGAACGCCGACGGGCGATCTGGATACATGCCGAGTGCAGATCGCGATTGGAAATCATATCTACGTGCCAAAGACAAGGACCGCAAGAAGGTCGATCGTCAGACCAGAAAGTTCAGGCCCCTGACCCAGGACGTTGTGCGTGGCCATCTTGTTGGGGATCATACAGTCGGAATCTATCCACTCTTGCAGGACGAGACCTGCTGGCTCCTGGCGGTTGATTTCGATAAGAAGACCTGGCAGAAGGACGCCGCCGCGTTCCTCGCGGCTTGTCGCGAGATGAATGTGCCAGCGGTGTTGGAGCGTTCCCGCTCAGGAAACGGCGGCCATGTTTGGATATTCTTCAGTCAAGCGGTTCCTGCGACCACCGCGCGAAAACTGGGCTGCGCAATCCTCACTCGAACCATGGAGTTACGGCACCAACTGGGTCTGGAGTCATACGACCGATTCTTTCCTAATCAGGACACGATGCCTAAGGGAGGTCTTGGCAACCTGATCGCTCTACCTCTGCAAAAGATTCCGCGCGCAGAAGGAAACAGTGTTTTTGTTGATTCAGAAGTTCGCCCGCACCTAGATCAGTGGGCATTTCTGGGGAGCGTGGAAAGAATGTCGCCGGACGCTGTCGAGGCAGTCGTGCGGGAGGCTCAAAAACGAGGAGATCTCATCGGTGTCAGGATCAGCATTATGGACGACGCCGAGCAAGATCCCTGGGTGCTGCCGCCGTCACAAAAGGGAATAGACCGCCCAATACCAGGACCGTTTCCACTCGCGGTTCAAATCGTTCGCGCAAACCTTCTGTATATCGAGAAGAATGGGCTGCCTTCGGCGATGCTGAACCGTCTGCTTCGTTTGGCCGCATTTCAGAATCCTGAATTTTACAAGACCCAAGCAATGCGGCTTCCCACATTCAACAAGCCGCGAGTAATCGCGTGCGGCGAGGATCTCGCCAACCACATTGCTTTGCCGCGTGGGTGTCTGGCCGAGGTAGTCGAACTGTTTGAAGCGCATCGCATCAAGCCAGACATCCGTGACCAGCGGTGCGCGGGACGTGCAATTGACGTGGAGTTCTGCGGCCAATTGCGCCCGTCGCAGGAGGACGCTGTTTCCATGATTGCTGAACACGACGAGGGGATCCTCTGCGCTCCTACTGCTTTTGGCAAGACCGCAGTGGCCGCATGGCTGATCGCGGCGCGAAGGGTGAATACCCTCGTACTGGTTCACCGCCAACAATTGTTAGATCAGTAGCACGCGAGATTGGCGATGTTCCTC